>Ga0307379_10003408_pt1 | contig 23150 bp, 13 predicted proteins | sample UN2MG_FD_202237 | JGI IMG/M metagenome (GOLD analysis project Ga0307379, IMG submission 202237) | Soil microbial communities from Risofladan, Vaasa, Finland - UN-2 | ecosystem: Environmental > Terrestrial > Soil > Coastal area > Acid sulfate soil | place: Finland: Risofladan, Vaasa | collected... | reverse complement strand
TCCGGGGGGCGCGTGGGCATGCGTCGGTCGTTCGGGAGTCGTGGAAGGTCTGAGACCGCGGTCAGTCAACGAGCAGACGGATCGCCAGCTCAGGCCGTCCCTCATGATAGCGTTACCGCCGAATCACGTGTAGGGCAGGTCTCGTATCTCGATTCACCCTACGAGCCCACGAGGCTCCGTCGATCACGCGCGGGCCGGCTTCTTGACTTCCAGGTCCCCCGAGGTTATTGGTGGGGGCACGAGCCGCTTCGACCGACGAGAAGGAGGCGGGTTCGCGGTCGTCATGCGCGTGCAAGCGGACGAGGAGGTACAATGACGCAGGCCAATCGATCCGGGCTCATCGGCGGGACGGCCCTCGCTGTGGCCGCCATGCTGTTATCGGGCACGTGCGCCCGTTCCACGCTTGCGGCCGAGACCCGGCCGAACGTCCTCTTCATCCTGGCCGACGACCTCGGCTGCGAGACGCTGGGATGCTACGGCGGCACGTCGTACAGCACGCCCCACGTCGACCGCCTGGCCGCGACCGGCACGCGGTTCCGCCACTGCTACAGCATGCCGGTCTGCCACCCGACGCGGGTAGCGATCCTCACCGGGCGCTACCCGTTCCGCATGGGCACGCCCGGCTGGGGCACGTTTCCGAAGTCGGAGGAGAAGCGGACCTTCGCCCACGTGATGAAGCGAGCCGGGTACGCCACGGCCATCGCCGGCAAGTGGCAGTTGATCCTGCTGGGGCGCAATCCCCAGCATCCACAACAACTGGGCTTCGACGAGTCGAGCCTCTTCGGCTGGCACGAAGGCCCGCGCTACTACGCCCCCTACGTCTGGCAGAACGGCAAGCTCCGCGAGGGCCTCGAGGACCGCTACGGGCCGGACGTCTACTGCGAGTTCCTCATCGACTTCATGACGCGGAACCGGGACAAGCCGTTCGTCGCCTACTACTCGATGGCCCTCTGCCACGACGTGACCGACGACCTCGACGCGCCCGTGCCGTTCGGCCCCCACGGCCGCTACGACTCGTACCCGGAGATGGTCGAGGCGATGGACGCCCGCGTGGGCCGGCTCGTCGACGCGTTGGACCGGCTGGGGCTTCGCGACAAGACGCTGATCCTCTTCACCGGCGACAACGGCACGCCCAAGAGCTACATCGCCACCGCCGTGGAAGGGAAGCTCGTGCGAAAAGCCTTCGTCTCCAAGCTCGGCGACGTGGAGGTCCGCGGCGGCAAGGGCGAGCTGACCGACGCGGGCACGCGCGTGCCGCTGGTGGCCAACTGGCCGGGCACCACGCCCGCGGGCCTGGTCGTCGACGACCTGGTCGACTTCAGCGATTTCCTGCCCACGTTCGCCGACCTCGGCGGGGCGCCGCTCCCCGAGGGCGTCGCGCTCGACGGGCGAAGCTTCGCCCCCCGGCTCCGCGGCGAGACCGCCGAAGGGCGCCGGTGGGCCTATTCCGGGCTTAGTGGGAAATACTGGGTGCGGACGCGTCGATGGAAGCTCTACGGCGACGGGCGGCTGTTCCAGTCCGCCGCGGCGGCCGCGGCCCGTCGGGAGCTGCAGGCGGCTCTCGACCAACTCGGCAGGGGCAAATGACGCGCGGCCCCGCGTACACTCGGTTGCGCCCTTCTTACGGAGGACCCTGTCGCATGCGTCGGACGTTCCGCTTGGCAACGCTTCTTTTGGCGATCACGGCCGGCGAGGTCGCCCGTGGCGACGGGCCCGCGTTCTCCGTGGCGGCCGTGTTGACGGATGAGGAGGCGCTGGACCGGCCGCACGACGTCGAGCTTCAGGGCGACCTCGCCTTCGTGCCGGGCAAGGGGGGCTCGATCGCCCTGATCGACGTTGCCCGCCCCGATCGTCCGGAGATCGTGTGGCACCGGCGCGACCCCCGGGCGCTGTTCGACGCGGAGACCGTGCTCTTGCTCGACCGCTATCTGCTCCTGGGCACCGACGACCTGATCTCCATCGACGTCCGCGATCCGCGCTCGCCCCGGTTTGCCGGTCGGGTGTCTGATCCGGACCGCATCCGCCGGATCAACGGGATGGTTAAGTGGGGCGATCACGTCTTCGCGGCCTGCAAGCACGGTTGGGTGGGCGCGTTCGACGTGAGCCGCCCCGAGTCGCCGAGCCTGGCCGGCGCGCTCAACACGCGCGAACACGGCGGCCTCGGCTCGCCGCACGACCTCGATCGGTTCGGCGACCACCTCGTCGTGGTCGATCCGGCCGGCTTCGGCCGGCGGGAGCTCCCCGGCCAAGTGGGCTTGTATCGCGTCGCCGACCCGAGCACGCACAAGCCGATCCCGGTGGAGGCGTGGGAGCTGGTCGGCTTGGTGCAGAGCGAGGAGCTGGTCGGTGCGAACCGCGTTCAAGTGCGAGGGGCCTATGCGTTCGTCGGCGCGAGCCGATCGGACGCGCCGGGCCACACGGTCGTCGTCGCGCTCTCCGATCCCGCCCGGCCCGTCCAGGTGGCCGCGCTGGGCTTCTCAGACGGCCGGGGTCCCAACGGGCTCGCGATCGCCGGAGACGTCCTGTTTCTTGCCGGCGGCCGAACGGTCGAGGCCATCGACGTCTCCGACCCAACCAAGCCGGCCAAGCTCGCCTCCTACCCGTGCCCGGCGGCGTTCGCCGCAGGCCGCGACAGCGCCCACGATCTCGTGTATCGAGACGGCTATCTCTACGTGACCGGGCAAAACGACCAGAGCTTCTGCGTCCTTCGCGTCGAGGCCCACTCCATTCGCAAGCTGGCGGAACCGAAGCGGGCAAAAGGCGGCGGGTAACCGTTCGCGGCGTTTGAGGAAAGTAGCAGGCACACGCCGTGTGCCGTCCGCCGACGTCGTTTTCATGTCAGATCACACCGACGCCTCCAGGTGACTCTGCGACGTACTGGTGGCCGGGCAGACGGCACACGGCGTGTGCCTGCTACTTCGCCGGAAACGCGCGTTCTTCTTTTGGGTTTTGGGGCGATCGGCAATGACAGGGCGCCAAAGGACTTCCCAACGCCCGCCCTCAGGGCTCCATCACCCGTGGCGTCGGGTTCTCGACCAAGCCGGCCGGGCGCTGGTTCTTGCCCGGGCGGTCGAGGTCGCCGAGGTCCTGGCGGGCTTTGTCGGCCAGGGCGAGGAGCCGTTGGACGACGTCCGGTTGCTTGTCGGCGAGGTTGGTCGTTTCGCCCAGGTCGGCTACCAGGTCGTAGAGTTGGGCGGGGCACGGCTCGGTTTCGCCGCGGAAGCTGCGCCACTTGTTCTCCAGCGGCAGGTACAGCTTCCACTTGCCCGACCGGACCGCCTGGAGCTGCTCCAGGTAGTAATAGTAGAACGCCTCGTAGGGCGACTCGGCCCCGGGCTGGGCGGAGATCAAGGGCCAGACGTCGTGCCCGTCGATAATGCGATCCTGCGGCGGCTCGGCGCCGGCCAGCCGGGCGAACGTGGGCAGGAAATCCATGGTCGTGCACAGCTCGCGGCACGTCGCGCCGGCGGGAATCTTGCCCGGCCACCGCATCACGCAGGGCACGCGCATCGCGCCCTCGGCCGTGGTATACCCCCAGCCGGCCAGCGGCAGGTTGCTCCCTTGCGGGGGATTCCGCCGCGGCGCGCCGTTGTCGTTGGTCCAGATCACCAGCGTGCGCTCGTCGAGCCCCAGCCGCTCGACGGCCGCCAGGATCTCGCCGGTCGACCAGTCGAGCTCCTCCACGGAATCGCCCCAGGGCCCGTTGGCCGACTTGCCGCGGAACGCCTCGCTGGCGAACGGCGCCGTGGTGCTCCCCGGCATGGCTTGCGGCAGGTAAACGAAGAAGGGCCGATCCCGGTTCTCCGTGACGAATTCGATCACCTTCTCCGTGTACCGCTTGGTGAGCAGGTTCCGATCGGGCGGGGCCTCGATCACCCGCTCGTTCTCCATCAATGGCAGCTCCGGCCACGTGGGGCGCCGCGGATGGGCGGTCATGTCGTCGCTGTAGGGGATGCCGAGCCAGTAGTCGAATCCCTGCCGGGTGGGGAGGAAGGGCAATTGATCGCCCAGGTGCCACTTGCCGACGATCGCCGTGGCGTAGCCCTGCCGCTTGAGCACCTCGGCGATGGTGATCTCGTTGGGGTGGAGCCCCTTATGCGACACGGCGGGCAGCACCTGGCGCCCGTTCTCGTCGACGTGCATGCTCACCCGCCGGGGATAGCAGCCCGTCATGATGCTCGCCCGCGACGGCGTGCAGACGCCGCTCGTGACGTAGAAGTCGGTGAACCGCATCCCCTCGGCGGCCATCCGATCGATGTGGGGCGTGCGGTGGAGCTTCGAGCCGTAGCAGCCGACGTCGCCGTAGCCCAGGTTGTCGCAGAAGATGAGGATGAAGTTGGGCGGCGGCTCGGTGGCGGTTGACTCGGCTGCGGGCAGGGCGCGTGGAGCGGCCAGCAGGGCCGCGAACATCAGGGCGGCGTTTTGGAGTTGGCTGCGGAGTCGTCGTGCGGTCATGATGGTTGTCCCTCGGTGGTTGTTGAATGGCGGCCTCGTGCCTGCGTGCGTCTGGTCGGGCGAGGCGGAGCCTCGCGTTAGGGCGTTCCCAGGCGGAGCCTGGGAACGAGGGTGCGAGGGTCGCTCGGCGATTCAAGGTGTGCCGTGGTTCGGCGGTATGCCGCTCGCCGACTCCAGCGTCGGCAGCGGGCGGAAGTCGGGGTGGTCCTTGTATATCAGATTGCGGCGGCCGAAGTAGGAGCCGTAGTAGGGGGCGTTGGCGTCGGCCCAGGTGACGAGCCGGACCATCTCCTCCCGGGAGAGCTTCGCGTCGTAATGACCGTCGCGCAACACCGTGATCAGCCGGCTGGCGTGCGAGCCGAGCGATCGCGGCGCAAGCGGCACGACGTTCGTCTTCTGCGCCCTCGGCTGCGGGCCGTGAAACTCCTGGATGTACGCCACCAGCTTCTTGGCCATCACCTGCTCGTACGACCGGTTGAAGAACGTGGTCAGCTCGCCGGAGAGGTCCAGGTCGCCATCGGGCTTCGAGGGATTGTGGCACTCGACGCAGTGCTTGTCGAGGATCGGCTGCACGTCGGTCGGGTAGTAGAGCGGCCGGGGGACGGTCTCGCCGGGCTGGGGACCGAGCCGTGAAGGCGGATAGGCCAAGGCCAACGGCGTGCGCGGCGGCGGGGCCAGGCGGCGCTCCTCGTGGCAGCCGATGCACGACCGCGCTTCGCCCGGCCGGAAGTTCACAAACGAGCGCATCCGCTGCACTTCCATGAAGTCCTCGTCGAGCGCCTCGAAGAAGAGGTTCTTCTCGGCCGGCACCACGAAACAGGCGGAGCCGTCCTCGCGGACCGGCACCACGCCGTGGTGAATCGTGACGAAGATGTGGGCGTACATGCTGACGATCGCGTGCTGCCCGAGCCCCTCGTCCTCCGGCCAGAACCGCCGGGCCGACCACGGCCGGGGCACCTGCTCCAGCACGCGGAGGTACTTGATCCGGCCACGCTCGACTCCCTCCAGCCCGCGGTAGACGTCGGTCATCATCACCACGGCCTCGCCGGCCGGGACTGGCTTCGCCGCAAGCTCCTCGGCTCGAACCGGGGAGATGACCGGCGGCCGGCTGCGGGGCGCAAGCGGCACCGGCTGCCAGCAGGAGATCTCCGGATCGTCGTGGATCCGCACGCGGTTGCCGAACGCGTCGATCAGATACAGGCCGTAGGCGGCCGGGTCGTTCCAGGCCCGATCCGGGTTGCCGTCGACGAGGAAGTACTTGCCCGCCCCCGACCCCGTTTCGGGATCGGCCAGCGGATAGGGCTCGGAGTAGAGCGGCCCGACGTTGTCGGCCACCCAGCGGCCATTCTTGAAGTGGATGTAATTCTCGCCGTTCGGGAAGCCGCCCACGCCCTCGATGCTGAGGCTCGTGTCGGGCGTGAGGGAGCGGATCGGCCCGTGGGTGCGGACATCGCGATGCGTGTCGACGAGCAGGATCGGCCCGACGGCGAACGGGTGGTGCATAGTGGCCGTGGCCACGAACAGGTGATTTACGCCCGGGACAGCGCGGCCGTGGATCAACACGGGCGGCTCCTCGATCTGGTTGCCGTAGATTTCCGCGGAGCAGGCCCCGTCCGGGTGCATGGCCCAAAGGGCCTGGACGGCGATCACGCCCTTGTCGACGTATTCCCAGCGGGTGTAAAGGATGCGGCCGTCGCCGGCCACGCTGGGCGTCGACTCGCTCAGGGCCCCTTGGGAGAGCCGCGCGAGGCGCCCGCCGTCGGCGTCCATGCGGTAGAGCACGTTGACGGCCAGGCTGTCGCCCTGATCGCACAAGACGCCCTGCTCGCACCGCGTCGACACGAGCGCGATGCCGCCGTCGGGCAGATAGCAGGGATGGAAGTCGTCGGTGTGGTGCCGGTAGACGCCCGACGGCTTGTTGCGAGGGTGCCAGTACTTGGCGATCCGCTCCGGCTCGTCGGGCGGGTCGAAGGTGAGCTGGCGTAGGCCGCGCCCGTCGACCCCCGCCTCGTAGATGCGAAAACCCTTACCCGGTGCGGCCTTGTAGCCGAACGTGACTCGCCGGGCATCGAACGAGAGGTCGTAGCGGTCGAAGATCCCGCCGGCCAGCTCGGGCACGAGCTCGGTCACCTTGCCGTCATCGAGCGACAGGACGCAGAGGTTGCCGCCGAACCGGCTCGCCCGCATGAACTCGGCGTAGTACCACCCGGGGCTGTACGTGTACCGCTTGACGAAGAGCAGCTTCCGGGGCATGAGGGGGTTGGCGTCGACGAGGGCTTCGCGCCGGAGCGATTCCAGGCGCTCGCCAAGCGGGCGGAAAGCGGAAGCGGGGGCGTCGTGCGCGGTTTCGGTCAGCTCGATGGCGCAGCCTTCGATTTCTTGGACCCGCCCGAGAAGCGTCTCACACGGATAACGATCGGGAAACGAGCGTTCCAGATCCTCGATGGCCGCGCGAAGGTTTTCCAGCTCCTTTTCCAGCAGCGCGACCTCGGCGGCCGTGACGCACAAGCCGAGCCACTGCGGGTCGTCGGCCGGCGTTTCGGCTTCGAGGAGTGCGTCGAGGCGCTTTTGCAGCGGCTTGCCGGCCGGGCCCGTCTCGTCGATCGCGCGGCGAATGAGCCGTTGTTCCAGCTCCGTGTCATCGGCATGGACGAACCAGCCGGACGGCTCGAGCCAGTCGTAGTGGGCGTAGTCGAGGAGGCGATTCGTTCGCGGCGGATGGTCGCGGCGGATCTGCTCCCAGAGCTTCGCGATCTGCCCGGCCGACGGCTTGAGGCCTTCGTACCACCGCAGGTATTGCCGGCGCGACGCGAGCATCGTCTGCCGGAGCGTATCTTGCTTCACGTAGCGCGACGCGGGCCGCAGCCCGGGGCCAAGCTCCTCGGGCCGAAGATCGACGAAGAACTCCATCTCGCCGATCTGGAAGTTGTAGTGGACCGGCCCGCCCGACTCGTAGCTGCTTTGGACCCGGATGCCCACGTATCGGGCGCGGACCGGGTCCCAGGAGACGTCCTCCGACGCGCCGGCGAGCAGCTTGCCGAAAGTGTGGCCGCCGAGAAGCAGCCGGATACCGGCGTCGCCCTGGATATCATCGAGCGTCGGGTGGTTGCCGGGGTCGTCGTCGGCGAAGCAGAAAAAGTCGACCTCTTTGGGATTGTATGGTCCGCCGGGAGTTCGGGCGGTGAGCCTGGCCCCGACAACGGGGACCGGCCGGCCGAGGTCGAAGACCACGTGTCCGGTGACCGGGGCGGCCGCCTTGGCGGGGATGGTGGTCGTGCTGGGGCCGCCGAGCGTGTCGTCCAACAGGCAGCAGAACGTGGCCGGGTCGCCGTCGATCGCCCGGTCCGCCGCGTACTCCGGGTCGGGCGGATTGCCGTTGGCGCGACCCTGCGGAAACGCCGGCCCGGAGGCCAGCGGCACGGCCACCGGCGAGACGAGCTCCGCGGCATGGACGTCGCCCGCGACACCGTCCGGGCCGTCGAACGCCATGAAGGCGACGATCGCGCAGCAACCGGCGGCACCGAGCAGGGGCTTCGCGTTCATGTTCGTCCCGTGCGTGGGGCTCTCCTGCAATTGGCGGAACGTTCGATCGTTTCGACGCCCCCCATTCTCGCCGGTCGGCCGCCCGCTGCAAGTCTTCGTCGCGGATTTGGCTCGGGTCGGCCGCGGATATTGATTACCCGGCTTCGGGTTGACTATGATGGTGTGGCGAAGTCGCACGCACCCTCGTCGCACCCTCGTTCCCAGGCTCTGCCTTGGAACGCACTAACGCGAGGCTCCGCCTCGCTTGCCTCGCCCGGCCCGGGCAAGAACCCAAAACGCATCCCCCCGAACACCCAAGCATCGAACCGGAGGTACCCCCATGTCGCACCGCCCCCAGAGCCGTCGCGGATTCTTGAAGCAGGCCGGCGCCGTGGCCGGCTCGGCGCTCGTTGCGGCCCGCTCGGCGAGGCTCGCCCGCGCCGGCGCGGCCGGCAAGCTGCACTTGGCGTGCAATCACTATCCGTGGATCGTGTTCTACCGTCGCGAGGGGCGCGACTTCAACGCGTCGCTCGACGCCGGCCTGGCGGAGGTGGCCCGAAGCGGGGTCGACGGCTTCGAGCCGATCGTCACCGCCCCGGAGCAGATCGACGAGCTGGCGCCGCTGCTGGAGAAGCACGGGCTCGAGATGCGGTCGCTCTACGTGAACAGCGTGCTGCACGAGCCGGACCAGGTGGACGCGAGCATCGCCGAGGTGCTGGCCATCGCCGAAAAGGCGAAACGGATCGGCACCCGGATCATCGTGACCAACCCCAGCCCGATCCGCTGGGGCGGGCCGGAGAACAAGGACGACGCCCAGCTCGGGCTCCAGGCGAAGTCGCTGGACAAGCTGGGGGCCGAGTTGAAGTCGATCGGCCTGGTGCTGTCGTATCACAACCACGACGTCGAGCTCCGCAACGCCGCCCGGGAGTTCCACCACATGATGCTCGGCACCGACCCGGAGCACGTCACCCTCTGCCTCGACGCCCACTGGATCTACCGCGGGTCGGGCAACTCGTCGGTCGCGCTGTTCGACGTGGTGAAGCTCTACGGCCCCCGCGTGACCGAGCTACACCTTCGCCAGTCGAAAGAGACCATCTGGACGGAGACGTTTTGCGAGGGCGACGTCGACTACCCCGCGCTGGCCGCGCAACTGCTCGCCATCGGCGTCAAGCCGCACCTGGTGCTCGAGCAGGCCGTGGAGAAGGAGTCGCCGAAGACGATGGGCGCCGTCGAGTCGCACCGCGCAAGCTGCGAGTACGCGAAGCGGGTGTTTGCTGGATTTGCCGGCTGAGAGCGCCGGCGACGGTTGTGTCGTTGTTCGCTCCGCGAACGAGCGTCTTTTCGCGGAGCGAAAAGCGACTATTGCGACAGTACTGGAAGCGACGGTTGTCAGTTGTTCGCCGTGTCGGCCGGGCCGACCGGCACGTGGACGGTCTGAAGAAACCGCCCCCCGCTTTCGTACCATCCCTGCTTGAGGAAGCGGCACCAGGTCACGTCGATGAGCAGGGCCAGTCGGACTCCGGCGGTCTCCAACAGGGCGATCATCCGCCGGTGCGGCAGCGGCGCTGGGTGGTAGAACCCCATCCCGTGCTCCGAAAGGTGCTTTCCCACGACCACCACGGTTTCGCCCACGGCCGTGATCCCGTCGTCGCCGACCGGCGTCAACTGCACGAGATACGGATAGGGATGGCGACGCCCCGAGCGCCGCTCGGTCCCGTTGCCTTGCGGGCAGAGTGCCGCCAGCACCTTCGAGACTCCGCCCTCCGGTTTCTTGTCGGGCGGCCGGCGATTTTGTCCCGACGGGGCTGGCGATTGCGGCTGCCCGGCTGGTATACCCATGAACAACCTCTTCTGTCGGTGGGCGCTCACGGCGTGTGCTGATCGGCGATGGAGCGAACGTGGCGGCGGAAAGGCAACCCCGGCCCTGCGAACGCGTCCAACGAGCCCGGCGATGGAACCGGCATGGACGACGAATCGCGGTAGCAGGGGCTGCCCGCCTGCGTCACCGTGAAACCAGGCAAGATGCCTTTGCGATCATCGATGGAAGCCTACGGATCACTCGGACGAGGCGGTCTTCTACTCACTAGACGAGGCAACGGACTGCCGCCGGGAGCGGACAAGGCCGGAGAGGCGGAGAAGAGCACGCGATCGGATCGCACGCACCAAGCGGCGACCAAGGGAAGTCTAGATCACAAACCGCAGCTTGTCAAATCGCCGCGGCGTCCGCTAGTCCCCGGAAAGCTCCCGGATCGCGCCCTCGATCCGGCCCGCCTCGAGATGGGTCCGGGCCCATCGCCGAGAAACGTCGAGCCGGGCCTGGGAGAAGTAGCCGTGGTCCACCGGGTCCTCGGCGGCTCGGGCGATCAGGTCCAGCGCTTCGCGGAAACGCTCCTCGCCGCAGAGCTCCTCGATCCACTGCGAATGCACATGCACGTAGTTCACCTGGAGCGTCTCGTAGTCCGGATCCAGGGCGATTCCCCGGCGGAGCAGCTCGACGGACTCCGCGTGACGGCCCGCGCTGCCCGCATCGACCGCCCAGTTGTTGATCGTTGCCAGGAGATTCCCTCGGGCGGTGGTGCTCGACGGGTCCAGGCGCAGCGCCTTGGCGTTGGCGGCCACGGCCTCGGCAAAGTGCTTTTGGCCCAACAGATCGACGCCCCGGTTGTAGTAGATCGTGGCCACCAGTTCCACGTCGGAGACTTCCCGGCGCTCGGCCGACGCGCTCTTCGCGGCAAGCCGGCTGCCGATCGTCTTCTCCACCAGCTCGGCCTGCTTCTTGGGGTCGTCCATCAGGCGGAACCAGCCCGGGCAGGTCGTCTCCACGTCGACCGCCCCGTCGGGCAGGGTCAGGCGACTCATGGCGTGGCCGGGGATCTCCAGCCCCCGGGCGGGAAGGCCGAATCGGGCGGCCAGGCAGTTGAACAGCACCGAAGCACTCACGCAGTTGAACCGTCCCCGTCCCCGGTCCAGGGCCAGGGTCAGGTCGGTGGCGTCGATCTGGTATCCGCCGGTGAGGATGCGGCGGTGCATCCGTTCGAACAGGGCCTGGGCCCGCCGGCGCGGCGAGCCGGTCACCCGGCCCGACTCCTCCAACTCGGCGGCCAGCTCGTCGAAGCGAGCCCGGTAGCGGCCCAGCGCTTCGACGTCGGCCAAGCCGCTGGCGACCAAGGCGGCGTCGAGCAGCGAGTGCTCGTCCCAACGGCCGTCGGCGGCGTCGGCAAACAGGCCCCGCTCCAACCGAGAGAGATCGCCTTCGAGATGCCGCCAGGGCGACGAGAAGGGGTGGTAGGTCGGGTCGCAGGATCGGTTGCCCGGCCCCCACGGAACGGGCAGCGACAGCGCTTCACGGAAAGGACCGCCGCGTTCCGGGATCAGCCCGGTCGACCGCTCCGCCGCGGGCCGCTCCATGCCGCCAAGCGGCACGCCGACCAGCGCCCAAGCGTCCCCGCCGCCGGTCAGGAACCAGGCGATAGAGGCCAGCGAGAGACACCCAAGCGTGGTCGTTCGAGCTTGTCCCATCGGCAGGCGTTCGTAGGGATCGTGCAGGTTGTACGTCTTACGGGCCGCTTGACGGCCACAGAATGAAGAACGATCGCAACAAACATACGTTGCAGAAACACAACACGCGGGGGAAGAGCGGGCAAAGAAGAACGGATTCTCCCCGACCGCGGATCGTCTGTGTCGGAAGTGCCGGTTCCAGTAGCAGGCACACGCCGTGTGCCGTCCGCCGGCTACGGCACACGGCGTGTGCCTACTACGCGCGCTCGGCGCAGGTCTCCCGACCTCGCCGAAACCGGGGACCGCCGGTCGGACCGCGTGCGGGGTCGGGAGACCCGCGCACAGCGCGTATGTCGTTTCGGTTGGATTTCCGGCCGTTCGCAAAGCGGCGACGAGTCGCCGCACTCCAGAACGCCGCTGCCAGAGATCGCTTGCTTGGGACCTCGCCGAAGACCGACGTTGAGGTGACCGCGCTTGACAGCGTCCGTTGCGAAGGATATGCAGATCGTGTTCGCCGAAGGCGCCGTCGCCACTCCTGTGCGTTTGGCGTATGGGCGAACAGGGGCGGACGGTGCCCCGAAAGCCCAGGTGACGAGAAAAGGACAGGGACATGCAAACTCGCAGTCGGAGCAAGGTCTTCTCTCTCAAGGCCCCCTTGTTGTGGACCCTCTTCGCGACCCTCGCGCTCCTCGCGATGCATGCGGCCGCGCCGGCCGGCGAGGATCGCCCGGAGGGGCTCGTCGGCCAATGGGATTTCGACGAGCCGGTCGGCCGGCTGGCCTCGGACACCTCGGGGCGGCAGAACCACGCGACCATCTCCGACGGGCTGTTCGTCAAGGGGGTCGCCGGGCCGGGCCTGCAACTGAACGGCCAGAGCACCACGGCCGGTTGCCCGAGCTCGCAGGGCCTCGCGCCGCGGGATTCGCTGTCGATCGAGGCGTGGTTCCGGCTCCATGCGCCGCCGACCTCGGGCTTTCCGTCGGTGGTGCGAAAAGAGGGCTCGTACGCCGTGCGCTTCTCCGGCGGCCGCCTGGGGTTTCTCATCTGGAAAGACGGCCAGCCGTCGTCGCTCGTGTCGGCGAAGACCGATTGGGCGCCGGAGACCTGGTGCCACGTCGCGGCCACCTACGACGGCCGGCTGATGCGGCTGTTCGTCGACGGCCAGGAGGACGCCGCCTCGCCGAAGCCGATCGAGGGCGAGATCGACGCATCGGGAAGCCCGCTGGGCATCGGCTCCAGCGGCTCTGGGCACTTGTTCTGCGGGATCATCGACCGGGTGCGGCTCTACGACCGGGCCCTTTCGGCCGACGAGATCCGGGCGTCGTGCGTGGCCGGGCGCGAGGCCATGCGCAGAGAGAAGGACGTGGCCATCCGCCCGCGCGAGATCGGCCGGGATTGGCCCGACCTGCGCAAACCGCCGCGCGAGATCGCCTGCGTCGAAGAGGGCTTCCTCTGGATCGACGCCGAGGACTTCGCCGACTACGGCGGCTGGTCGCTCGACACGCAGTTCGTCCACCTGATGGGCTCCGCGTACCTGATCGCAGCGGGGGTCGGCACGCCGGTCGAGGACGCCACGGTGGAGTTCGGCGCTGCCGAGCCCGGCGTGTATCGCCTCTGGGTCCGGTCGAAGAACTGGCTCAAAGGGCACTCGCCGGGCAAGTTCACGGTGCGCGTGGGCGGGGAAACGTCGAAGCAGATCTTCGGCACGGCCGACACGGAGGATTGGCGGTGGCAGTCGGCCGGCGAGTTCGAGCTGGCCCGCGGTCGCACGGAGATTGCGATTCACGATCTGACCGGATACTACGGGCGCTGCGACGCCCTGATCCTCACCACCGACCTGAGCTACACCCCGCCTGACGACGTGGAGCAACTCCGAAAGGAGCGGAGCCGGCTCGCCGGGCTTTCGCTCGAGCCGCAGCCGGGGGGCGAGTTCGACGTGATCGTGGTCGGCGCGGGCGCGGCGGGCAGTTGCGCCGCGTTGGCCTCCGCCCGGATGGGGGCCAAAACCGCCCTCATCCAGAATCGTCCCGTGCTGGGGGGCAACGCCAGCATCGAGCTGGGCGTGCCGATCTGCGGCGCAAGCTGTTGCCATACGAACGCCCGGGAGAGCGGCATCATCGAGGAGATCGGGCGGATCAAGGCCCGCTATGGCTACCGCAAGATGAGTGAGCCCTTCCGCATCGCGGCCGACGAGGAGGAGGACCTGTCGGTGTTTCTCAACCAGCACGTCTTCGCCGCCGAGATGGAGAGCGACCGGGCGATTCGCGCGGTCAAGGCGGTCGATACGCTCACCGGCGAGATCACCGTCTATCGGGCGAGGATGTTCGTCGACTGCACGGGCGACGGCTGGCTGGGCTACTTCGCCGGGGCGGAGTATCGGTTGGGACGCGAGGGCCGGGACGAGTTCGGCGAGAGCCTGGCCCCGGCGGCCCCCGACGAGATCACCATGAGCGGCTGCCTGATGGGCCGGCTGGCCCTCTCGTTTCGTGCGGAAAACATGGGGCGCCCGGTCGACTACGTCCCGCCGCCCTGGGCGGCCAAGCTCCCGCCGGCGGAGCAGTTCGGGCGAAAGCCCCGCGGCTTCGCGGGCGGGGAGTGGTGGCTGGAGCACCCGGGCGACGTCGACGACCTCTGGGACGCGGAACGGGCCCGCGACGAGCTGATCCGGATCAGCTTCGGCTACTGGGACTACCTCAAAAATGCCTGGCCCGAGCGGGATCGGGCGGCCAACTATGCGCTTACCCATGTGCCGATCACCGACGCCAAGCGGGAGACGCGGCGACTGGTGGGCGACTACATGCTCACGCAGAACGACGTCCAGAACGGCGCCGTCTTCCCCGACCGCGTCTCCTACGGCGGCTGGCCGCTCGACGTCCATCACCCCCGCGGCATCTTCTCCGGCGAAGAGGGCCCCTTCGACTTCGATCCCGGCGTGCCGATCTACACGATCCCCTTCCGCTGCCTCTACTCGAAGAACGTCGACAACCTGCTCTTTGCCGGGCGGAACGCGAGCGTCAGCCACGTGGCCCTGGGCACGGTCCGCGTGCAGGGCACGCTGGCCGCGCTGGGCCAGGCGGCAGGCACCGCGGCCGCGATGTGCCTCGACCGGAAGACCACGCCGCGAGGGCTCTACCGCGAACACATCGAGGAACTCCAGCAGACGCTCCTCAAGCACGACCAGTACATCCCCCAGCTCACGAACGAAGACCCGCGCGACCTGGCTCGCACCGCCCGGGTCACCGCCTCCAGCACGGCCCGCTACGAACCGTTCGGACGACCGAACCTCGCACCGGGCCGAGACACGCACCCGTTGAACATGCCGCGGGCGGTCATGTTCCCGCGAGGTCTGGGCGAACGGTTCGACGCGATTTCGCTGCTGTTGAGTTCCGAGCGGGCGGAACCGACCGAGGTGACGCTCCACGTGCGCGGCGCGTCGTGCGCGGGCGACTTCTCCTCCGACGAAGACGTGGCGGTGGCCAAGGCCGTGGTGCCGTCGGGTCGCCAGTCGCTGGTCGAGTTCCCCGTCGATTGCGCGGTCCGCGAGCCGTACGTGTGGGTATGGCTGCCGCCGACGGACGGCATCGCGTGGCGACTGATGGATCGGGCGCCCGGCGGATCGTGTCGGGCGTATGGCGGAGGCGGCAAGCGGCCGTGGACGGTCGTCGAGTCGCAAACCTACGCCTTTGCCACCGAGCCCGCGCTGGAGATCCCCGCCGACTACTCGGCCGAGCACGTTGTCAATGGCGTGACGCGAATCGTGGGCGAGGCGACGAACCTGTGGGCCTCCGACCCCGAGCAGCCCATGCCCCCGTGGATCGAGCTGGCCTGGCCCGCGCCGGCGCAGATCGACGCGGTCTACCTGACGTTCGACACCGACATGAACAACCGCTGGCACGGCACGCCCCTGGTGCGCGAGTGCGTCCGCGATTACGAGCTCTCCTATCACGACGGGCGAGACTGGATCACCCTGGTGCGTGAAACGGGCAACTTCCAGCGCCGCCGGGTGCATCGGTTCGCGCCGGTCGCGGCCTCGAAGCTGCGGCTCACCATCCACCAGACCCACGGCGCTCCCTCCGCCCGGGTGTTCGAGATCCGGGCGTATCGCGAATCGGATCGACCAATGGCGCTATCGCCCGTTCCAGAAGAACTGCGACAGTGACCCGACGCGCCAGTCTTGATGTTGCGCTAATACGATATCCTTCGGGAAAAACGAAAGGCTCGTGCACACCAACCCGAAGCGCAAGCGAGGAAGAACTCACGTCGCAACTCTTTTCCTCGCTTGCGCTTCGGGCTGGCGTGAACAACGTCGCCAGCACTGAAATCGCAACATCAAAACGCGCCAGCGAGGGAGAAGGACGGGAAATCGCCGGCCCTCGCTTGCGCTTCGGGTCAGTGTGAACGACCGCCATCCGTCGAGTCTTTTTTTGGAACGGCCCATGCCACCTGCAAAACCGGCGTCGCCGCCACAATCGCTCCGTTGGGCCCGGCCTGCAAAAAGCACTTTCGACCGCGCGAATAACCGGAAGCTATGGTTGAGAACAGGGACAGCCAAGGGCAAGAACCGGACGGTGACGCCATGACACAGAGCAACCAATCGCCGAAGAATCTCCCTCTCCGCCAGCAACAGGCGATTGACCTGTTGGCGCTCGGCCGGACCGACGCCGAGGTGGCCGAGCAGGTGGGCGCGACGTGCATCACGGTGGTCGAGTGGCGGCTGTACGATCCCGTGTTCGTCGCCGCTTTGAACCGCAAACGCGAGGAAGTCCAGAGCGCGGCCGCTCGGGAGCCGTTGGCGACCGAGCATCCCTCGGACGCCCCGCCTCTTCCCCAATACCCATCCGGATCGGGTGTGAGCGGCGCCCGATAACGGCGATTCTGGGGTATTCGTAGCGATTCCCTCCCGAGGGCGCCACGTCGCCAAGGCCCGGGAAACCAAGGGTGCCGCGCGGCATTCGCCCCCGCCGGGTTGCGGCCCGGCCGGTTCCTCGGATACGATGGCCTTCAGGAAAACGGGTCCGGTCTGTCCGCAAAGGCCTTTCGCTTGCCTGTCTTGCCCTCTTTCCGCCGACGTTCCGCGTGGCGAGAGATCGCGCAGGCGGGCAAGACGTGAATCGGAGCGCACCCATGCGCGAGTTGTTCCTCGCCTTCCTCCAGTCTCCCTCGCGGGATACCTACCTGGCGATACGCAGCGCCCTCATCTCCGGGCCGGCCTACGATCCGTACTCGCGGGATATTCTCGATGTGGTCGAGCTGATCGAGCAGGAGCGATTCATCGACGCCGACGAGCTCCTTCGCGCGGCCATGCCCAACTTGCTGCTCTCGCCCCGGGCGCACCTGTGCGCCGCGATGATCGCCGAGGAAGCGGGGGATGAAGAGCGGCGCCGCATGGAGGGCGCGGTCGCCTATGCGTGCGTGCAAGGGATCCTCTCCACCGGCGACGGCACGAACGAGCGCCCGTACGTGGTCACCCGAACCTCGGACGAGTACGACGTAATGCAGTTTCTGGACAAGGAGCTGGGGGGGCAGAGCCTTCACGAGGAGGGGGACCGCCGGTACGACCTGCTCCGCTGCAAAGACGGCTCGGAGATGTGGTTCGACGTCACGGACCCCCTCGGCAAGTTGGGGGATCAGTTGGACGAATGAGGCGTTGCCCAACGCTTTCCGCACGAGGCGGCGTAGGCCGGCGCAGGCGAGCCGGGTCGGCCGAAAGCGGGAGTGCGTGAAGGGGGGCGCGGAGGCCGGCACGCGGGGGCCGACGGGAGAGGAAACGCGACGAAAACCGAAGGAGCCGCCGTGAGATCGTGGTTGCTGATGATTCTGCTCGTCGGCGCGAGCGTGGACTGTCAAGCCGGCGAGACCAACTGCTTCGCGCCGTTTCTCGTGGACGACCCGCCGAAGATCGTGGAGACGATCTCCACGGGCATCGAGGAAGGCGTGGAGGTCACGCGGCTGAAGTTCCTCTCGCGCGTCGTGCCGCCGTCCGGTCGGCCGGTGATCATCTACGCGGTGATGGCGCGGCCGACCGCTCCGGGCCCGCATCCCGGGCTGCTCGTCTGCCATGGCGGGGGCGGGTACGCCGACATGGTCGCCCCCTCCGTGATCGGTTGGGCCAAGCGGGGCTTCGTGGCCATCTGCCAGGACCAACCCGGCATCTGCAACGTCGGCAAGTCGCGATCCAGCGGGCCGTGCCTGGAGCCGGGGGCGAGCCAATTCGACGTTGTCGAGGGGCCGTCGGATTCCGCGCTGTTCGACGGCGTGGCCGCGGCACTCAACAGCCTCGCCCTGCTACGGAGCCAGCCGGACGTCGACAAATCGCGGATCGGCGTCTTCGGCGGATCGTGGGGCGGGTACATGACGACGATGGTGACGGGCCTGGCCGGCAAGCGGGTCCACGCCGCCTTCTCCGTGTACGGCTGTGGATACTTCGACGTGGGCTCGTCGTGGACCCACACGCTCGACTCGCTCGCCCCGGAGGCACGCCGGATCTGGCTCGACCATCTCGATGCCGGGCGCCGGGCCAACAACCTCTCGGCGGCCTACTTCGTCCCCTCGCCGACCAACGACTGGTACTTCTGGCCCCCGGCCGTGATGCGGACCCTGGCCGACGTGCCGGGCGAGAAGAACTACTGCTTCATGCCCAACGACAGCCACTCGCTCCGGCAGCCCGGCGGCATGAGCGGACCGCCGCCCGTCAACCATCGCTACCACCGCACCTACATGGAGATCGTCTGGCTCGAGTACCACCTTCTGGGAAAGGGCAAGCCGTTTCCTCGGGCGACCGACGCGGGCCATCCGAAGCGCGAGGGCGACGCGGTCCGCGTGGCGTTCGACGTCCGCGGGCCCGAGCCGATCACCCAGGCCACGGTGTGGTATGCGGCGGGCGAGCTGCCCTGGAGGCTCAAGTGGTGGGCCGCCGTGCCGGCCCGGGGCGTCGATGAGCAATCGGGCCGCTACATGGCGGTCGTCCCCGTCGATGAGCCGGACCAGCCGCTCCATTGGTTCGGCCTCGCCACGGACCGCCGCAACGTGTCGGTCTCCACGCTCGTTCGCGCCCTCGACTCGACGTCTCTCGGCCTTACGCTCGAAGGCCACGCGCCGGCCCCGTTCAAGCAGGACTTCGAGGACCCCGCCGAGCATCTCCGCTGGCGTCGCAAGTATGCCGATCGCAGCCCGGGGCGACACCAGGTCTGCGCCGAGGCCGCGCGCACGGGCGAGTACGGGCTGAAGCTCAGCGGCCAGGGCACGTTCGCCTGTTGGGGTCTCCGCGCCGCAACGCTCCGGCGGAGCGGCGCCACGAAAATCCGCCTCTGGGTTCGAGCCGTCGAGAAGCCCTGCCCCCTGCCTGCCATCGCGCTTCTGGCCGAGTTGCCCGACAGTCGCCGATTCGAGTGGCGCTGGGCCAAGCCGCCCCAGGAGCCGCTCGCGTTGGAGTGGCAGGCGGTCGACGTTCCCTTGGCCGAGCTCGAGCCCACCGGCGCCGAGCCCGCGCCAGTCGAGATGCTCTCCTCCGCCCTGGGCCAACTCCGCCTGGTGACGACCGAGGAGACGAACGTCTACCTCGACGACGTCGAGGCACGATAGCTCGGAGTCGTGCGAGCGACCGTCATCAGGACGATGCGATGAGCGATTCCCACGCGGCAAGCCCAGTGGGGACTGACCCGAATCGTCCACCCTCCCCGTAATTCGTGACGGTCGGCAAGATTCTATCGCTCATAGAGCCAATCGAGGCTGAATCGGGTGATCTGCGTCAGGCGGAGGCCGCCGGTTTGCCGCTGCCCCGCGCAGTAGGCCAGCAGGACGTGGTCGCCCACGAACTCGATGGCCGTGTAGCAGTAGTGGCCTCCGGGGTCGTCTTCGAGCGTCTTGACGTGCTCCCAGGTGCTCCCCTCGTCGCGGGAGATAGCTACGCTGAGCGGCGATCGCTTGCCGGCGTACTCCGAGCGGACGTTCTGGTGGTCGTTCCACACCATCAGAAGATCGCCCGTCTTGGGGATCCGCTCGATCGAGGCGGGCGAGCGCGGCGAGACGATCTCGCTCGGCTCGAACGGAGACCACGTGTCGCCGCCGTCGGTCGACCGGGAGACGTACTGGCAGCCCAGGTCGGTGCGGCAGAACATCATCAGCCGGCCGCGGTCGAGCTCGATGATCCCCGGCTCCTGGAGCAGGATTCGCTCTTCTCCGGATCGTTCGCCGGTGCAGACCGTCTTGCTCCGCCGCCAGGTGCGGCCCGCGTCGTCCGAAAGGTAGACCATGATCCGGCCGTAGCCGGTGAACTGCTTTGCCGGCGGATCGTGGTGCAACGACGTGGGCAGCAGGAGGCGCCCGCTTTCGAGCTGCACCACTCGATCGTTGTTCGTCACGTAGTAGCCCGCGTCTTCGTCGGGGATGATCAGCGTCGGCTCGCTCCACGTCTTCGCTTCGTCGGTCGACACTTGCATGAACGGTCGCTCGTCGTCGGGCCACGACGTGCAGTTGAGGTAGAAGAGTGCGATCCGCCCGTCGGCCAGGCGCAAGAGCGACACCGAGCGGATGCTGTCGTCCTCTTGCCTGGGCACGACGATCTCATCCTCGGCGGTCCAGGTCTCGCCTCCGTCGCCGGAGTAGCGCGCCGCGAGGCAGGCCGGCGAGACGTCGCCGCCGTGGTCGAAGTAATGGGCGTAGACGAGCAGAATGCGGCCGTCGGCGAGCTGGACGAAATCGCCCTCGCTGTTGCGGTCGTTGCCCGGCCCCGGCGGCAGCAGGCGAATCTTCTGCGGCAGCTTCTTCGCCCGCTCGTCGATCTCCGAGAGCTTGAACCTCACGCTCACGACCGACTGCTTCTCCGGCCCAGGCCGGTACTTGACGTAGGTGGTGGCCGCGAAGGTGCCGTCGGGGAGCAGTTCCAGGCCCGGATAGCCGCAATCGCTGCCGGCGTGGCTGTGGAGCAGCTTGACGCGGTACTGGCCCGGCCGGGCGCCGGCGATATCGTCGTACGTGCCCACCCAGGCGACGAAGTGCCCTCGGGTCGGGCTGCCCGGGGCCATGTCGCGGAAGGGGATGACCAATCGCCCATCCGGCCCGTAGCGGGGCTGGTGACGATCGCCGGTGAGCGCGCGGGGAAGCTCGGCCGGGTCGGTCCAGGTCTCGCCCTCGTCGCGGCTGAACGTCACCAGAGAATGGTACTTCCGGCTGTTCTCGCGCATCAGGCAGGCGATCTCCTGCCCGTCGGGCGACCGGACGAACCCCGGCTCCGCGGGCCACGCCCCCGGGAACTGCTCGCCGGCTTTCGCGATCGATCGCGGTGGGCCCCAGGTGAGCCCGCCGTCGGTCGAGAGGCTGATCCAGGTCGCTTGCTGCCAGTTCCAGCCGCCCAGGAACCGGCCGTCTTGGAGGCGGATAATGCTCGTAAAGGGCATCGTGGTGTTCAAGCCGTTTTCCTTCATCGGCGACCAGGTCTTGCCCCCGTCCTCCGAGACGGCCTGCCGCATCCGGCCGTTGCCCTCGAACACGAACAGGCGTTCCACCCCATCCGGCCCTGCCAACCGGTAGAGCGCGGGGCAGTTGGTCGATTGCTTCCAGTTCTCGGGCACGTCCAGCGGCTCGCTCCAGGTGAGGCCGGCATCGTCGCTCCGGCGCAGCACCGCGCCGGGTCCGCCGTGGCCCAAGGGGTACACGCAGAACATGGTCTTGCCGTCGGGCATCAGCAGGGTGGTCGGATGCCCCTGGTACGCATCGGCCGTGCCCCGGGCCACGATGACGTGGCGGTCGGTCTCGCCCGAGAGGTCGATCGTGGGGATGGTGAAAGGCTTGTAGGTGCCGGCGGCGACGTCGGCGGGGATCACCGGCTTCTCCAGTCGGCCCGATGCCGAAAAGTGATAGACCCGCATGGTGGCCCGCCACGGCCGAAGCGCGATCGTGCCGAACTGCACACGCGTGTCGGAGCATGCGTACGCCTCCTTGCCGTCGATCAGGAGCCGCAACCGGGTTCCCTCGCGGATCACCTCCAGATCGAACGGCTCGCCGTCGCGGAGGAAATCGTCAAACGGCCCGAGGAACCGCAGGTCGCCGAACAGGGGGCCGGAGACGAACATGCCCTGGTTGCCGCCGCCGTCGAAGCCGAAATGGCTTCGCGTGTCGAGGTCGAACGAGGCCGCTGCCCCGGTGACGTTCCGTAGCGCCAAGCGTGCCCGAACGTGCACGTCGCCCGACCCCAGCGCCTTGCCGCCGTAGAGGTAGTTGTGCAGGCCCGAGCACTCCAGATAGCCGTCGGCCTGCTGCCACTTCTTCCCCACGACCACCACGTCGGTCGCCCGGCCGTCCTCCACGAAGACCGCACGGTCGGCGTCCGCCGCGAGCGACAAGCCCGTCGGCTCCAGCATAAGAGCCAAACCGAGCACGAGCGGCGCCGATCCGAGCAGGGGTTTCATCGTCTGCATCCTTCGGGATTGATCGAGGAATAACTTGCCGATTTACCGGGCCGCGCTGCATCTTCGGTGGAACGACACGTGCTGTCAACAGCGCGGTCTCTTGCACCTCCGCCCGGGACGTGCTCGAATACTCCGGGAGCCGATCGTCCGGCTCAGCGTATCGACGGGGCGTGATCCGAAGAAAGGAGCCAGACGATGAGAACGCGATGGCCAGCGTGCGTGGCCGGCGCTTGCTGCCTCCTGCTGGCAGCGATGGCGCAGCCGGCCCTGATGTGCCGGGCGGTTGCCGAGGAGGCGTCGAAGGGGAAGATCGTCTTCGTGGCGGGACCGTGTCAGCATCCCCCCGGCACGCACGAGGCGGCCGCCGGAGCGAGGCTTCTCAAGTATTGCGTGGAGAAGGCGACGAACGTCCAGCCCGTCGGCACCGCAATCCTCGACGACTGGCCGGAAGACAAGTCCGTGCTGGACGACGCCCGGACGATCGTCTTCATCGGCGACATTTTTCCGCCGGAGCGAATGAAGGACCCGGCCAAGATCAAGGCCGAGCTGGGGGCCCTGATGGACCGGGGGTGCGGGATCGTCTGCATCCATTACGCGACGGGGCTCCGGGCGGAGCACGTGGCCGAGGACGGAGCCCACCCGCTGCTGGGATGGCTGGGCGGCTATTTCGCCACGGGCTGCCCCCACCACCGCTCGATCGCCCGGGTGTGCCCGGCGACCGTCACGCCGGAAGCGTGCGAGCATCCCGTGCTGCGAGGGTGGAAGGAGTTCACCTTCGACGACGAGCCCTACTGGAACAACTACTTCGGCAAGGACGGCCCGGCCAAGAACGTGACTTCCCTGGCCTATGCGATGCTGCCGGCGGACCAACCGAAAAAGGAGACCCTCGCCTGGGCCGTCGAGCGGGCCGACGGCGGCCGGGGGGTGGGGATTGTTTTGCCCCACTATTTCCGGAGCTGGAAACTGGGCGACATGCGGACCCTCGCCCTGAACGCGATCTGCTGGACCGCGAAGCTCGACGTGCCCTCCGAAGGCGTGCAGTCGCCGCTGGCCGATCTGTCGACGTTCGAGCCCGCGTCGGTGGATCCCCAGCCAAGGTCGAAGAGCAAGCCGAAGACCGCCAAGTAACGGCCGGCTGAAGAACAGTTTCTCGACTTCCGTAGCAGCAGTGGGTAAGGGAGTGGCGTCCCACTCCCTCCCCGTTGTCGCCATGGGGTCGGTTCCCCATATTTACCGGCGTGCCCCTTTCGGGCACCGGGCGACCCCATG
>Ga0307379_10003407_pt1 | contig 23150 bp, 20 predicted proteins | sample UN2MG_FD_202237 | JGI IMG/M metagenome (GOLD analysis project Ga0307379, IMG submission 202237) | Soil microbial communities from Risofladan, Vaasa, Finland - UN-2 | ecosystem: Environmental > Terrestrial > Soil > Coastal area > Acid sulfate soil | place: Finland: Risofladan, Vaasa | collected... | reverse complement strand
GATCAGTGTAGTAGCTCGAAGAGGGCATCCAGTCGTCCTTCCAGAGAGTGAAGTGAGTCTAGTTTGCGGATGAACGTCTTGGCACTGTTGAATTCGAATTTGACGGAAAATGCTTCTCCCTCAAAACAGGGGGGAGGTTTCAACTGTACGCCGCTGCCCTGCAGCAGGTCTTGTTCCAGGGCCGCGAAACTCTGTTCCATAGCGGTAAGCGTGGGGAAGCGGAGGCGATGGATCTTTTCAATGGGACGTTCGTCCTTCAGCGCAGCCTCGGCTTCCGCGATGAGCTCCCGATCGGACAAGTTTTGCTTTCGACTGACCTCAAACAGTTCGTTGAGAAACTGGCGGCGCCGGCTATAGGTCAAGCCACTGCTGAGAAGCTGATGGAATACACCCGCAGGCAGGCTCTGCACCCGGGCTGCGGTTTTCAAGTCGATCTGTCCCTCGGCGACCAGATCTTTCAGCGTCTCAGGCAGAGCCGCAAAAGTACCGATTTTAACGGCGAGTTGAGGATCCTGGTGGTCCTCTATCAGGGGGCTCAGCTCGGCCAGAGGGTCGATCACAGCGGCGGGCAAAGATCCTCCGGCGGGCGGGACCGAATCCAGGAAACGCAGCATGTTTTCCTTCTCAGGCCAGCCGAAGTTGCCTGCCCGGTTTTCAAGTTTCAAGGCCAAGGACAGCATCTCATGGCGCGGGCAGGAGGGGATAACCAGGCAGCTCAACTGCCGCAATCCCCGGCTTCGAGCTGCGCGTAGAATCTTATATCCCCAGACAAGGATGCCTGAACAGATCGGTAACGGGGTGTGCAGCCCTTTTGCAACGAGCCCCGGCAACGGCGCCTGCTCCTGAGTAAATATATCGAGTTCCCCGCTCAGGGCATCGATTTCGGCGAGAGTGAGGACCTGAAATCCTGTCATGAGCCTAGAGTAGCAAAGTTTGAAAGCTTATCCAAGAGCGCACCGTATATCCCCGTACACCCTTCAGGTAAAAGCGCCGATAGATTCAATGATGAATCGATTCTGCCGCTCCTCACGTCGGTTTGCTCCGATTTGTCTGTATCTGCTCGGCTCTATCCTTGTCATTCCGGTCTGCACAAACGCCGAAGTCGTTCCTGCGCGGCCGGCTCTGCTTTGGGCAGCGGAAAATGGGCTCGTTGATATTGCGGCACTTCTCATCGAGCAGGGAGCCGATCCGGATAAAACGGACCATTTCGGCAACACGGCCCTTCACCTCGCCATGAGCCTCCCCGATATGGTACGACTTCTTCTGGAAAGCGGGGCCGATGTGAATGCAAAAAACGCCCTCGGAAACACTCCGCTTCATCTATCGGTCGCGGACAAACGTGTGGTGGAAGTTCTTCTGGCCGCAGGGGCACAGGTAAATGCGCGAAACGGTCTGGATAAAACTCCGCTCCACTATGCCATGCGGCAAGGCACTTCTGCGTACAACCTGTCTATCGTGGAAATCCTCATCCTGGCCGGGGCCAAGTAGAGGAATGTGACAAGGCGCCCGGCCAGGGGTGCTGCGGCCAGGGGCGCCGCGGCGTTAGGCTCTGAGATCCAAGCAGGGGTTGAAATAACCGAAACGGAGGTCGGGAAACCGACTCCCCAGAATCTCCAGCACTCGGGGAAGACCCAGCGCTGCTCCATCAGGTTCGAAACGAATACGCTCCAAGTACCACTCTGGATCGATGTTCAAGTTTCGCATTTGGATGAGGTCGATCCCTGTCTGATCGATCAATTCGCTAAGGGCCTCCAATTCGGGACGTTCATCCGTGAATCCGGGAAGTATGAAGTAGTTTAAGCTGACGAACCCTCCCAAGCTCTTCATGACCCGAATAGAGGCTTTGACCGCATCGAAGTTGTAGCCTTGGGGTGTGTAATAGCGCTGATAGTACTGCGGACGGCAGGAGTTGAGGCTGACCCGGATGCTGTCCAGACCGGATTCTCGTAGCAACCCGATACGTTCGGGGAGGCTGGCGTTGGTGTTCATATTGATCGTGCCCCGGTTGGTGGCGGCGCGAATCAAACGTATCGATCGGGCGATCGTCTCGGCCTGAAGCAGGGGTTCTCCTTCGCAGCCCTGACCGAAGCTGACAACAGCCCGAGGAGCACTCCGCAGATGGGGAACGGCTATGCCGGCGATCTCCTCAGCGGTGGGAACAAAACGGATCCGCTCCTGGGTAGCGCAAATACCGCTCTGCTCCTGAAGGCTGATGCAGCCGAGACAGCGGGCATTGCACGCAGGGGAGGTGGGTAACGGTGCTTCCCATCGCTCGAGGAAATAATTCTTCGCAGCAGGGCAGCCGTAGCCCAGGGCACAGTTGCCCAGATGTTGTACAAGACGGTTACGCTTTTGAGCCCTCATCTGTCGGCGAGTGGTGGCCTCGATCCGGGAAGGATCAAATCTATCACTGTCCTGGCGGGGATCACTGTCGATGCGCAAAGCAGCCACAACGAACCCGTTGTCGAGCCAGCCTACGGCGGTATAGGCGAACAGTGGCAGAATCGCAGCTCCCGGTGACGTCTGGTAGGCTGCGGAAAAGATCTGGGTATGGGCTGGAGCAACGAAAGCAGCTACTGCTTTAGTATGAGGACTGCCGGTGTACGGGTCTTGGTCGAGGGTTCGTACTCCGGCTGTGCCGGGGTTGTAGCCTACAGGCAGACGCCCCGGTAGTTGAAACAGCTCGCTGCCGGCCGGAAGAGGTATCCAGTCTCCAGGTGTTAGACGCTCAAATCGGCCGGCGCTCGCGCCGACCATCTCCATCTCTGGAAAATCGAGGATATTGCCCGTTTCATCGGCAAAGACGAGAGACGGAACTTTGGCGCTCATAAGGCGATCATAACAGGAACAGACACCCTTGTTCACCCGATCTCACTGTCAATACTCAACTTGACGGGGTGGAGAGGGAGTGCTAATATAAGTTGTAGCAACGACAAAGTTGAAGCCTTCCGTATGAGGGGGAAAAGATGGCAAAAAGAATATTGGTATTGCTGATGATCGTTGGAGTGGTTGCCTTTCTGGTGAACTGCAAAACAACTCCTGAGGAGACTGTGGAACCTGTGGTTGAGGAAACACCAGAGGAAACTCCGGAGGAAACACCTGAAGTAGTGGAAGCTCCAGAGGAGATACCCGAGGAAGTTCCAGAGGAAGAAGTAGCTCCTATCACAGACGAAGAGATACAACAGGCTCGCAACGCAATCGCCCGGGCTCGGGAAGCGGACGCGGACTACTACGATCCCACAACCTTGAAACAGGCGGAAGATGCCTTGAATGCAGCGCTTCTATCCCGGCAGTCCGATCCGACTACGGCTCGAAAGCATCTTGCCCGCACGACCGAGAGAGCCAACACGGCCTTCGACAACTCCGTCGCCAAGGCCGCCCAGGAGCTGGCGGAACGGGCCGAACGTTTGAACAAACAGCTTCTGGCAATTAGTGCAGACAAGTTTCTCCCATCCGAATACAACGCCGCGGTAGCCGGAGTACCGGAAACGCAGAAGCTGTTTTCTGACGGAAAACTGGTAGAAGCTAGAGAGCAGGCGTACACAACCCTTGCGGATATGTCCAACCTCCTGGAGCGGCTGCGGGAACGCCAGCGCTGGATTGACATCCTGAAGCGGGACATCAATCAGTACCTGAAGGAGGCGGAGGAGCTCGATGCCCATGTGCGTGCACCTTTGAAGTTCCAGAGGGCCAATGGATTGTATCTCGAGGGAATCGAAGCCTACCAGAAGTATCAACTCTTTGAAAGCGAAGAGTTCCTGGGTAAGGCTCGGGAAGAAGCACTTGCCCTAATTCAGCTGGCCAAGAGCTCCAGTGAAGAGCAGAAGAAGAAGGCCCAAGCTCTGATGAGGGATGTGATGAAGGAGCTGGAGGACGCTTCGGATTTGACCGTGGTCACCGACGACGGAACGCTGATTACGCCGGAGGAATGGTCCGGCGAGGAGTTCATCGAGGAAACCACAAAAGAGGGCGAGCCCCGGTCCATGTTGAATCCGCCCGACCTCCGTCTGCCGGCGGAGCGGGTCTTGATCCCCGAGGGAGCCTTCGTCGTCGTACTCGGGGATGCGGTGGAAGAGAATCTGCTCGTGCAGGCCAAGGAGCTGTGGAAACAGGGTGTGGTTGAATGGGACAGCGGCAATTACAGCCTGGCCGAAGAGTACTTCAATGAATCCAAAAAACTCATCGAGGTCTACAAAGCTCAGGCCGTGAATCCGGACTATCCGATCTACGTGGTACGCCTGATTCCTGAGCGCCGCGACTGTCTGTGGCGGATCGCCGAGTACAACTACATCTACTCGAATCCCTACATGTGGCCGAAGATCTGGAGGCGCAACCGCAAGCTCATCCAGCACCCCGACCTGATCTACCCGGGCTGGAAACTGGTCATTCCACCGAAGTAGTAGGTACTTTCGCACGGCGAAACTATAGCGGGGCTATCCTGAACTTAAGGATAGCCCTCTTTTTTTGAGGCGGACGTTGCCGAGGCGGGCACAGAGGGTACGGCGTCACCAAAGCTCACCCCATCAGCTCCTCTGTTCGGGAAAAAGAGCAACGTCGTATTTGCGAATATTGTCGTCTGTGGTTACGAGAGTCAGGTCTTCTGATAGTGCCTGCGCCACCAGCATGCGGTCGAAGGGATCCCGGTTAATCGATGGCAGCAGTTCTGTTTTGCGTGCATGATCCCAGGTGATGGGAAGTTCTCTGAACCCTTGATCGGCAATATCGTCACGATACGTGTTCGGGATATCGAGCTTGCCCAAGCTTCTCTTGATAGCTATCTCCCACATCGTTGCCGAACTCACGAAGACGGGATTCTTGTTATCCCGCAGCAGTTTTTCTGCACTTTCAGGTAGCTCTGACGAAGCGGCGAGCCACCAAAGTAGGATGTGGGTGTCTAAAAGAAGATTTATTCCATTCCAAAAGAACGAGCTATGTCGTCCGGCAATTCATCGAAATCTTCGGCGATGCGAATCTTGCCTTTTAATGCACCAGGTTTCCGCGGTACTCTATATCTACTGTACGAAGTCAGCAGAGCAACAGGTTTGCCGGCCTTGTTGATAATTACCTGTTCTCCTTCCTGCGCCTTTGCAATGAGCTCCGATAACCGAGTTTTTGCTTCTGTGATTGTATTCACTACCATACCTATTGCCTCCACATGTCGGACCAGATCTGGTCTGGTTAGATTATACTAAAGATATATTCGGGTGCCAAGGTCTCGAGTTTCGCCGAGAAGGCCAGATCGATGCTCCAGGTATTCGGAGCTTACTCCTCTGCCAGCGCAGGATCCAGTGCCTGCATTCGGCCTTTCAGCTCATCGACTCGCTGCCGGCAGGCGGTTTCCGTCTGTGCCTCTACAACCAGGCGTAGGTAGGGCTCGGTGTTGGACTTGCGCAGGTTGAACCACCAGTCGGGAAAATCCAGACGGATACCGTCGATATCGGTGACCCTGGCATCAGGCCAGGCACTGTAATCGGCCAGGATGTTCTCGATGATCCTGTCTTTGGCTTCGGTCTTGAAATTGATCTCCCCGGAAAAGTGATATTTACTGATATCGGAGATAATATCGGAGAAAGATCTATCTTCTTTGGAAAGGATAGCCAGCACGAGCAGCGCGGCTATCATCCCTGAGTCGCAGAAGTAGTTGTCCCGGAAGTAGTAGTGTCCGGCCAGCTCCCCGCCGTAGATCCCCACCGTATCCCGCAGGAGCTTCTTGGCGTGGGAGTGTCCGACTTTACAGATCACCGGCTTCCCGCCCAGGGTTTTAACATATTCCACCACACTGCGGGAGGTCCGCACGTCGTAGGTTACCGCTTCGCCGCCGTGATCTTGACCGGAGTGTCGGAAGAAATACAATCCAAGCAATGCGATGATCAGATCCGGGGAAACGAAACGGCCCTTTTCGTCGACGAACATCACCCTGTCTCCGTCTCCATCGAAACAGATCCCCAGGTCCGCCTTCTCCGCCAGGGTTCGCTGCTTTACATCAGCCAGGTTGGCCTCGATCAAGGGGTTGGGGGGATGGTGGGGAAAGGTGCCGTCGGGCTGATCGTACATGGTGATGATTTCCCCCTTCAGCTCACGAATCACATCGTGGATGAACACGGAGGCCATGCCGTCGGAACAATCGATCACCGCCTTGATCCCTTGGACGGCTTTGCCGTACGGCTTCAGATGCTCCAGGTAGGCAGCCCGGATGTCCAGGGTTTCTATCTTCCCGGGAGCTGAAGCCGGGGTGATCTCTCCCCGGATCATTTCCTCCAGCCTATTCAATCCCGTGTCGTAGCCCACCGGGATTGCCTCAGCACGGGATATTTTCAGCCCGTTGTACTCCGGAGGGTTGTGGGAGGCGGTGATCATGACGCTTCCGCCGAAACCGAAGTGGGCGGTGGCGAAGTATACCGACGGCGTAGAGCAGAGACCGATGTCGGCTACATCACAGCCGGCATCCCGTATGCCCCGGCTCAAGGCTTCGAAGACCTCTTCCGAGCTCTCCCGGGCGTCCCTGCCCACCAGGATCCGATCTGTTTCCAGCAGCTCAGGCAGAAAAAAGCCGATTCGATAGGCCAGATTTTCATCCCAATCCCGGTTATACACTCCACGAATATCGTAGGATTTGAATACTCCCATTTTCGTCTCCCTCTTTTTTCACTTGGCGGAGCGATTATAGCACTGTCCCTTTCTCTTGATCCACCGTTTGATGTACGGGGGGCGCGCTTTCGGATCCCAAGGCAATCTCTTTTCAATAGAGGCAAAAAACCTAAATATAAAGGTTGACAATAAACCATAAAGTACTATAATATACTATAAGGTACATTGAAGGACAAAAAGAATGAAGTCTTCTTCGAACCGAGAACCGCACCACCGACTATTTGCGGATCCAACCACCACGGATTCCGGCGCCGGCGAAGTTATGACTCTTGCGGAGGTAGCGGTCTATCTCAAGGTTGCGGAGAAGACGGTTCTGCGCATGGTCCACAAGGGACAGATCCCCTGCGCCAAGGTAGCCAGCCAGTGGCGATTTCTCCGTTCGATGATCGACGACTGGCTGACGGCGAAAATGCGGGTAGTGCCGAGGAACGATCTGGCTCGACTGATCGAAAGTTCTCCCGATGTAGTGCCCCTTTCCCGTCTGCTCACAGACGATCTCATCCTGCTCGATGTGCAGCCCGGAACCAAGGAGCAGGTGCTCCGCCAACTGGTTCGACCCCTTATACGAACCCGGATCATCGATCAGGAGCAGCCGTTTCTTGACAAGCTTCTCGAACGGGAGCGTATCGTTTCAACGGCTGTAGGAAAAGGAGTGGCGATTCCCCACCTCCGAAATCCTCGAGAGAATCCGGGAGGCGGGCCGGTGTTGGTTGTTGGAATCTGCAGGCAGGGAACGGATTTTGATTCCCCTGGCGGGGAGAAAACTCAAGTCTTTTTCCTTCTCTGCACAGACAGCGAGGTGATTCATCTGCGCGTTCTTGCCAAAGTCAACCGAATCGCCGGAAAAGAGGCTACCATGCAACAGCTTACCGGAGCCGAAACGGTGGAGGAAGTACTGCGCGTTCTGATACGAGCAGATCAGGAAGGAGGATAATCATGGGTTTATTCGCCAGTTTCCGTCCCGAGTGCATTCAGATAGGAAGCGGTGGCCGGAGCAAAGAGGAAGTGCTTGCCGAAATTTCCCGGCTTGCCAAAAAGAGCAAGGTGCTTGCGAATGTGTCGGAAAAGCAAATTTTCACATCCCTGCAGCAGCGGGAGAGGGTCGGAACAACCGGGTTCGGCGGGGGGATTGCCATCCCTCACTGCAGCCTGGAGGACATCGAAGAGTTCGTGGTTGGTTTGCTCATCGCCCCGGATGGAGTCGATTTCAATTCCCTGGATGGGAAGAAAACAACGACCTTCTTCTTCATCATTGGGCCGAAGTCCCAGAGGAATCGGCATATTCAGCTTTTGTCGGCGATTTCCAAGATCCTCAAAAATCCCGATGTAATTCAGCGCTTCTTGGAAGCCTTTGATGAGAAAAGTGTACGCCAGATCGTCAAAGAGCTGTTCAGCCTTGTCGATATCGGAGTCACTCCCGGGCAGCAGAAGGGCAGGTGCCTTTTCCATGTTTTTGTACAGAAAGAAGAGTACTTCGAAGACATTCTCCAGGTATTTTCCGCAGCTGTAGAGGGTTCCATCGCGGTTATTGAAACGAATGAAGCCGGTTATTACCTGCACAGGCTGCCGTTGTTTGCCGCATATTGGTCGGAAAACCAGAAAGGATTTTGCCGTCTCATCCTCGCCGTTGTGGACAGAGACCTCTGCAACGATGTCGTCCGACGTATCCATACCGTGGTTGAAGATCTGGAGAACAATCCCGGGGTGCTGCTATGCGTACAAGAGCTGTTTTACTCCAGCGGCTCTCTCGAGTTCTGACACATCGGAGAGTATCGTGGTACAGACAGTTCAGAGCTATATTCACTCTCTCCCCATCCCTTTGATCATGGTGGTTGGAATTATGACTCTTGCAGGATTCTACTTCGGCAAGACCATGCGCTTCCTGCGTCTTCCTTCGATCATCGGGTTCATGCTCATCGGAGTTGTAATAGGTCCCTCGGCGTTGAATCTACTCGGGGAAGAGCTGCAGGAGGGATTCGGATTCATCACCGAGATCGCCCTTGGATTTGTCGCTCTTAGTATCGGGTTAGAGCTCAGTTTTGCTGCTCTAAAAAAGCAAGGAATTGGAATCATCCTCATTATTGTGTTTGAGTCTTTTCTGGCCTTCGTCGTGGTTACGGCGGCGGTTTTCTTATTGACTCGCAACCTCCCCCTGGCTCTGATCTTCGGTTCCCTGGCTCCTGCCAGTGCCCCGGCGGGTACTGTAGCGGTGATCCAGGAGTACAAGGCGAAGGGGAACCTCACCAATGCTCTCTATGCCGTAGTCGGTTTTGACGACGGGTTGGCGATCATCATTTTCGGTTTTGCCTTCGCCATTGCCCGCAGCCTCCTTGTACAGGCGAATGGAGGAGCTTCCGAAACATTGTGGCATCTTGTTGCTTCACCGTTGCTGGAGATTAGCTTGAGCTTACTGGTCGGTGCGGTAATTGCCGTTCTGTATCGCCTGTTGGCACGGAGACTCTCAGAACGGCGAGAAATCTTCCTCTTGACCTTTGCCACTGTACTCATCACCCTGGGGATCTGTCAGCTGTTGCACCTGTCCTTGATCCTGACGAATCTTGTCGTTGGTCTGGTAACTGAAAATACACAACCCCAAGGACTGACCGAGAAGATCAAGGATGAGTTAACAGAAGTCATGCCCCTCCTGTTCGTGCTCTTTTTTGCCCTGGCCGGATCGAACCTGCACCTGGCTATGCTTCCATCTCTTGGTCTAGTTGGTCTGGTCTACATCGTCAGCAGATCCTCGGGGCTCATGGGTGGAGCCTGGATCGGCGCGGTTGTGGGGCGGGCTGAGCCCAAGATCCGCAAGTACTTGGGAATGGGCATCCTCTCTCAGGCGGGGGTTGCGATCGGTCTGTCCTTGGTTGTCAAGCAGACCCTGACACTAATGGGGCCGTGGGGTGACAGGATCGGCGTTCTGGTCATCACCACCATCACTGCGACCAGCATAATCTTCGAGATCATGGGACCGATTCTCTGCAAAATCGGCCTGCACAAAGCTGGAGAGATTCCGCATCAATAGCAAGAAATGTGCCGGGTTTGGCAGCGCGGATGAGGGGGCCCTAATCGAGCAGCCGGAGTTTTCTACCGGAAAGCTTCCTCGATTCCCAGGCGTCGAGCCGCTCGTTCATATTGCTCTCGCCGATGTCCAGCAGATCGAGCTGTTTCGGATCGATGAGGCTGCGCCGATCAATGCCTTGAATCTGAAATCCGATATCCGCCCGGTCGAGGTTCTTCCTCAACTGCTGCACCCCGAGCATGCCCACCATGCCGCTCAGTATGCTTGGAGTGCTCTTGAACTTCTGAGGAATGAAGGCCAAGGCCAGGCTGATCCCGATCGTGACATTTGCCCCCATAGCCCGAACTACATCAACAGGAACCTGATCTACCAGACCGCCGTCGAGAAGACGCATTCCCTGAACTCTTACCGGCATGAATACCCCTGGAACGGCACAACTGGCGCGAACCGCCATGCCGATATCCTTGCAGTCTGAGATGATTTCTGTGACGCACCCGGGCAGTGAATCAGTCGGCTCAGGTAAAAATTGGGTAAGCTCTTTTTGAATGAGTCGTTTCGCTACCCGTCGGGAGGTGAAGATGACCCGGCGACGGTTTTCAAGATCTGTGGCGACTACCGCCAGATCAATCTCCAGATCGTCGAAGCTCCTTCCTTCCAGCAAAGCGTTCATCGTGTTTCCCAGCTTGGCATTCGATACCAAACCCCCCTGCCGTTTATCGATGACCCGATGGACCGTGTCGGAAAGGCTGATAACATGATGGAACCAGTCAAACTCCCGGACCAGCTCTTCGAGTTTCTCCTGCTTCAAACCGGCGGCATAGAGGGCGGCGACGATGGAACCGGCTGAGGTTCCAGCCGCGATTGATGGTAAGTACCGTGGACGGTTTCGCAGCGCCCGAAGGGCACCGATGTGGGCGATCCCTCGGACTGCTCCGCCGCCGAATGCGATTCCGATTCGTTTCATGCTGCCTGCTATTGTAGTGTAATCATCGGAAAAGGGCAAAGAGCCGAAATATTTCTATTTTTTCCATTTTCTTTCCCTGACCCCTTGACATACGTTTCTTTATAAAGTAACGTTCTTTTTTATAGTAACGTTTCTATGAATAGTAACAACAATCAGGAAATGAAAGCTATCGACCAGATCGCAGGTATTCTGGCCAAGATCGAGGATCGGAAGCTGATCCGGGATTTCCTGATCTGCATCTTGACGAAATTCGAGATCAAGGAGATTGCCGGTCGTTGGGAGCTGGTGAAGCTGCTCAACAATGGGATAAGTCAACGGAAGATCGCCGGGCAGCTCGGGATGAGCCTCTGCAAGATCACCCGCGGCTCGAAGGAGCTGAAAAAACGGGACTCGGCGTTTAAAACGGTACTCGACGGCTATGTCGAGCATGGAACGGAGAAAGAGCCCAAGGGCAAATAACTATACATCAGAGGAGGAAGCGTATGCCTATCAGAGTAGTCTTGAATGAAGACGAGATCCCGAGGCAGTGGTACAACCTGAATGCGGATCTAACCCCTAAAAATCCTATCCTGGGTCCGGATCTGAATCCTGCGACCCCGGAGTGGCTGGGCAAGATATTTCCCATGAACCTGCTCGCCCAGTCGCTCAGCATGGACCGCTGGATTGACATCCCCGAGGAAGTGCTGGAAATCCTGTACCGTTGGCGTCCATCGCCCCTGCACCGGGCTGTCGGACTGGAAAAAGCCCTAGGAACTCCTGCGAAGATCTATTTCAAGAACGAGAGCCTCTCGCCGCCGGGCAGCCACAAGCCCAACACCGCGGTTCCCCAGGCCTTCTACAGCAAGCAGTTCGGGGTCGAAAAAATTACCACTGAGACGGGAGCCGGCCAGTGGGGAAGTGCTTTGGCATTTGCCTGCGCCCTGATCGGGCTGGAGTGCAAGGTCTACATGGTTCGAATCAGCTTCGACCAGAAACCTTTCCGTAAAACCATGATGCAGGTCTGGGGCGCGAACTGCGTTCCCAGCCCGAGCGAAGAAACCCAGGCGGGAAGGGACATCCTGGCTGCACATCCGGATTCTCCGGGAAGCTTGGGGATCGCCATCAGCGAGGCAATCGAAGCGGCGATGGCGGACGAGAGCGGCAAGACTAAATACTGCCTCGGGAGCGTGCTGCCCCACGTGCTGCTGCACCAGACCATCGTCGGGCTGGAGGCGAAGAAACAGATGGAAAAGATCGGGGAGAAGAAGGTGGATGTGGTAATCGGCTGCGCCGGCGGCGGCAGCAACTTTGCCGGCTTGTCCTTCCCCTATCTCCACGACAAGATCAACGGAGCCAAGATCGATATCATCCCTGTCGAGCCTTTCTCCTGTCCGACCATGACCAAGGCGCCCTACGTCTACGACTACGGGGATACCGCCAAGGTGGCGCCGATCGCACCGATGCACTCCCTCGGACACACCTTCGTGCCGCCTCCCATCCATGCCGGAGGGCTGCGCTACCACGGGATGGCTCCCCAGGTCTCCCAGGCGATCTCGGCGGGGTTGATGGCGCCAAGGGCTGTGCATCAGCTGGAGTGTTATGAAGCGGCCATTACCTTTGCCCGCACCGAAGGTATCATCGTTGCACCTGAAACCAGCCATGCCGTAGCCGTTACCATCCAGGAAGCAAAAAAAGCCAAAGAGGAGGGAAAGGAGAAGGTGATCCTGTTCAACTTGAGCGGTCACGGGTTGATGGATCTTCGGGGCTACGATCTGTACTTAAAAGGAAAGCTCTACGATTACGAGTATCCGGAAGAAGAGATCCACAAGGCTCTCGAAGAGATCAAGGATTTCCCGAAACCCAAGATCGCTTGAAGTCACCCGGGCCGGGGTACAGGTGCTTCACAGGTTCGATTACATGATCCCACGGACGCTTATTTTGATATGGATAGCTGACCATGGATGAGTACGATCATCACGAAACCTACTGTAGAAGCCTGGGCGGCTGTGTATTTTTTTCCTACTGCCGCGTAGCCGGCGGGGAGCGTCCCTGCTCGAAGATCCTGGACTGCTGGATCGGCAGACTCCCGGTGGTGGAGTTTCTTAAAAACAACTACTCTGCGGAGGTGCTTGAGCAGGTCTTCGCTCCCCAACCGGGGAGGATTCAAAGGATCCTGGACATCGCGGAGAAAGTCGACAAGAGCAGCAACCCCTGACTCATCGCTTCAGGCGGCGACGAATTCTTCTCTGTTGTCATCCGGTTCGCAGTCCGTTAAAACTGTGCTATGAACTTCCACTGGCTTACCTTTGTCCATCTTGGTGTGGTAGCCTCAAGCTTGCTGCTGGCAACCTGGATCCGCTCGCGGGTGCGTCTCTTCCAGAACTTTCTGATCCCCAACTCTTTGACCGCTGGGTTCATCCTTCTCATCTTCTATAATTTTGTCGCATCCCATCTGGGAATCGGGACGGAACATCTCGGCGATCTGATCTATCATTTGTTGAGCCTCTCCTTCATCGCTATGGGCTTGCGGAACACTCCGGGGCGTGGTGCGGGAAAACGCGTTTTGTCCACGGGACTGATGATGGTTGCTTCCTTCACCTTTCAGGCCCTCTTGGGCATCGGCCTGACCTTTCTGTTCATCGCCCTCTTCATCCCCAACCTGTTTCCCAGTTTCGGGCTGTTCATCCCTCTAGGATTCGAGATGGGGCCGGGCCAGGCCTATTCTATAGGAATCGGTTGGGAAGCCATGGGCTTTGCGGGCGCTGGAACCATCGGGCTGACCTTCGCTGCTTTAGGTTTTCTCTGGGCCTGCTTCGGAGGAATCTTTCTGATCAACCTCGGCATCCGAAAGGGGTGGCTGGGAGCCAAGCACAGGGAATTGCTGAAGGCGGCCCGGATCCGCTCCGGGATCTACGGACAAGGAGAGACACTGCCTGCCGGCTCCTGTCTGAGCACCGAGACCGAGGCGATCGACACCTTGTCCTTCAACCTGGGAGCGGTTTTCTTCGTGTATCTTCTTACCTTTCTACTGCTCAAAGCATTGACCTACCTGCTGTCCTTCGCCGGAGCTGAAGGCAGGGAACTGGCGGTGAATCTCTGGGGCATATCTTTCATATTCGCAGCGCTCCTGGCTCTCGGAACAAAACAGCTTTTCAAAGCGTTTAAGATCAACTTCGTCCTGGACAGCGGCACTCTGACCCGCATCGCCGGGTCTTCAGTGGACATCCTGGTGGCTGCGGCCTTGGGAGCGATCTCCCTCGTGGTTGTCGCCCGGTTTTGGGGTCCGATTTTGGCGATGGCGGTCCTCGGAGGATTGCTCACCATGGGGTACGTACTGTGGCTGACCTCGCGCCTGTTTGAGGAGCACAGGTTTCAACGGGCCATGATCATCTATGGAGCGGCCACGGGAACGCTGCCGACCGGTCTTGCGCTGCTGCGCATCCTCGATCCGGAGTTCGAGACACCTGCTGCGGTGGATTACATGTACGGATCCGGGATCGCTTTTGTTCTGGTGATTCCCTACATCCTGGCGATCAATTTAATGATGTATGGGTATACCCGGGGGAATCCGCTTTTTTACTGGGCCACTTTGGGATTGATCCTCGCCTACCTGGCTATTTTCCTCGTTCTGTACCGTTTGCTTGCGGGCAAGCGAGCCTTCGCCCGGCCCGGCAAACTCTGGTTTCCGGGTTCGTAGAGGTCACCCGTTATCAGTCGAATAACTCGTCCGCCGGGGGCCTACTCTGAGCTCGCCTCCAGCCGTTTGAGGATCAGGGTAGCATACCCGCCACGGGGCAGGAAGAATTTCAAGGTTATTTTTCTCTTGTTCTTGTACAGCTCGTCATTCTCAACGCTCTCTATGGCAAAGCCTTCCGGCAGAAGGATCGCCGGGCGCTGGATTCCGTTGATGTAGATTCGAGACATCTGCCGCACCTTCAGATCCCTGAGCTCAATTTTCTCGCGTTCGAAGACCCTCGCCGCTATCCCGGCAATTACAGGATCCTCAATTTGACTGTCCCAACCGGGCACGGGCAGGCTTTTACCCCGGAGCTGCTCGAACAGCAGCTGCGGAAGGTCTCTGTAAAAAAGGAACCGTCCCCGGCTGTAGGGATGCTGATCGAAGATCAAGCCGTGTTCCCCCTGCAAGTTTGCCAGGTAGGCGGAGAGGATTTCGTTGAAGAGAAAGGACTGGTAGGCGTTGAGCACGAATACCAGGAAGCGGCGATCTATCAGGGCGAGGGCTTTGTGAAAAGCCTGTTTGTGCCCGGAAAGGTAGGTCAGGATTCGCCTGTACTCCCCAAAGGCTTCCTCCAGGCAGCAGTCCCATTTGCCCCAGTTCTCGACCACGCAGGACTTCAGCAATCGCGTCTTGCGGTTGTCGAATTTGGAAGGCTCGAAGTACAGACGCAGGGCTTTTTCCCGCTTGCCCCGAAAAATTTCCTTGCCCATGAATCCCCTGCCGTGGCGGGCGCTGCCGAAGCGCTGCTCATCGTAGTAGTTGGGTACGCCCCACCGGGCAACGATCTCTGCATTGACCAGACAGCGCTGCAGATGGCGAGGAACTATATCCCGGATCGTGATAGTGAAATGATTGCCCCGGATGTCCTTGGCGGTGATAGGAGCGGCACGATAGCCGAGAAAGGTGAGAGTGAAATTGTCCTCCGGTGGCAGAACGGCGATCGAAGCGCGAAGCCCTTGCTGATACCTGATGGAGACAAGCTGCTCGGTACGGCCGTGGCGGTCCTTGATGCCGGCGACGGAGATATCCTGCTTCGGGATTTTAAGCCGACGGGCAAGCAGATCGAGCAGGTCGAAGGTGTCCCAGTCCCGTTTGACCAGGCGGAAGATGATCTGGGATTGAGGGTTGGGGGATGGCTCGGCGACGTGTTCCTCTTGGACAACGAAGTCTTCCGCTCTAACCTTGATCTTCATCCGAGCCGTTTTATCTCAGATAGGTTTGTAAAACAAAACAAAACTCACTTCAGCCGTCGTGCAGGATCTTCCCCACCTTCGGAGCCCGAATTCGGTGGCTGTTGGGGAAACCGGAACCGACCAGGGGCCGGGCGTAGACGTAGAACTCCGGGGTTGTGCCGTTTCCTTCCTTGTTGATGAACTCATCAGGCATGGTCTTGGTCTTGGCGGCGATCTCCTCCAGCGGCACGATCCGATAATCCGCCGAGTAGTTCCCCGTGCGCTGGATGGTGATCGAGCCATCGATGTCCTGCCAGATGGCAAACTGGGCCGCCTTCTCCCCAACCTCCCGAGCCTCATGGGCGTCGACATCGGAGATGACCCCCATAAACGAGCGCTGCATGTAGCCCAGGGTGTCGGCCCGCACCCGCTTGATCTTGAGCTTGTTCCTGACCACCTGGGAGAGCATGTCCCCAAGGGCTCCCGTGCCCGAAAGCTGGACGTTTCCGTGGGCGTCGGCTTCTTTGCTGCCGGTCAGCTTGACCGCGACCGGCTCCCCATCCTTGTCCACGATCCCCTCGCTGACCGCCACCACGCAACGGCCGAAGCTGTCCACCGCTTTCTTCACGTCCTTGAGAAACTGTTCTTCCGAGAACGGCCGCTCCGGTACGTAGATGCAGTGAGGTCCGTCGTCAGGGTACTTCTTGCCCAGAGCGGAGGCAGCGGTCAGAAAGCCCGCATGGCGGCCCATAACAACCCCGATAAACACACCGGGAAGAGCTCGGTTGTCCAGATTGAAGCCCATGAAGGCTTGGGCTACGAAGCGGGCCGCCGAACCGTACCCGGGGGTGTGATCGTTGACCACCAGGTCGTTGTCGATTGTCTTGGGGATGTGGATGCAGCGCATGTCATAGCCGGCGCTGTCGGCGTTCTGATTCACGATCCGTACAGTGTCGGAGCTGTCATTGCCGCCGATGTAGAAGAAATAACGTACGTCGTGGGCCTGACAGACTTTAAAGATCTCCCGGCAGTAGGCCTCGTCCGGTTTGTCTCTCGTGGACAGCAGGGCGCTGGAAGGGGTCATAGCCACCTGCTCGAGGTTGTGGGTCGTCTCCTGGGTCAGATCCAGAAGATTCTCGTCAACGATGCCCCGCACCCCGTTGATCGCGCCGTATACCCGGGTCACCTCCGGGAACTTCCGGGATTCCAGTACGGCGCCTACCAGTGATTGGTTGATCACCGCAGTGGGTCCTCCGCCTTGAGCTATCAGCACTTTTCCTGTCAGTTTGGTCATAGACATATATTCTCCTGATGCGTTTCTATACGTTAAGAGCAGTTTCGTCAACTCTGTATATTCACAACCCCGCTCCGTTGAACCTGAGCTCATTTCTTGGGTATATTAGTCAAAGTTTCATAAGGCAAAGCTTCAAACGAAACCAGGCCAGGAGCTCAAAACATGTCCAAACAGACCGATCCCTTCGGGACAAAGAAAGCCCTTTCCACAAAACAAGGAAAATTTGCCTACTATGACCTGAGCGAGCTGGAAAAACAGGGGCTGGGGAAGATCTCCCGCATGCCCTTCTCCATCAAGATCCTGCTCGAGGCGGTGCTGCGGCAGATCGACGGCCACGCCGTAACCGAGGAGGATCTGAAGGCGCTCTGTCAGTGGAGCAGTCTGGAGTCTAAACAGAGGGAAATCCCCTTCAAACCGGCCAGAGTGGTGATGCAGGACTTCACGGGGGTGCCGGCGATCGTGGATCTGGCGGTGATGCGGGACGCCCTGGCTGATCTGGTCGGGGATCCCCAGAGAATCAGCCCCATCATCCCCATCGATCTGGTTATCGACCATTCCGTGCAGGTTGACCGCTACGCCACGGTGCGTGCCCTGGAAACCAACGCCGACATGGAGTTCAAGCGCAACCGGGAGCGCTACGAGTTCTTGCGCTGGGGAGCCGGCAGCTTCGAGAACTTTCAGGTCGTGCCCCCAGCCACGGGAATCGTTCACCAGGTCAACCTGGAATACCTGGCCCGGGTCGTGGAAAAGCGCCGGGTCAACGGGGAATGGACTGTTTTTCCCGACACATTGGTGGGAACCGACTCCCACACGACGATGATCAACGGGATCGGCGTGTTGGGTTGGGGGGTCGGAGGAATCGAGGCGGAGGCGGCCATACTGGGGCAGCCTCTGTACATGCTCATTCCCGAAGTGATCGGTTTCAAGCTGACCGGGTCGTTGCCGGCCGGGATCACGGCCACCGACCTGGTGCTCACCGTAACTCAGACGCTGAGAGCATACGGTGTAGTGGGTAAGATCGTGGAGTTCTTCGGCCCGGGTCTGAGCTCCTTGAGCGTGGCGGACAGAGCCACGATCGGGAACATGTCACCGGAGTATGGGGCCACCGCCGGGTTCTTTCCGGTGGATGGGGAAACCCTGAAGTACCTGGCCTTCACGGGAAGGAAAGTGGAGCAGGTCGAGCTGGTGGAGCGCTATACCAAAGAACAGGGCATCTTCCGCACCGACCAAACGCCCCAGCCGGAGTATGCGGACGTCCTGGAGCTCGATCTGGCGACCGTGGAACCCTGCCTGGCCGGCCCGAAGCGTCCTCAGGATCGCATCCCTCTCTCCGCTGCCAGGAAAGCCTGGCTTCAGGTGGTGAAGAGCATAGGTCCGGCGGAAAGAGTGGTGGTGTCGGGACGGCAGGATTTCCTCGATCACGGCTCGGTGGTCATCGCCGCCATTACCAGCTGCACCAACACTTCCAATCCCTCTGTGATGCTCAGTGCGGGAATCCTGGCCAAAAATGCGGTCGAGCTGGGCCTGCAGGTCCGGGTGTACACCAAGACCAGCCTGGCTCCCGGCTCAAGGGTGGTGACCCGCTATCTCGATGATTCCGGGCTCACGCCTTATCTGGAGGCCTTGGGTTTTCATCTGGTGGGCTACGGCTGCACCACCTGCATCGGCAACTCCGGTCCGCTGCACCCGGAGGTGAGCCGGGCCATCCGGGAGCGGGATCTAACCGTAGTCTCGGTGCTGTCGGGAAACCGCAACTTCGAAGGCCGGATCCACCCCGAAGTCAAGGCTAATTACCTGGCTTCTCCGCCCCTAGTGGTAGCCTACGCTCTGGCCGGGACCATGAATATCGATCTTAGCAGCGATCCTATAGGTTTGGACCGGAACGAAAACCCGGTGTACCTGAAGGATATCTGGCCCGCCTCCGAGGAGATCGAGGCGGCGGTCGCGGCCCATGTCAGTCCCGAGATGTTTACCGAAGAATACGCCAATGTCTTCTCCGGCAACGAGAACTGGAACGCCGTGAAGATCACCGAGAGCCGCCGCTACGACTGGGATGCCGAGTCCACCTACATCCGCAAACCCACATTTTTCGACGGTCTGTCCAAAGAGCTGCCGCCCCTTCCGAAAATCGAGAATGCCCGCGTTCTGGCCCTGATGGGCGACTCGGTCACAACGGACCATATATCCCCGGCCGGAGAGATACCGGAGGACAGCCCCGCCGGAAAGTGGCTGATCGCTCAAGGGTTGGGCAAGGATGATTTCAATACCTACGGTTCCCGCCGGGGCAACCACGAGGTGATGATCCGGGGCACCTTCGGAAATATCCGCATCCGCAATCGTCTGGTTCCCGGTGTGGAGGGAGGCTACACCCGCTACCTGCCGACGGACGAGCGGATGTATATCTATGACGCCGCGCTCATGTATCAGCAGGACAAGACCCCCCTGCTGGTGATTGCCGGCAAGGAGTACGGATCCGGCAGCTCACGGGACTGGGCCGCCAAGGGAACAATCCTGCTCGGGGTGAAGGCGGTGATCGCAGAGAGCTTCGAGCGCATCCACCGTTCCAACCTGATCGGCATGGGGGTGCTGCCCCTGCAGTTCAAGGACGGAGAAAATGCCGAGCTCCTAGGGCTGACCGGGGAGGAGAGCTATTCTGTGCAGCCCGTGGAAAAACCGGGGCAGGAGCTCACCGTGACCGCCGTGACCAAGGACGGGGCACAGAAGCGTTTTCAGGTACAGGCACGCCTTGATACGCCTGTCGAACTGGACTATTACCGAAACGGCGGTATTCTCCACGCGGTGCTGCGCAACATGGCCTGAGGCCGCCTGAAGCCTTTCGTAGACGTACACCGGTCGTGCATCAGGTCAGCTTCGTTCGCTGGAGTCGAGGCAGCAAGGAGGTAGAGCATGGGAAAGAAAGATGAGGGGAAACGTAGCGAATCCGATACCATGGGGCAGGTGGCTCTTCCCGCCTGGGCCTACTGGGGGGCTCAAACCCAGCGGGCCGTAGAAAACTTCGGCGTTTCGGACAAGCGCATCCCCGTCCTGATGGTCCGGGCTCTCGGATTGATCAAGGGCACCGCGGCGGAGGTAAATGCCGAGTTGGGTACGGTGCCCAAGGATCTGGCCCAGGCCATCGCCAAAGCGGCCGCGGAGGTCAGGGAAGGCCGCTGGAACGAACACTTCCCGGTCGACGTATTTCAAACCGGCAGCGGGACCTCCTGGAACATGAACGCCAACGAGGTGATCGCCAACCGGGCCAATGAGCTTCTGGGTTCGCCGTTGGGGACCAAGCAACCTGTGCACCCCAACGACCACGTCAACAGGGGACAGTCTTCCAACGACGTGATCCCTACGGCCATTCACATCGCCGACCGGCTGGCCGCGGCAAAGCTGCTGACCGTTCTGGAAGATCTGGAGCAGGGGTTGTCCGATAAAGCCAAGACCTTCGCCGCTGTGATCAAGATCGGGCGTACCCACCTGCAGGACGCGGTTCCGCTCACCCTGGGACAAGAGTTCTCAGGCTACGCTTCTCAGATCCGGAAAGGCATCAAGCGCCTGCAGAACGCTCTTCCCCATCTGGAAGAGCTGGCTCTTGGGGGAACCGCTGTGGGTACCGGCCTAAACGCCCACCCGGAGTTTGCCCCACAAGTGATCGAACGGATTGCCCATCTGACAAAAGTGCCCTTCCGTCAGGCCGAGAACCTGTTCGAAGCCCTGGCCTGCCGGGATGCCCAGGCGGAGCTGATGGGCGCTTTGAATGTTCTGGCCGGAAGCCTGCTCAAGATCGGAAACGATCTGCGCCTGCTGTCCAGCGGCCCGCGGGCCGGGTTGGGGGAGATCGTGCTTCCCTCTCTGCAGCCGGGGAGCTCGATCATGCCGGGGAAGGTCAATCCCGTGATCCCGGAGATGGTCATCCAGGCGGCGGTGTACGTGAAGGGAAAGGCCGCCTCCGTGGGTATGGCGGCCGCCTCGGCACCGCTGGAGCTGAACATCATGATGCCTCTGATCGCCTATGAGACATTGGATTCCCTCGACCTGCTGACCAACACGGCCCGGGTGCTCAACGAGCGCTGTATCCGTGGGATAGAGGCCGACCCGGAGCGCTGCGCCGACTGGGTGGAGTGGAGCCTGGCCTTGGTGACGCCCCTGGCGACCCAAATCGGCTACGACAAGGCGGCGGAGATCGCCTATCGCGCCTATAAGGAGAAGAAAACGGTACGTCAGCTGGTTACCGAATCCGGGCTGCTCAGTTCGGAAGAAGTCGAGAAAGTGCTCGATCCGAAGTCCATGGTGGGAGAGGGAAGGAAAAGGAAAGGTTGACTTCTCTTTCTCCTATAAATAGGCTATATAGTAAATATTCTATGGAAGTCTGAGTGCATGAGTTTGAAGCCCTTATAATCGGAGCCGGGGGTGCGGGGTTGTACGCCGCCCTGGAGGCCAGCCGGGCCGCTAAGACCGCGGTGATTTCCAAGCTGCATCCGATGCGCAGTCATACCGGTGCGGCTCAGGGCGGTATCGGTGCTGCTCTGGGTAACATCGAAGAGGACAAACCCGAATGGCACGCCTTCGACACGATCAAAGGCGGCGACTACCTGGTGGATCAGGAAGCGGCGATTATCCTGGCCGAAGATGCGGTGCGCGCGGTTTACGATCTGGAAAACCGCGGGCTTCCTTTCAGCAGAACAGCGGAAGGGCGCATCGATCAACGCCGTTTCGGCGGCCACACCCGCAACTTCGGCGAGGCTGCGGTGCGCCGTGCCTGCTACGCCGCGGACCGTACAGGCCACATGATCCTCCAGACCCTCTATCAACAGTGCATCAAGAACGAAGTGTCCTTCTACGATGAGTTTCAGGTTCTCGATGTCCTGATCGAAGACCGAAAGGTCGCCGGATTGGTGGCTCTAGAACTTGCCACCGGCGAGCTGCACGTATTTCGCTCCAAGGCAATCCTGTTCGCCACGGGCGGATTCGGTCAGATGTTCCGGACCACCTCCAACGCCTTCGCCAACACCGGGGACGGACCGGCGGTTCTACTGCGGCGGGGAGTTCCTCTTGAAGACATGGAGTTCTTCCAGTTCCATCCCACCGGGATTCGGGGGATGGGAATCCTGATCACCGAGGGAGTGCGGGGCGAAGGGGGGATCCTGCGCAACCGCAAGAAACAGCGCTTTATGGAGCGCTACGCCCCCACCTTGCTCGATCTGGCTCCCCGGGACATGGTCAGCCGGGCGATCATGGAAGAGATCCGGGCCGGCGACGGGATCCGGGGAGACCGCAGGATCAATGACTACGTGCATCTCGATGCCACCCACCTGGGCAAGGAGGTGATCGAAGCCAAGCTCCCCGACATTGCCGACTTTTGCCGTACCTATTTAGGTTTGGACCCGGCGGATGCTCCGATCCCGGTGCAGCCTACAGCCCACTACGCAATGGGCGGGATCCCTACCGACAACGAGGGCCGGGTGTTGGCTGACGGCAGTGGAGCCCTGATCGAGGGTCTGTACGCCGCCGGGGAGTGTGCCTGCATCAGCGTGCACGGAGCCAACCGGCTCGGCACCAACAGCCTGGTCGACCTGGTGGTATACGGCCGGCGGGCCGGGCAGGACATTGCCCGCTACCTCAAGGCTGCGGATCTTGCTCCCTTGGGCAAGGATCCGGAAGGGCCGGCCCGCTCCATGATCGAAACCCTCACCGACGGCAGCAAAGGTCCCCACGGCGGCAGGATCCGGGAGCAGATGAAAGACGTGATGATGGAAAAGGTGGGGATCTACAGAAAAGAGGAAGATATGCAGAAGGCGGTCGCCGAGCTGCAAGCCCTAAGGGACCGCTACCGTGAGGTCCGGGCCCAGGACGGCTCGAAGCGATACAACACGGATCTACTCGAGATCTTCGAGCTGCAGAACCTCCTCGACCTGGCCCTGGTAACAGCGGCCGGCGCGGCTAACCGTAAGGAGAGCCGCGGCGCCCATGCCCGGGAAGACTATCCCGAGCGGGACGATGAGAACTGGCTGAAGCACACCCTGGCCTGGCTCGAGGGAGACAAGGTGCGCATCGACTACCGGCCGGTGGATGTATCCCGCTGGGAACCGAAGCCGCGGGCATACTGAGAGCGAAGGAGTTTGCAGGTGAAGATTACCTTACGGATACAGCGGTACAACCCGGATGCCGACAGTATACCCTACTTGAAAGATTATCGCCTCGAGGTCGAGCCCACGGATCGGGTGCTCGATGCCTTGATGCAGGTGAAGAACTTTATCGATGGAACTCTGACCTTCCGAAAGAGCTGCGCCCACGGGGTGTGCGGATCCGACGGCATGATCATCAATGGACAG
>Ga0307379_10003406_pt1 | contig 23161 bp, 14 predicted proteins | sample UN2MG_FD_202237 | JGI IMG/M metagenome (GOLD analysis project Ga0307379, IMG submission 202237) | Soil microbial communities from Risofladan, Vaasa, Finland - UN-2 | ecosystem: Environmental > Terrestrial > Soil > Coastal area > Acid sulfate soil | place: Finland: Risofladan, Vaasa | collected... | reverse complement strand
CCCCTGGTCCGGCTCGATTCCATTCGACCCCGATTCTTGGGCGGCACCCAGCCAGTGCTGGTCTTCGATCCCAGGATCGAACGTCGTGTAGATCCACTCGCAGCCGTCACCTACCAGACACTGGGCCAAGTCTCCGCCGCGAGACTGGGCATCGCCCCGAGCGTCTGCCCAGGTATTGGCGTCCTCGGTCAGGGCGTACTCGTACCCCGCCTCGCCGCCGGTCCACCAATCCAGGCCGTCGTCGTTCCAGGTCTCGCCGATGACGTTCCGCACCCGCCCGCCGCTGTCGTACACCAGCCAGGTCGAGCGGTACTGGTCCTCGTCCGCGTACCGCCGGATCACACGGGTGACGTTGCCGTTGTAGTCGTAGGTGTACCACACCTCCTCATCGTCGTTGTCGTACTCGTCGTCGATGGTGTAGTGCATCAGCCGGTTGCTGCACGAGCCGTACAGCTCCGTGTCGTCCACGTCGTAGTCGTACGCCACGTCCTTGTAGCCGTACACGTCCTCCTTGGTCAGCCGGTTGCCCACCTGGTCGTACGTGTACCGCAGGTCGTACACGTGGTAGCTCGTGTACTCGTCCGCGCCGAAGCGGTGCTCGCGGATCAGCCGCCCCCGGTTGTCGTAGAAGAACTGGGTTGTCTCGTAGCTCGTCGGCCCCGCGTCCAGCAGCTCGGTCCCCGGCTGCGGCTCGTGGATCTCGGCCAGCAGGTCGTTGTCGTACCAGTCGTACTCCAGGACCTTGAACGACTGGCTGGTGGCCGTCACCTCGTGCGTCATTTTGGCGAGCCGCCGGGCGCCGTCGTACTCGTAGTGCGTCTGCGTCCCGTTGCCGTAGACGGCGTACTCCAGCAGGCCGTTGTCGTAGTAGCTGTACTCCACCTCCAGGCCGTTGCTCATCACCGCGCTCGCGATGCGATAGGGTTTGTCCAGCGTCACCGTGGTGGTCACGCCGTCCGCCCCGGTCCGGCTGTACACCCCGTCGTCGTCATCGTACGTGAACGTGCAGTCGCGGCTGACGTAGCCGCCGTCAGCCCACCCGCGCCGCACTCGTCACACCATTCCTGCCTGTAACGGAAAGTGGCAGACGCCGGCGCTCCGATCGTCCTAATTGCCTCGGTAAGGTGCGTACGATACAGTTCTCTTCTCGCGCGTCCGGAACAGGCCCTTCAGCCAGTTTGGCACGTTCGTTCTGGCGAAGCTGAACGGCTTCCCTCCGAGGCGGACCTCAAAAACCGACTTTACCAGTCGCCCGCCGCGATACTCCAGCGTTTCCACTAGCGTCCCGCCTACGATCCCCCGCACGAGGCTATCCAAGAACTCCCGCCAGTTCTCCTCTGCCTCCCCGAAGAGATCTGAGGAGAGGTTCAACCCCGCATTGACTCCCGCAGCCGGACCGACATTTCGAGCGTCGTTGTCACCGTAGAACCACACTTCGATCGTCGCAGCGGCACGATTGAAAGGAGTGGCAACGAGCTTGCTCCAACGCGGTTTCTCGTGAACCAACTCAAGTTGGACCCTATCGGGCGGTAACTCGCGAAAGAGCCCCAGCATCCTCCGCAACGTCTCTTGATGTACAGGGGGCAGGTCGCTTTCCCGGATAGACCCTGCGAGCGGGCTTGAGCCCGAATCTGTGGACATGCTACTCTCCAGCCATGCACGCGTTACCTCAGCAGCGTCTCCCCGGAGCTCCCCGTAAGCCGCCTATCCGAGGCGAACGCGAGCCTTTAGTCCGTGCACGCGGTCAGACCTCAGTTGGTCACCATACCTTCCACCGAAACCAATCAGGTATTCTGAAGATATCCCGGTGAGGTACCTTTGGAGACCTGTACGAGAAGTAGTAGTTTCCTTTGAACGGACCACTCTTCCCAATGCGATACTGTCCCCTATTTAGCCATCGTACCGCATACTTCCCACCGTAGTAGACTATAGGGGTCCCGACGGCAGTGTAGACGCAAACCCAGGCGGCGGCTTCTGCGTTGCCCATCTTCGCAAGTCGTTTTTTCGCCGGGTTGTATCGATTCATCCAGAACCAACGCGCTACCCGGTCATGGAAGAAGTTGTTGCCATCCCAGAAGCCCAACCCCAACGGATCAATGCTGTGCGTTGGGTCCGAGAAGACGTACTCGTACACGTTGAGCCCGCCGCGGATGCCGATCGGGTCGCGTTGGAGGAATCGCCCCGTCTCCGGGTCGTAGTACCGGGCACCGACGTGCAGGAACGGGAAGTCGTCGTGCGACTGGTAGCCCCAGGCGCCGGCGTAGCGGTAGCGCGTGGTCGCGGTGCCGCTCGTGTCGTACACGTTGCCGAACGCGTCGTAGACGTACGACCGCACGACCTGCGGCGTGCCGTCGGTCATGACGCGTGTGCTGCCGATCTGGTTGCCGTGGTAGTAGGCCTGGCCGTCCCACACGCCGTGCGTGCTGGAATCCGCATGGGCCTCAGCGGTCAGGTAATCCCGCACGCTGTGGGCACCGCCGGTCACGCCCGAATCGAGGACGAAATCGGCGTAGACCGAGTCGTCGTCGTAGTCCGACCACTCCTCGCTCAGCATCTGGAAGTCGCCGGGGTGGACCTCCCGCCGCAGGTAGCGCTGCCGGGGGCCGTCGTAGCGGAACTCCCAGGCGTACGTCCGGCTGTAGTCCAGAACGCCGTCGCTGCACACATCGCCGACCTCCCGCTGGATGATGGCCTGCAGCTCCATGGTCTCGTCCAGATCGTCCAGACCGTTCGTCGTCCCCGACGTCCCGACCGGCGCATTATACACCAGGGCGGCCACGTCGTGGTCCAGCCCGCTGCCGTCGTCCGGCTGACCGGGCAGCCAGGGGCGGTCGACAAACGGGAACCCGCTGGGAACCCAGGTCCGCCTCCGGCCTTAGCCCCGCCGGCGTGTCCTCATTGCACCGGCTGACCGCTTGCTGCTTCCCAGGGCGCACCACATTCCGGGCAGCGGGGGTCTCTGAGCCCATGAAGAGAATAGCCACAGTTCACGCATCTTCCTTCGGCTGCTGCCGGTATCCGCGTGCCAAAGCGCCACATCAACCACAGGGCCCCAATCCAGACGACAAGCCCCAGCGACAGTCGTACTATCGAGAGCACCAGGTGCATCGAACGCGAGAGCCCAAGGTCCTGATAGATGTAGGCCAGGGTGAAGCTGAGCAGCAAACTGACAATTGGTCCGACCCATGCCAGTACAAACATGGACCGTGCGAGTCCTGCCTCCCGGAAGCGCGAGGCCAGGCCGCCGAGATAGAGGAAGAGCAGCAGAATGCCAAGGGCCTGTACGAGGCTTTCACCAATCCAGACGAAAGACGTACCAGGGAACGACGGCGCGTGCCGGACAAACAGCCTTCCGCATCGACCAATGACAACTGCAATCGCACAAATCCTCAATAGCCGCCGCTGCGTTTCGGGCGATGCCGACAGTCCGCGATGTGGCACTGGGGCAGTAAGCAAATAGACTCCAACCAACAGCAGAAAGCCTGCCGCCGCAGGAATGAACGCGACCCAGCGCAGGTCCCCCCGGCTCCCCCCCAAGAAGGCCACGCCCATGGCGCCCACATTGGTCGCCAGGACCGAGACCAGAACAACCCAAAACAGGAGGCGCGCCCCACTACGAACCCGTCCTATCCACTGACAGCGCGCCTGCGTCATGACCGATGTATCCGGGTGGGGGCAGGGTCAGAGTCTGACTCGGCTCCGGCTTTCTGCCCTACTGCTTATTGTGGACCAGGACCCTCGACCGCCCGACGTAGTACGTGTGGTGTCCGGAGACAGTCAGGTTGTACACGCGGACTGGCTTAGGGGAAAGTTCAGTAACCACATTTATCACGGCAACTGGCTGTCCATCTGCAGTCAGCAATTGACAATGCGCGGTCAGTTCACCGGCACACACCCAGCCCTGGCCAACAACCCAGAGCGGATGTTCGGCTGTACACGTAATGACCTCGTCCTCAAGCTCTATGTGAATCACTCTCTGGGTCCATGCCGCGAACTTGCTGAGAACCGTCGCGCTCCCGTTTATTCGGCGCCCGTCATGGCTGGATAGGATGCGCGCGTCGGCTCCCAAATCCCTGATCGGAATGGCTCCACTTTGGGTCTCAACAAGGGTCTCTCCGACAAAGCACGCCAGAAGACCCGGGATGGGCCCCTGAACCGGTCCGCGGTCCGGTCTGGGTCTGAAATTGTCCTTGATCCAACCCCACGGGTCCGTTAAGATGCGCGGTGGTGGGTTAGGTGGCTTCTTGCCCTTCCGCCTCAGTTCCTCGCGACGGCTTTTCCTGTACTCCTCGTTCTGGCGCGCGCAACTGGGAGGATACCCAGGTTCCTCAGCGCACGCACAACTACCCAGTGCCCAGAGGGCCTGGCAGGACAAGTGATAGCACTCATCTCCGTATCCCCCTCCTGAATCGTCCATAATAGTCCCTGGGCTCCGTTGCAGGCCCTTCGGGTCCACAATTGTGGTCGGTGTCGATCCCGCGTATTCATAGAGGTTGAGGCCACCATCAAGCCCGATCGGGTCGCGCTGTAGGAAACGGCCGGTCTCGGGGTCGTAGTACCGGGCGCCGACGTGCAGGAACGGGAAGTCGTCGTGCGACTGGTAGCCCCAGGCGCCGGCGTAGCGGTAGCGGGTGGTGGCGGTGCCGCTGGTGTCGTACACGTTGCCGAACGCGTCGTAGACGTACGACCGCACCACGTGCGGCGCGGCGTCGGTCATGACGCGTGTGCTGCCGATCTGGTTGCCGTGGTAGTAGGCCTCGCCGTTCCACACGCCATGCGTGCTGGAGTCCGCGTGCGCCTCACCGCCCAGGTAGTCGCGGACACTGTGGGCGCCACCGGTCACGCCGGAATCGAGGACGAAGTCGGCGTAGACCCACTCGCCCGAGTAGTCCGACCACTCCTCGCTGATCGTCACGAAGTCGTACGGGTCCACCTCCCGCCGCAGGTACCGCTGCCGCGGGCCGTCGTAGCGGAACTCCCAGGCGTACGTGCGCGTGTAGTCCAGAACCCCGTCCGTGCACACGTCGCCGATCTCGCGCTGGATGATGGCCTGCAACTGGGTCTCCTCGTCGATGTCGTCCAGGCCGTCGAGCAGCCCCGCCGTCCCGGCATCGTAATTATACACCAGGGCGGCCACGTCGTGATCCAAGCACGTGGGCGGGCAACTGCCCGCGCCGCCGTCATCCGGCTGGCCCGGCAGCCAGGGCCCGTAGACCGGGTACTCCGGTCCCACCCAGTACCACTGCTCGTCCGGCTCGGTTCCCTCGGCGTCCTGCTGGGCACCCACCCAGTAGCGCGTCAGGGCGTCGCCGCCGGGATCGAACGTATTGTGCACCCAACCGTACCCCAGCCCCTCCTCCGCCTCGGCCAGGTCCCCGCCGCGGCTCTCGGCGTACGCCTGGCCGTCAGCCCAGGTGTACGTCTCATCGGTCAGGGCGTACTCGGAGCCGTTCGTGGTGTACCAGTCCAGGCCGTCGTCGTTCCACGTCTCGCCGACGACGCTGCGCACCCGGCCGCCGCTGTCGTACAGCAACCACGTCGAGCGGTACTCGTCCTCGTCCGCGTATTTGCGGATCACCCGCGTGACGTCGCCGACCACAGGCCAGCGGCGTCATCCGCTCGATAATCCGCAGGACGCCTGCGGTTGTTCCCAACGGCTTCAGAGAGTACCGTGGCGCCAGGGTGGCTCACCAGATCCGCTAAGAACGGGATGACGATCGTGCCACGCCATGAACCCATCTGTCCGTGCTGCCATGCACGCGCCGCCGCGCGTGTTGTGCGGACCGCTCCCAACCTTCTACGCCTTGTCGTGAACAAGGCCCACGTTGTCTTCACTCGTCATCAACTTGGCCCTCCGCGCTCCCTCTTTCCGCTGCTCTATGAGTGTTGCTATTGTCACACGCGCTTCACGCTCGCCGAGTCAATGCGTCATAACCCGCTTTGCCCTCGTTGCGGGTATAGCCTTGTGGGCAACCGGTCCGGTCGTTGCCCGGAATGCGGAGAACGCACGCCACCCCCATTGACGCCACACAGCAAGTGACGCAAGTCTTCTGTGGACGTGCAGGACCACCTGCAATAGTGTCGTTGCTAGGCTCGTGCGAGCGTTCCGTCGCCCCCGGCCTGTCACTCCGGTCTGCCGTTCCCGCACCAGATGGAGCCACGTCCTTGGACGCTTCGCCCTCATCGGGTAACTCCAATGCCGTGAACGAATCTCGCCTATCGTCCGCCTAGCTCATCAACCACTGCGCGATTCCATTAGCGGGTTGCAGCCAGATGCAGCCTCTCGACATTCTGCCTCCCGGGCTGCTTTCGTAAAGCCAACGAAGTAGCGCACAGTCAACGCGGTGTAGGACACGGCAAACAGCGTCAGTAAGACTCCATATACCTGGCGAACGAGGGCAACGCGAGCGAGTGTGCCGCCTAGCAACGCGTCAACACATAGGATCACTGTGAATGCGCCTCCAAACGCAACTGCCCAGGATAGCCGGACAGCGTATCCCGCTAGCCGGCTGTTCGGCATACGGATCGCCAGCCGGGCCATGTATCTAAGTTCCAGCACTCCGGCGCAGGTTCCAACACAGATCACGATCGTCGCCGCTCCGGCTCGGACACTCGGGTTTAGGGTCGCTGGCGGGAATTCGCAAAGCGAGCGGCCCAAGAGCGCCATCCCAGCAAGCCACCGAATAAGGACTCTCAGCTCAACGACCTGTTCCTGCAACGAATCCCTCGGATCCGGACTGGTCACAAGAATGGTCCCCCAACAAAGGACACCCTGGATCAAGAGGACTAGCGCCGACCACGCGGCATTGCTCGGGACACCGCCCACCGGAACCACGATCAAGATTGCCGACAGGGCAGAGATCGCAAGAGCAGCGAGTTTGAGGGTCATGCCCCTGCGCAGCAGTCGCACCCAATGGGGACTGGCATATTCGAGGAGACTCGACGCCCGACTCAGAGCGACTGGGGCACCGCACTCTGGACACCGGTCATTACATGACGTGGCGCGCAAATCGTAACCGCAGCGTATGCATGAACGGCGCTCTGCCTCGTTTGCGCAAGCTAGCATTCGCGACTCGACCACCAGGACATTCGGTCATCGCACTCTCATGGATGCAGTTAAATGATGAGCCCGTCACCGGGACCCACCATAACCGGCACTCCTGGACTTGGCACGGGTGATATCATGTTGCCGATAATGACCAAGACGTCAACGAACCAACCGCAAACACCCCTCCAGAACTTCGGTACATCCGCATGGTCTAGCCAATGAGGCTTGTCCGGGTAGCGGGTACCGAACAAATCGTCCCACGCCTGAGCCAACAACCCCCAGCCTCCGTCTCTAACCGTGCCGTCCCATTTGTAGTAGCGGAAGCTGATTAGGCAGTGATCGCACCCACCGAATATCCCCCTTCCCGAGCCTAAGTCTTCGGAACCCAGCCCAAGCGGATCCAGCTGACGAACCGGGTTACTGCGGACGTACTCATAGACATTCACGCCGCCGCGAATCCCGATCGGGTCGCGCTGGAGGAACCGGCCCGTCTCCGGGTCGTAGTAGCGGGCCCCCACGTGCAGGAACGGGAAGTCGTCGTGCGACTGGTAGCCCGAGGCGCCGGCGTAGCGATAGCGGGTGGTGGCCGAGCCGCTGGTGTCGTACACGTTGCCGAACGCGTCGTAGACGTACGACCGGACGACGTGCGGTGTGGCGTCGGTCATCAGGCGCGTGCTGTCGATCTGGTTGCCGTGGTAGTAGGCCTCACCATCCCAGACGCCGTGCGTGCTGGAGTCCGCGTGGGCCTCACCGGCGAGGTAATCGCGGACGCTATGGGCGCCGCCGGGAACCTGGGCATCGAGGACGAAGTCGGCGTAGACCCAATCGCCCGAGTAATCCGACCACTCCTCGCTCAGCATGTCGAACGTGTACGGGTCGACCTCGCGGCGCAGGTAGCGCTGGCGGGGGCCGTCGTACCGGAACTCCCAGGCGTACGTCCGGGTGTAGTCCAGAACGCCGTCGCTGCACACGTCGCCGACCTCGCGCTGGATGATGGCCTGCAACTCTGTCTCCTCGTCGATGTCGTCGAAGCCGCCGATCACGCCAGCCGTTCCCGCATCGTAATTGTAGACCAACGCTGCCACATCATAATCGCGACACGCAGTATGGGAAGAACCCCCGCTGGTCGTACAGTTCTCACCAGGATCGCCGTCGTTGGGGGCACCTGGGAGCCAGGGGTCCTCCGGGTAGATCGGATAGCCGCTGATCGTCCAGTACCACCCCTCGTCCGGCTCGATTCCATTTGACCCCGACTCCTGAGCCGCACCCAGCCAGTGCTGGTCTTCGATTTCAGGATTGAACGTCGCGTAGATCCACTCGCACTCGCCACCTAGCAGACACTGAGCCAGGTCCCCGCCACGGGACTCGGCGTACGCCCGGGCGTCAGCCCAGGTGTACGTCTCATTGGTGAGTGCGTACTCGTATCCCGCCTCGCCGCCAGTCTGCCAGTCCAAGTCGTCCTCGTTCCACAGTCTCGCCGATGACGTACTGCACCCGGGCCCCGCTGTCGTACACCAGCCAGGTCGAGCGGTACTGGTCCTCGTCGGCGTACCGCCGGATCACGCGCGTGACGTTGCCGTTGTAGTCGTAGGTGTACCAGACCTCCTCGTCGTCGGTGTCGTGCTCGTCGTCGATGGTGTAGTACATCAGCCGGTTGCTGCACGAGCCATACGTTTCCGTGTCCGACACGTCGTAGACGTACTCCACGTCCTTGTAGCCGTAGACGTCCTCCTTGGTCAGCCGGTTGCCCACCTGGTCGTAGGTGTAGAGCAGGTCGTAGACGTGGTAGGCAAAGTAGTTATCGATCCCGGCGCGGTGCTCGCGGATCAGGCGCCCGCGGTTGTCGTAGTAGAACTGCGTTGTCTCGTAAATGACGGGCCCTCCATCGCGCAGGGCGGTGGCGGGGTTCGGCTCGTGGATCTCGGCGAGGAGCCCGTTGTCGTACCAGTCGTACTCCAGGACCCTGAAGGACTGGCTGGTGCTGGTCACCTCGTGCGTCATTTTGGCGAGCCGCCGGGCGCCGTCGTACTCGTAGTGCGTCTGCGTGCCGTTGCCGTAGACGGCGTATTTCGGCAGCCCGTTCTTGTAGTAGCTGTACTGGACCTCCAGGCCGTTGCTCATGACCGACCTGAAGACCCGGTAGGCCCGGTCCAGGGTGACCGTGGTGGTCACGTCGTCGGGGCCGGTGCGGGTGTAGGTGCCGTCGTCGTCATCGTACGTGAACGTGTAGTCGCGGCTGACGTCCTGGCCTCCGCCCCACTCGCCGTCGGCCCACTCCAACGGCGACACGATCCCCTGCGTCGTGGCCCGGCCGAACTCGTCGTACTGCCAGCGGAACTGCCGGTCGAGGCTGCCCTCGACGCTCACGTGCAGCGACGTGAGCTGCCCCATGTCGGTGTACTCCGCCTCCCAGTCCGGCGCGTTCGTCCCCGGTGGGCTCGCCCCGCAGTCGGGGATCCGGGGCCAGCCGTCCGGCAGCTCCGGCGTCGGCGGCAGCTCCCGGATCAGATGATAGTAGCAGGTCGAGGAGCACGCGTGCCGGCCGCACGAGCTTCGGGTCTGGTCCCCGTAGAGCAGCGAGCCCTCGTAGTAGGCCCCCTCGGCGCCGTGGAACCGGCCGCCGGAGTCGAAGACGAAGCCGAACTCCGTGTCCGGGCTGGCCACGGTCGGCGGGCTGCCGCTGGCGCAGCCCTGCTTCTCGCCCGCGGGCTGGCCCCAGCCGTCGTAGGCGTACTCGGTGGTCACGCCGTTGGCGTCGGTCACCGTGTGCAGCAGGCCCCGCCACGCGCCGCTGCTCTGGGCGTCGTAGTAGGTCAGGTCGGTCTCGGCCACGCCGTTGCTCTGCCCGTCCGCCGGCTCGATGATCTTGACCGGCAGCGTCGGGTCCTGCAGGCCGGTCGTCCCCACCTCCAGGTACTCGTACTCGATGGTGTTGTCCAGGGCGTCGGTGTAGGAGGTCAGGTTGTTGTATTCGTCGTAAACCCATTCCTGGTGGAAGCTTAACGGATAAGGGGCATACGAGTCGGTCAGGTTGCCGTTGGTGTCGAAGTCGGCCGTCCAGGTGTACGCCTCGCCGTCGGTGAGGCTGATCCGGTTGTGGTCGTCGTCGAAGCCGAACACGGTTAACTCGCTCAACGGGTTGCGGACCCGGTACAGCTCGCGGTCGGCGTTGAAGTTGAAGTACCACACGTGGCCCCGCCGGTCGTAGTACCGCGTCGTCTGGTTGCCCAGCAGGACCCAACCGAACTCCTGCGTCAGCTGGGCCGGCTCGGGGTCGGTCACCTCCGTCAATCGCCCGCTGGGCAGCCCCGCGGTCGAGTAATCGTACCCGTATTTGTCGCCGTCGAAGTCGCTGATCGTGGCCAGCTTGCCGTCCTTCACGCCGCTGGTGTAGTAGGTCAGGCCCACATCGTAGTTTACGCCGCCCTGGGTGTTCCGCACGCGCTCCACGCGGTCCTGGGCGTTGTAGGTGAACTCCCAGACGCGGTCGGCGATCTGGCTGTCCCCGTCGTCCGGGTCCTCGATCTCGTCCAGCAGCCCGTTGGTGTTGTTGTAGCTCAAAACGAGGTTCCGGCCGCTGGCGTCCTCGATCTCCGTGATGCGGTCGTTGTTCTGGGCGTCGCGGGTGATGGTGATCTCGTTGCCGGCGGCGTCTCCCACCGCCTCCAGCAGGCCGTCGGTGTCGAAATCCCGGTAGGTCTGGCCTTTGCGGGTCAGGCGCCAGGTACCCTGGTCCCGCGTCAGGACGTCGAAGACGCCGGTGGGCGGCACCCAGTCGCTGCCGGAGAGCGTATAGACGTTCCGCGTCCCGTCGTCCTCGATCACGGTGGCCAGGCCCTGCGTGCTCGGCTCCAGGATCACCTGCCCGCTGTAGGAGGTGCTCCAGCCGTCGCCGAGGTCGAAGCCCATGCCCCGGGTCAGGTCCAGGCCCGAGGTGCCCAGGTCGGTGAGGCTGTTGTGGTACAGGTCCATGGAGATGGGCGGCCCCTTGCCCGACCAGGCCACCAGGGGCACCGCGGTCAGCAGGTTGCCGCTGCGCAGGTTCACCGTGGAATAGGTGCCGACCTGCAGGGCGCCCTGCCACTGCCGAGGCGTGCCCGGAGGCGCCGGCTCAGCCGCCGAGCGATCGAGGGTCAGCACCAGGGGCGCGCCCCCGCCGGCATCGCCCCCGACCCCGCTTGTTGCTTCCCACGATCGTCCTGCCAGGGCCAGCAACGAGATCCCGATGGCCAGCACCAGCCCACACGAGGCCAGCGCGTACCCCGCCCGTTGTCTCAGGTACTTTTTCATCTTTACCTCCCTTAAATGCAAGGTCGGGCTCAACCCGTACCCCAGAGAGAGAACGTACTGCGTTGCGCCCACGGCTGGGCGCCGAGGCGCACCGCCCGCGCAAAGACCAACTGCTCCCCCGTCACGTTATCCGATCACAAAGACCGGCCTTCGTCTGAACCCCGACTGATCATTCGAAGGCCATGGGTATGTCCGAATATAGCGTAGCCCACGTTTTGGGCCGTGTCAAATAAATGTCACTCAATTAAGAGCCCCTGAGCCATTCGGTCGCGTGTTCACCGCCCGGGCGTGCGCTCATGCCTCATACCCATATCTCGGGTTGCCGGTTCTCGATGACCTCCTGATCATGGTCCGCGGCGCTGCAGGTCATGGTCAAGCCATCTCGCTCAATCGGCTGACAGATTCAGCTTGAATCGCGGACCGGCCGCCCCGGGATCGGCCCGCGGGATCGACCGATGGCACGTCCTGCGGCGCTTGATTCACGGGGCCTGCGGGTCCATCATCTGATCTGGTGGAGCGCGGGCACGCGTCGCCGTTGGAAACGAGACGATGGGCGTAGACCGTTTGAAAATCGATGCCCGGCCGAAGCTGAGTGACGGCAGGATGATACTGGCCCTGTCCGGCTGGATGGACGGCGGCGAGGTTTCCACCGGCACGGCGGAATGGCTGGTCAAGACACTGCACGCCCGCAAGGTCGCCGGCATCGACCCCGAGGGGTTCTGCATTCTCAACCTTCCCGGCTCGATGGAAGTCGCGGCCATGTTCCGCCCTTACACGGAGATCAAAGATGGCCGGATCATCACGTACGAGCCGCCCAAGAACACCTTCTACTGCGACGAAGGACACGATCTGGTGATCTTTCGCGGCCGGGAACCCAACTTCGGCTGGGCGGAGTTCGCCGAGTGTGTCTTCTCCTTCGCGTCGCAGGCCGGTGTGTCGACCGTGTATTTCATCGGCAGTGTCGGCGGGGCGGTGCCCCACACGCGTGAGCCTCGCCTTATAAGCACGGTATCCGATGAAAGCATGAGACCGGCCCTGGAACAGTGTGGCGTCACATTCACCAACTACGAGGGGCCGGCCAGCTTCTCGACCTGTCTGCTGGCTCAGGCCCGCGAACGCGGAATCTCCATGGCCAGTCTCGTGGCCGAAATCCCGGCATACATCCAGGGCCGGAACCCGAGGAGCATCGAAGCGGTGATCCGGAAGCTGGTGGCCATACTGGGCCTCCAGGTCAGCTTCGACGAGCTGAGGAGACGCGCCTCGGAATGGGAGGAGCGTCTGAACGCCGCGTTGGAAGAAACGCCGGACCTGGCCAAACTCATCCACAAGCTGGAGGAAGACTGCGACAACGAGGTCTTCGACACGCAGATGGGTGATCTCAAGGCGTGGCTCCAGGAGCGAGGCGTTCGTGTGGATTAGTGCTGGGGACCGCCGGCGCCGAATCGCAGACCTCGGAGAAGTGCGTATGAAGCCGAAGATTGTCTCTCGCCGTTTGTTGGTGTCCATTATGTTCGCCCTGACCTTGTGCGGCTGCGCCGCGCCGCAAATACCGGAGCCGCCTGTGGCTACTGTCCGACCCCACACCACGACGCTGCACGGCGTTACACGCACCGATGACTATTACTGGCTGAAGGACAGGACCGACCCCGAGGTCATTCGACACCTGGAGGCCGAGAACGCCCACACGGCCGCGGTGATGAAACACGTCGAGCCGCTCCGGAAGCGGCTGTACAAGGAGTTCAAGAGCAGGCTCAAGGAGACCGACCTGTCGGTGCCGGCCAGGGACGACGATTACTACTACTACACCCGCACGTTCGAGGGCAAGCAGTACCAGGTCTACTGTCGCAAGAAGGGCAGCCTGGACGCAGAGGAGGAAGTGCTGCTCGACGCCAACGAGTTGGCCAAGGGGCACGAGTACTTCCGGATCGGCGGCTTCGAGAACAGCCCGGACCACAAGCTGCTGGCTTACTCGGTGGACACCAACGGATCCGAGATGTACACCCTGCGCGTCAAGGACCTGACCACCGGCCGCCTCCTGCCCGACGAGATTCGCGACACCTACTACGGGCTGGAATGGGGCAACGACGACCGGACGCTGTTCTACACGACGCTGGACGCAGCCAAGCGGCCCTACCGGGTGTTCCGCCATCGCCTGGGCACCGATCCGTCGGAGGATGAGCTGGTCTTCGACGAGCCCGACGAGCGCTTCTACGTCCGGCTCTCGAAGTCGCGCAGCGAGAAGTACATCCTGCTCAGCCTGGACAGCAAGGTGACCTCGGAGGTTCACTACCTGGACGCCGACCGGCCACAGAGCGCCTTCACCGTCATCCAGCCGCGTCAACACAAGATGGAATACCGCGTCGCCCACCACGGCGACCGCTTCTTCATCGTGACCAACGACGACGCCGTCAACTTCAAGCTGGTCGAGGCCCCGGTACGGAGCCCGTCCAAGGACCACTGGACGGAGGTCATCCCGCACCGCCCGGCGGTCAAGCTCGACGACGTGGACGCGTTCGCCGACCACCTGGCCGTCTACGAACGCAAGGACGGCCTTGCGCAGATCGCCGTCCGCGATCTGGCCACCGGGGGGCAGCACTACATCGAGTTTCCCGAGCCGGTCTACACGGCCACGCCGGGCGACAACCGCGAGTTCGACTCGAAGGTCCTGCGGTTTAACTACACCTCGCTGGTGACGCCCGCCTCGGTGTTCGACTACAACATGGAAACCCATGAGAGGGAACTCAAGAAACGGCAGGAGGTCCTCGGCGGCTACGATCCCGACCGTTACCAGTCCGAGCGCATCTACGCCATCGCGCCCGACGGCACCCGCGTGCCCATCTCACTGGTCTACCGCAAGGGCATCACCCTCGATGGGACCAACCCCGCCCTGCTCTACGGCTACGGTTCCTACGGCATGAGCATGGATCCCGACTTCGACTCCGAGGTGGTCAGCCTGTGGGATCGCGGCTTCATCTATGCGATCGCCCACGTTCGAGGCGGCGGGGAGATGGGCCGGCCCTGGTACGACAGCGGCAAGCTGCTGCACAAGAAGAACACCTTCACCGATTTCATCGCCTGCGCCGAGCACCTGATCGACGCGAAGTACACCGCCCCCGATCGCCTGGCCATCATGGGCGGCAGCGCCGGCGGCCTGCTTATGGGCGCGGTGGTCAACATGCGGCCCGATCTGTTCCAGGCCGTCGTGGCCCAGGTGCCCTTCGTCGACGTCGTTACCACCATGCTCGACCCGTCCATCCCCTTGACCGTCACCGAGTACGAGGAGTGGGGCAATCCCAACGAGCAGGCCTACTTCGAGTACATCCTGAGCTATTCCCCGGTGGACAACGTCGCCGCCCGGGACTATCCCCACCTGCTGATCACCGCCGGGCTCAACGACCCGCGCGTGGGCTACTGGGAGCCGGCCAAGTGGGCCGCCAAACTCCGGGTCGCGAAGACGGATCACAACCGCCTGCTGCTCAAGACCGAAATGGGCGCGGGCCACGGCGGCAAGTCCGGCCGCTACCGCCAGCTCGAGGAAGATGCCTTCGAGTACGCCTTCGTCCTGGACGCGGTCGGCATCACCGAGTGATCGCCGCCCTGACGCGGCGCCAAACCCGCCGGTCGCCCGGCAACGGAGCATTACCATGGCCACACGATGGACGCCGGATGCGGTCCTGGCGACGGCCAGTCGCTACCAGGCCTCCTGCATTCTAGCCGCGGCGGCGGACCTGGATGTCTTCCGCCTCCTGGCGGATCATCCGCTCACCGCGCAGGAGGCGGCCGATCGGCTGACGGCCGACCTCCGCGGCACGACCGTCCTGCTCGATGCGTTGGTGGCACTGGAACTGCTGGACAAGCATGACGGCCGGTACGCGCTGGCCGCCGACGTCGAGCCGGTCCTGACGCCCGACGGGGCTGACAGCGTTCTGGCCATGGTGCAGCATCAGGCCAACTGCCTGCGCCGCTGGGCCCAACTGGCCGAAGTGATCCGTTCAGGCAAGCCCGCCGAGCGAAAGCCGAGCATCCGGGGCGAGCAGGCCGACGAGGCCGCCTTCATCGGCGCGATGCACGACGTGTCCGGGCCGGTGGCCGCCGGCTTGATCCGGGAGATCGGCCCGCCCGAGTTCGGCCACCTGCTGGACATCGGCGGGGCCTCCGGCACCTGGACGATCGCGCTGCTGCAAGCCAATCCCGACGCGACCGCCACCCTCTTCGACCTGCCCAGCGTCATCCCCTTGGCCGAGCGGCGGATGGCGTCGGCGGGGTTGACCGATCGAGTCCGACTCGTCGCCGGCGACTTTCTCGTGGACCCTCTTCCAACGGGCGCCGACCTCGCCTGGGTCGGCGCCATCGTGCATCAGAACTCTCGCGAGCAGAACCGCCGCCTGTTTGCGGCTATCGCCCGGGCGCTGGCCGACGGTGGCCGCATCCTCATCCGCGACGTGCTGATGGACGGCTCGCGGACCTCTCCCTCGTACGGGGCGTTGTTCGCGGTCAACATGCTGGTGGCCACCGAGGGAGGCGGCACGTTCACATTCGACGAGATTCGCGAAGACCTGGAGGCGACCGGCTTCGCCGACGTGACCGTCGTGCGGCGCGACCAGGGCATGAATTCGATCGTTCAGGCAACGAAAACCCGGTAGGCCGGTTCGCGGGCGCGTGACGGTTCAGGTGGGTGCCACTGGCAGCTTGCCTGCCAGTGTGTGTGCTCGATACGCCCACCCGAGAGACCGCACGGGCGGGCAAGCCGCCCGTGGCACCCCAAACCGAGTGCCGGCGGAGGTGTGACGGACCGGCCGCCCCTTCTCATCCTGCTCTCATGTTGCGTAGGCTATCCTCCGGGGCGTTGGTGGGCGGGCGCGTGTGCCTGCGCTCCATTGTATTGGCCCGAGTGGAACCGAGGTTTGCAAGGAGAACCATGATGCGACGGACAAGAAAGCTTTCTTTGGTGGTGGGTGTGGGATTGGCTGGGCTGCTGTTGGTGCCCGTCCTCAATGCTGTCGGCGGCGAGGAGGAGGGGCTGACGCTGGACCAGGTTCCCGAGGCCGTCCGGGCGACGATCCTGCGTGAGGCCGCCGGCGCCAAGATCACCGAGATCGAACGCGAGACCGAGAACGGCAAGACGGTCTTCGAGGCCGACTTCCTGCGTGACGGCCAGGAGATCGAGATCCAGGTGGCCCCCGACGGCACCCTGCTCGGCAAGGAAATCGAGCAGGAGGACGACGATGAGGAGGGTATCCCGATTGACCAGGTTCCGGAGCCGGCGCGGAAGGCGCTACGCGAACTCGCCGGACCTGGAACAGTCCTCCGGGCGGAGCGCGACAGCGAGGACGGCGTGATCGTATACGGGGCCAAGTGGACCCTGAACGGCACCAAGCACGAGGCGGCCGTCACGGCGGACGGCACACTGATCGAGACCGAGGAGATCATCCCCGTAGCGAACGCTCCGGCTGCGGTACGCACGGCCATCGCCAAGCACTTCGCCCCCGGCGCCCAGGTAGTCGTCGCCAGGAAGATGATCGTCGTGTATGAAGTCGAGGCCAAGGTCGACGGCAAGGAAAAGGAGTTGCTCGTCTTCCCGACCGGACAAGTCCGCGAGGACACGGACGACGACGGCGATGATGATGATGACGACGACGATTGACAACCGTGACGAGCACCCGGCCGATCGGCGGAGCCCGTTCCGCGCCGCCGATGCAGGAGCGAACCCATGAAAACGCAGAGCAACCGGAGAGCCCTGTCGTTCCTTGTGGTCCTTGGCCTGCTCACCGGGTCATCCGCCTGCAATTCGCCGCAGGGGTCTGGGTCGGCCGGCGACGCTGCGGCTGATGGAACACCCCAGGTCGATCCGGCCGACTTCGTGGCCGTTGTCGACAATCCCTTCTTCCCCCTGACGCCGGGAACGATGCGCGTCTACGAAGGGGAAAAGCCGGACGGGCTGGAGCGCGTCGAGGTGCTGGTCACCGACGACACGCGGGAGATTCTGGGCGTCACCTGCACGGTGGTGCGCGACACGGTCGCCCTGGATGGAGAAACCATCGAGGACACCTTCGACTGGTACGCCCAGGACCGCGACGGCAACGTCTGGTACTTCGGAGAGGACTCCAGGGAGCTCGAGGACGGCCAGGTGGTGAGCACCGAGGGCTCGTGGGAGGGCGGTGTCGACGGCGCCCAGCCGGGCATCGTCATGCCCGCGGACCCCCAAATCGGGGACGTCTTCCAGCAGGAAACCGCACCCGGCGTGGCCGAGGACAGGGGCGAGGTCGTCAGCCTCACCGAGTCCGTGACCGTGCCTTTCGGCTCGTTCGATGACTGCCTTCAGACGCGGGACTTCACGCCGCTCGACCCAGGCGTGAATGAGTTCAAGTTCTTCTGCCCGGGCGTCGGAGAGGTGCTCACCAGAGAGGAGGAGGCCGACGTCGAGCTGATCGGCGTCGAAGAGCAATAGCACCCGCGGACGGGGTATACTTGAATCGTCGTCGCGGGGGCGGCCGTTCTGACGTGTGAATCCCTATGCGCCTGCTGGTGATCGAAGACTACGAACCGCTCCGCAAGTCGCTCAGCCAGGGGCTCCGCGAAGCGGGCTTCGCGGTCGATTCGTCCGCCGACGGCGAGGAGGGGTTGTGGTACGCCAAGTCGAATGACTACGACGTGATCCTGCTCGACATCATGCTGCCCCGGGTCGACGGCCTGACCATCCTCAAGCACCTTCGAAAGATCGGCGACCGCGTCCCCGTCCTGCTCCTGACCGCCAGAGACACGCTCGAGGATCGCGTCAGCGGGCTCAACCTGGGGGCCGACGACTACCTGGTCAAGCCCTTCGCCTTTGAAGAGCTGCTCGCCCGCGTCCGGGCACTCCTGCGCCGCAAGTACGACAGGGCCGACCCCGTCCTCCGGGTCCGGGATCTGGAACTCGACACCGCCGCCCGGACCGTCAGCAGAGGCGGGCATCCGGTCGAGCTGACCGCTCGCGAGTATGCCCTGCTCGAGTTTCTCGCCCTGCGCGCCGGGCAGGTCGTGTCGCGAACCGACATCTGGGAGCATCTGTACGAGTTCCACGCCTCGGCCGAGAGCAACGTCGTCGATGTCTACGTCGGGTACCTGCGGAAGAAGCTCGAACGGCCCGACCTGCCCCGGCTGATCCACACGCGACGGGGACAGGGATACATGCTCGGGGAGGGCCACTGATGCCTTCGATACGGCGGCGGTTGCTCCTGGGCACGGCGCTGGGCACGGCGGTCGTCCTATCGGCCGCGGCGCTGACCCTCTACGTCATGATGCGGGCTTCGCTGTTCGCGGAGTTCGACGGTGCCTTGCGCCAGAGAGTGCAGACGCTGGCCAGTCTGGTCGAACAGGAGGGAGACCAGATCGACCTCGAGTTCACCGAGACCGACATGGCGCAGTTCGAGCGCCCGGACCGACCCGAGTACTTCCAGGTCTGGCTCGCCGACGGTGCGACCGTGGAGCGCTCGCCGTCATTGGGCGGAGAGAATCTTCCTCGGCTTGACGGGCCTCTGAATGAGACGGTCATCCGCCCGGGCGTTCTGCCGGATGGGCGATCCGGCCGCCTCGCGGGGCTGACCTTCCGGGCGCGCCTCGACGACGAAGATCCCGGCGCGTCCGTCCCGGGGCAGGTGACGCTCGTGCTGGCACGCGACGTCGAGAACGTAAACGCTGCGCTGGGGAGTCTGCGTGTCGTGCTCCTGCTGGTAGGCGGTGCCGCGACGCTGCTTTCGGTGGTCGTATTGGCCTGGACTGTGCGCTTTGGCCTGAAGCCCGTTTCACGGATGGCGGATGAGATCGAAGGGATCGACGAAAAATGTCTTTCGGCGCGAATCGATCCGGCTCGCGCGCCGCTCGAACTCGAGCCGGTTACCCGTCGGCTGAACGACCTGCTGGTCCGGTTGGAAGCAGCCTTCGCCCGCGAGAAGACGCTCACCGCGGACGTGGCCCACGAGTTGCGCACGCCGCTCGCCGGAATCCGTTCCACGCTGGAAGTGTCCCTCTCGCGCGAGCGAAGCGCCGGTGCCCACCGGGAGGCCATCGGCGATTGCCTGTCGATCTGCAAACAGACCCAGACGATGGTGGAGAATCTTCTCGCGCTGACGCGGCTGGATGCCGGCGGCCGCGAGCCCGACTGTCGCCCCGTGCAAGTGGACATACTGATACGGGACGCCTGGGCCCCCTTTGACGGGCCGGCCGCGGACCGGCGGCTGCGCGTGCAGTGGGAGGTCCAGCGCGATCTGACGTTCAACACGGATGCCGACCGGCTGCAGTTGGTGCTGAGCAACATCTTCGAGAACGCCGTCAACCACGTGAACGAGGGCGGCGAGATCGGCGTCAACTGCGCCGCGGACGACGGCCGACTGCGACTGATCGTCTCGAATACCGGCAGCCTGATCTCTGCCGAGCAGATCCATCACGTCTTTGACCGATTCTGGCGAGCCGACGCCGCTCGCAAGGACGTGGGGGCCCACTGCGGGCTCGGCCTGTCGCTCTGCAAGGAGATTGTCGAGCGCTTGGGCGGGAGGATAACCGCGGAATCGACCGACGACGGCCGCTTCCGCATCACGGTCGTACTTCTGTCGAAGACGTCCCAATTGCCGGAGTCTCCAACCGCCGGCCGGGATGACCAGGGTCAAGGGTAGGACCTTGGGCGACGCACGCTCCGATCAGCTTGCCCAACGTCCCGGGCGAGGGCGGCGATGTCCCGCGGCTCCTTGGATGCTGGAGAGGGCGACTGACGCTGCTGCCCGGCGCCGGTCAGGCGTCGTCAATGGAAACGTGCCCCGCTTACCAGCATCTCCAGGCGGGTTGGACCGCAGAAAATCAGCCCCTCTGGTCGATAAATTCTTTGTATTGCAGCGCCGTTGTGATAGTCTACCGCGCTCTCGACAGCATGGAGGCTCGTCACTGGCGCGGCGAGCCGGCGTCGCAGCAACCGGCGGCGAACAAGTCGCCACCTTCGGTCGCAGCGGCCGGCCGCAGTCGTACATGCCAGGGATCGGCGGTTCTGTAGGGCACAAGGAGGTACCCACGGCCGATGTTCCTCAAACGCATCTCGGTTGCAGGCTTCAAGAGCTTCGCCGACAAAGTTGACTTTGATTACGGCCCCGGCGTGACCTGCATCGTGGGCCCCAACGGCTGCGGCAAGAGCAACGTCGTGGACGCCTTCAAATGGGTCCTCGGCGAGCAGTCGGCCAAGTCGCTGCGCGGCTCGCAGATGTTGGACATGATCTTCAACGGCTGTGAGAGCCGCCGCAGCAGCGGGATGGCCCTGGTCGTCCTGCTGTTCGACAACACGGACCGCGCCTTGCCCCTCGACTGCGACGAGGTGTCCGTCGGGCGAAAGCTCTACCGTTCCGGAGAGAGCGAGTATCTGATCAACCGGGAACCGGCCCGACTCAAGGACGTCCGCGAGCTGTTCATGGACACCGGGGTCGGCACCGACGCGTACTGCGTGATCGAGCAGGGTCGCGTGGCGGCCCTGCTGCAATCCAGCACCACGGAACGCCGGCTCGTCTTCGAGGAGGCCGCCGGAATCAGCAAATACAAGGCCCGCAAACGCGAGGCCCTCCGCAAGCTCGAGCGAACCCGGCAGAACCTGCTGCGGGTCAACGACATCATCGACGAGGTCGAGCGACGCCTGCGCAGCGTGAAGCTGGCCGCCGGCAAGGCCCGCAACTTCCAGACCTACGACGCCCGCCTTCGCGAGCTGCGATCCACCTATTCGCTGGCCGAGTACCACCGCCTGACGCAGGAGATCGAACACCAGCGGGCCGGCGCCGAGCAAGCCTCGGACGCCGCCACCGCCCTGCGCACGCGGATCGACCTCAACGAGACCGAGTCGGTCCGGCTCACCGGCGAGGCCGATCGCCTCAGCGCCGAGCTGTCGGCCGCGGAAAACCAGTACCTGCAGGCCCAATCGCAGATCACCGCTTGTGAGGAGCGGGTGGACGGCGCCGGCCGCCGGCTGGTCGAGGAGGGCCGGCATCTGGTCCGCTCGCAAGAGCGTCTGACCACCCAGCAGCAACGGCGCCAGGAGTTGGACGCCGAGTTGGCCCGCATACGGGAGCACACGGATCAGCTCGAAAACCGCATCGCCGAGCAGAACGCCGCCATCGAGCGGCTCCTGGGCGAGGACCACACCCTGTCGGCCGACCTGACCGCCGCCCAGGCCATGTTGGAGGATGAGAAGGCCGGCGTCATCGAGCTGTTGCGGCGCACCGCCCAGTTGCACAACGAGATCGCCCGGCTCGAGACACAGCGCGACTCGCTCGAAGGGCAAAAAGGGCGCCTCTCGCAGCGCGACGCCCAGATCCGCCAGGAACTCCACGACCTGCTCCACCGCAAGAGCGAGTTGGAGGCCCGCCAGGCCGAGGTCGAGTCCCTGATCGACGACCAGATGCGGCGCCTGGAGGAGAAGAAGCGCGACGCCGTCCGGGTCCACGGCCTGCAGGCCGACCTGGCCCGCGAGCTCGTCTCGGCCAAGGAACTCCGCAGCGGTTTGGCATCGCGCAGGCAGTTGCTCACCGACCTGGAACAGAAGATGGAGGGCGTCGGGAAGGGTGTCCGCCAGCTCCTGGCGGCCAAGGCCGAAGCGCCGGACGCCGCTGCGCTCGCCTGTATCGAGGGCATGGTCGCGGACCTCTTCGAGGCCGAGATGATCCACGCCCTGGTGGTCGAGGCCGCCGTGGGAGACAGCGACCAGCACCTGGTGGTGTCCGACACCCGGGCCTTCCTGGCCGATCCCTCGCGCCTCGAGGGATTGGCCGGCCGGCTGACGGCCATCTGTCTGGACCGCCTGCCCCCGGTCATCAACGTTCGCGACTTCTCCCCCCAGCCGGGCTTTGTCGCTCCGGCTCTGGACTTCGTCCGTTTCCCGGACGAACTCGACCGTCTGAGCCGGCACATGCTGGGCAAGACCGTCGTGGTCCAGACGCTCGAGGCCGCCCTGAACATGGCCGGCGAAGACACTGACGGACACCGCTTTGTCACCCTCGCCGGCCAGGTCGTCGAGCCCGACGGGCGGATCATCCTCGGGCCGCCCTCCAGCCGGGCGGGCCTCATCTCCCGCAAGAGCGAGTTGCGCGACATCGGCCAGCAGCTCGTCGACCTCGAGCGCCGGATCGAAGTGCTTACCGGTCAGTTGCAGCGCATGGACGCCGAGGCCACCCACCTGGACGAGGTCCAGCAGGACCTGCGCGGTGCGATCCACGACGCGCATACCGCCCGGGTCGAGGCCGGCGCCTCACTGGACAACGTGAACGAGGCCGTCCGGCGCCTGACCGACGAGCAGCCCCTGATCGCCGGCGAGGTCGCCCTGATCGAGCGGGACATCGCCGAGGCCGCGACCCGCAGCTCGCAGAACCGCCAGTCGCTCGAACAGATCGAGGAGGAGAACCGTTGCCGAGAGCGCCTGGTCGTCGAGCATCAGCAGCGGATCGACGACGTGGTCGCCCGCCGGTCGCAACTGCAAACCCAGTTGACCGAGGCCAAGGTGCTCGCCGGTCAGCTCGCCGAGAAGCGGTCGGCCGCTTCCGAGACGAACGCCTCGTTCCGCCGCGAGCTGCACGCCGTCCAGACGGCCGAAGCCGAGGCCGAGCGTGAGGCCCAGGACAGTCAGCGCCGCATCGCCGAGGCGGAGGGGGCCATCCTGGAGGGGCGCCGCCAACTGGGCGGGCTGCAATCGGCCGCCCGGCATTTCGAGGCCGACGCCATGGGCCTGCGCCGCCAGCGGCAGATGGTCCGACTCGAATCAGAGGACCTGTCGGCCGCGACCAAGAGTTCGCGCACCGAGTTGGAGGACGTCGAAGCCGGGCT
>Ga0307379_10003405_pt1 | contig 23165 bp, 9 predicted proteins | sample UN2MG_FD_202237 | JGI IMG/M metagenome (GOLD analysis project Ga0307379, IMG submission 202237) | Soil microbial communities from Risofladan, Vaasa, Finland - UN-2 | ecosystem: Environmental > Terrestrial > Soil > Coastal area > Acid sulfate soil | place: Finland: Risofladan, Vaasa | collected... | reverse complement strand
CAGAGTCGCGTCATACTTGTAGTCGACGAGGATGCTCTGTTGTTGATCGATGTACATCATCCGATCCCCACCATACAAGTCACCGTCTTTGTATACGTGCAGGTAGACCTCCGGAGCGCTCTCACCTGGCCCCTTAGCATACGTAACGTACCAATGGAACGGCGTGTCGTCTGCACAGCCCGAGGTGGGCAATACCATGCCATTGCCGTAAAACTCACCGGCAAAGACCAGGACGGCAAGGGCTACGATCAAGACAGACAGCCCGATAATCACATTTCGTCGCTTCATTCGTGTATCTCCTTTTCTTGCGTTTCAGAAGCTCATTCGTGAACTCGCTGAATCATCTAGAATTGATTTCGATTTGCTTGCGAAAAAGTGAACGATGCGCGCTAGGAATACGGGTGGGTCTCGTGCGCGGTGGTATGCTGCCCCCCCCCAATAGAGAGGCCGGAGGGGCCCGGGTATGTCAGTAGTCAGGATTACGCGGCTGTTATCCTGCGATGGCAGTCGTCTGCTGCGAAACTCGCCTTCGTCCCCCATCTTCTCATCCTTCGGCGCTCCGAGACAGCGCCAATTAACTTCGCGAGATTATTCGATAACGCTCACGAATAATCCCCAAGGCTCATATTTTAAGCCACGTTCAACCTCACAAAAAGCAATTTACTGATCTTATTCTGCACAATTCAACACGTCTGTCAAGCTGTTTCCGCAAGGAGTTTTCGTAATCGGTCGATGTTGTCGCTTTGATGCTCGCAGTCTGGGCTTGAATTAGGGGTCATGGGCTACAAAGCCTCAACAATCTGAGAATCGGCCTCGATGAAATTCGACGGCATTGCCTGAATGCCCTGAAAGGGCAGAACGTGACATCGCACATCGTAATGCCACCAAAACAGTCCTGAACGCCCTGAAGGGGCGGAACGTGAGTAGCCGCAGGTGCAACCTGCGGATCGAAATGCGCGACAACCAAGAAATCCCTTCGCCATCCGCCAATCGCAAAGCGATTGGCGGATGGCGAAGGTAGCTAGGAGCAGCGTCGTCGGCTAGATACCCCGCGTTTCACACGGGGCTACTCACGTGGCCCCCTTTCAGGGGACTCAAGCAATAGGCACCAGAACTCAATCCCACCTTTCCCATACCCTGAAGCCCTTCATATAGCCACATTACCGGTCAACCAGCACAGGGGAATACGAAAACTCCTGGTTTCCGCAAGGAGTTTTCGTAATCGTACCTGGACCTGCTGTGCTGAAGACGTTCTTCGTGCTTCCCTGAAAGTGCTGAACATAGCCCCGTGGATGGGCTGTTCGACCCCCTTTTAAGATCGCGAGGATACCGACGTGAACGGATTCCGCAGGTTGCACCTCGTCGTCGAGGTGCGGAAACTTCTGATGAATGTGCATGGTGAGTCTATTGATGCACGCCGCCCTGGGCTGATATGCTCCCTGACGTCATGCACAGTCAATTGCGCAAGGAGAACATCCGAAACGCGCCGCAGACGCGCCTGCATCCGGTCCTGCACTGGCTTCGGAGGTCTCTAAAATTCGCCGCCGCACTGGTGCTGATCCCGCCGGTCCTGCTCGGCGTTCTGGTGTTTTTCTCAGCTTGGAAGGCGATCGCCAAATGGCGCCGATAGGTTTCTATAAGTGGCGGCCATGGTCCAGCCTGGCTCAAGCCGTGCGCGGGCTCGCAATTCTCTGCGAAGCACGGCCAAAGGCGGAACTGAGGCTTCAATGAGGCCCCTCGCAACCTACGTCGGCGTCTTTGCATGGATGGCTCTCGCGCAGGCTTTACTGCCGATCTATAACACGCTCCCCGACCTGCTGCTATTCACCGCGGCGCTCGTCCCCGGCGTCGTCATGCTCGCCCGAAGGCGTGTCAGAGACCGTCTCTCGGCGCTCGGCATCGCGCTCTCAGCCATGGCGCTTGTCTATCGGTTCGCAAACAGGCTTTTCGGGCTTATCGAATGGGACGGGCATGCCGCCATCAGGCTGCTCTGCCTCGCTCACCTGGCGGCGTTCGTGCTGGCCTTGCTCCTGACGTTCGCCGTCTTCTCGCACCGTGGATTCAGAATCCGCCTCGCATCAGCCCTCTCTTTTGGCCTTTTGCTCATTCTCAGTGCGGGCATCGCCGCCCCGGACTCTGCCGTTGATGTCCAGATAAAGCTCGCAATCGGGAACGGCATCCAGGCGAGGCGCCAAGTTGAGGCGCTCGCAGGATTCTGGGGTGATGCTCGCGGCGGCGCAGAGCTCGACCGCGCGGTTCGCTCCTGTGCTCGCTCTGGGCTGTTGAGCCTGCCTCGGCTCCAGCTCAAGAGTCTCTCTGAGCGCTTTTTTGACAGCCCATTCGCCGACGACGCCAGACTAGTTGCGGAAGTCCTTCTGGGGCCGAAATCGGAGCGACAGGCGCTCGCCGACCTTGAGCAGGAGCTGCTCTCTCGGAGGTTTGACTTTCACGTCGAGAGCTGGACGGCGATTGCGCTCAGGCCCTGGCGGCGGCTTTTCCGCACGCAATTCGTATCTAATGCAATGCTGCTTGCCATCGCTAAACGCAGAACACAGGCGGGCCAGCTTGCGGACGCCGAGGCGGCGCTCAATGCCTTGATAACCTCCAGAAACGCCCCCTACGGCGCCATGGCGGTTGGGCTTGTGCTGGACATATATGACGGAGAACTGGGCGACGTCGAGGGTGGGCTGCTCTTCGTAAGCCAACTGCTGGACGCTGCTGCTGAGTATGCCTTCCTGCCAGCCGCCCAAGACGCCATGGGACGCTTGAGCGATGACACGCGAGCGCGGGTGTCCGCAATTGCGTCGAGCAGTCGAGACGATCAGACCAGGGCTTTAGCTCATCTGAGGCTTTTTTTCTTGGCCAAACGCTGCTCGAACGATGCGAGCGCTCTGTCCCAGTTAGATGCGGCCTTGCGGCTTTCCAGAGGGAAGCTGGCGAGGGTCTGCCTCGGCCTCATGCTCTACGAGGAGGCGCAGCGAGCGGGCGGCGCAGAAGGCCTCAGCCTGGCCAGGGTCGGGCTCGAGCTCTGCGACGGCCTTGCGCCTCCCTTCCTTCTGCTTGCCTCGCAAGTTGCGGCGCGGGGAGAGAACTTTGAGGTCTCTGAGGTCGCCCTCCGCAGGCTCATCACGCTCCACCCCAAGAGCATATTCTGGGATGAGGGACTCCGCCAGCTCGTCGCGCTATTGGACGCCCAGGGGAGACAGGATGAGGCCAATGACATTATATTGACCAATCTGACTCAGTTGGACCTTTTGTCCGACCACGACTTGGCGAGGCGCGGAGCCAAACTGCTCCGGCGGCGTTGACGCGCCCCGGATGCCCCTCGCACTGGGGAATGAGCTGCCCGGCATCGAATCGCCTCCGGCGATGAGGCGTGCAGGGTCTCGGAGCTCCTTCCTCCGAATCACTGCGTTTTAACGCGGTGATATAGATACCTCTAATTATACTAACACCCGACTTTATTCGGGCGGCCTGAGGATGGGAGGCATTTGTCTCCTCCCTCCCCAGGACCCTGATCTGAAGAGGAAAGAGGGGATGTGTGTGACGGCCCCAATTCCCCCGAATGAATTCGGGGGCTAGTATTATAGTAGCCCTTCTGGATCGCCTCGACTAAAGTCGGGCGATGGCTGGAGTCATCAATTCATCGCGTATCGCAGATCGCGACGACTGTTGCCTGCTTCTTCAGTAGATAGTAACGCCCGGCATCGAATCGCCTCCGGCGATGAGGCGTGCAGGGTCGCTGGGCTCCTTCCTCCGAATCACCGCGTTTCAACGCGGTGATGTAGATAGCTCTAATTATACTAACACCCGAAGTTATTCGGGTGGCCCTGGAGATGGCTCCGCGACTCCCCCTTCCTCCCCAAAACCCTGATCTGAAGAGGAAAGAGGGGATGTGTGTGACGGCCCCAATTCCCCCGAATGAATTCGGGGGCTAGCATTATAGTAGCCCTTCTGGATCGCCTCGACTAAAGTCGGGCGATGGCTGGAGTCATCAATTCATCGCGTGTCGCAGATCGCGACGACTGTTGCCTGCTTCTTCAGTAGATAGTAACGCCCGGCATGCCATCAATGCGCCAGAACAGTTTCTGCGCTTCCTGTCCGGGCGGGTATTCAAGCGAAGTGATGGCCATCGAGACGACCATTCCAATCAAACCAGACGGATGCCTGATGGGGCTGGAAAGCCCGATGATCGCGCGCGGGTAATCGTAGTATCTCGCCCAATTCGCCACATTCTGGACAGTGTTCAGGCTCTCATGCGCTTGGCGCCTCAGCTTGTTCGGTAGAAGCTGCAACTTAACCATGTCAGCAAGGCCAGTTCCAGCTACTCGGCGTGAATAAAGGACCTCCAGTCGAACGTCAGAGGCCTCTGCGCTTCGCGTAACCCTGGCCGCGCCGACAACGAGCTGTGGGGGAGTCCCCATGATCTTGGGTATGTATTGGAAATACTCCGGCAACCTCATCGGCAGGGGCATTACGCCGGCCCAGGCGTATATGTCTGCGCCGTGATTAGGCTGCGTGTCTGGAAACGACGAGGCCTTCAGGAAGTTGAGTTCTGGAGGGTTTTCCGGTAGGAGGATGTTCAAAGCGCGCTGGTCGTTCTCAGTCAGACCTGCGGAGCAGTAGTACCAAGAACCGATGGGATAGGATGGGAAGCTGCTAAGTCCACGGCAGAGGAGTGCGATAACGATGAGAAGCGAGTAGCTGGCCACTCTTAGCGTCCGTCCCCTGAGTGCAAGAGCGAAGCGCTCCGCCGGTTTCTTGAACGTGAGAACCACAAGCAGCAGCGCCAATGTTATGGCAATGCCATAGCGATATGGCAGCAGAAACTGTATAATAATGGAGGCGAGGCGTTCTTTCCCGGGTAAGCGACACCCAACGAAAGCCGTGAGGGCGAAGACAAATGATGCGCCGACTAGGGTGAACCTGATGCTGCGCCTCAGGTCGCGTCGCCGTGTGAAGAAAGCCAGGCACGCCAAAACGGCAACAATTATCACTGACTGTAGGTCTAGTTTTGGCTCCGAGATCGGCCCAGAGGTCCAAACGATAAATCCAAAATCAGGGCCGAGCAGAATAACGGCAACAAGTCCGGCCAGCACCCAGAATCGCGCCATCCGAAACCAGGGTCTAGCCAATTGTTCGCCCTTTGGAAGGACACGGAGACTGAGCACCAACGCCACGAGCAGTGCAGCGAAGGCAAGTGTTAGATAATTGGTGAGATATGCAGTAAAATGGACTGGCTGTGGCGGATGGAGAGATGCGAACCACCCGAGAGGCAGGACAAACTGAAGGACGATCATCGCGCTAAGGACGTTGCCGAACAGTTCTCTCGGGCGCTCGGCGATCTCACTTTGCGGCGCTCGGTTGAACAGGCAAATTGCGAGCAGCAGCGCTTGGATGAGCGGTAGGATGTTGTTCTGGCCAAGCTCCGGTACGGCCCGCGTTGCGAGAATCAGCATGGAGCCAAACACGACGAGCAAGACGAAATCCCAGCGCTTGAAGTAGCGAGCGCCCTTGAGGTCCGGCTCGGGGCTCTCCTGAGTCGCCTTCAGCGCCTCGCGAGTGGGCAGGAGAAAGCCAACGCCGGCTGGGATGCCGAGAATCAGAAGCTGGACGACGAGCCAGCCAAGCGACGTCTGAGGCGGGAAATCAACTACCCAGAGTAACGAGGCGCAGCCAAGAGCAATGACGAAGCCGGACGCTTTTACAGCGGTTTCTGATCTGCGCATTGGCAAGCGACCCGAGTCCCGGCTCTTGAAGCTTGAGAGTGATAGGATGAAGAGCGCTGCGCCGACGATTGCGAGGACTGCTGTCCAGATGATTGCGACGCCGCTTGAGATTGGCAAGCGACTAAGGTCGATGGCGGCCACGACCAGACAGAGCGCGGCCACAGCGGACCAAAGAGCTCCCCATACGCGGCCAGCTCTTAGCAGCATAGCGCCGAAGCCCCTTCTGGCAAACTGTTTCCCGTAGCTCATGGCGAGGCTTAAAAGCAGGAATCCCAGCCCAAAGAACGCTAGGTCGGACAGGAAATGCCCGGCGTTCACCTGAGCCCAGTTGAAACGGAGCAGGCTGGCTGAGACCTGCTGAAGGGGGGTAAACGTCGAGTTTGCGGCCAGCTTGGAAAATAAGGGTATCTTGCTTGCAAACAGCGATTGCCCAGTAGGAAACATTCCTTACCTCATTCATAGGCCCATCACTGGGGCGCATAATACTTGCACACTCGACTAGAGCGAGCATTATTCATAAAAATACCGTCAGTTGAGGTGCGTGTCAACTGGCGGGCATTGAGGAGTTTCCTCATTCTATCTTGGAGTGGTTCATGGCGCCGTTTTCGGTTCCGGCGCTTGGCAGCTGCTACGAATCCGCGAATCCCCTGAAAGGGGATAATGTGAATAGCCGTGGGTGCAAACCCACGGATCAGGAACGGCGAAAAACACCTTCCAGCCCTGAAGGGGCTGCACAACGTCCGTGCGCCTCATAATTGTTCGACCCCTCCAGGGTCGGGGACGTGTGTGGGGCCAGATTCCGTAGGCTGGGCCTTCGGCCGGCGCCTACGGCTACTATTGTGGCCCCCCTGCGGGGAGCCGAACGAAGCATCACCTCAATCTTAATTCCACTTGTTCTCGCACAAAACACCGTGCCGCGTCAAGCCGCGGCGAGCCAAAGCGGTGTCAAGCCACCGCACTCCAAAAAGGCGGTCGCCCACCCGGTCCATCTGATGTTTGGGCTGTTCCGGCAAGCAGCGCCCCTACGGAATGCTGTCCCGGGACTTTTGCGCCAGCGTTTTCAGGTTGCAGCCTACAGGTGGCGACTGATAACTTGTGCGCCGTAGCATTGGCGGTGGCGTAAGCGTGAACCTTGACCTGCCGTTGTTTGATAGTAATATGTTAGGTGGTGCCGAAAAGGCGCCTCCACTCGACCCTTCGCCCCGGGGCTTAGTCCCTGGGGCGTTTGGGTCAAAATGATCTGAGAGGATTTCGGAATTGCTTGATTTGCGGTTTGTGCGCGAACATCTGGACTTGGTTAGACGTAAGACCGAGGAGCGGCAGAGCGAGCTTGATTTCGGCCTGTTCGCGTCGCTTGATGCGAGGCGAAGGGACATGTTGGCGAGAGTTGAGCAGCTCAGGCGAGACCGGAACGAGGTGTCGCAGCGTATCTCTAGGAAAGACGTACCACAGGGCGAGCGGGAGAGAGTGATCGACAGGATGCGGAAGGTCTCCGACGAGGTCAAATCGCTTGAGAAGGAATTGCGGGCGGTCGAAACGCAGCTCAGCGATTTCATGCGGGTTATTCCTAATCTGTCGCATGACGATGTGCCGGTCGGGAAAGACGAGTCCTGCAACGTCGAGGTCCGCACGTGGGGCGAGATAGCGAAGTTCGATTTTGAGCCGAGGGCTCACTGGGACTTGGGTACTGCGCTTGATATTTTAGATTTTGAACGTGCGGCGAGGATGTCTGGCTCCCGATTTGTGGTCAACAAGGGTCTTGGGGCGCGCCTGGAGCGAGCGTTGATCAATTTCATGCTCGATTTGCACGTGAACGAGCATGGTTACAGGGAGATTATCCCGCCGTTTCTCGTTAGCTACGAGACCTGCTTTGGCTCAGGTCAAGTCCCGAAGCTCGAGGACGACATGTATTATTGCCTCGGCCCGGCACAGATAGCGGATCGGGCTAATGAGCCGTTCCGAAGCGACGAATGGCCTGGGCTGTTTCTGGTTCCAACGGGCGAGGTCCCGCTTGTAAACCTGTTCCGGGAGGAGACGCTCGAGGAGGGCCAGTTACCCCTGAACCTCACGGCATACACCCCGTGCTTCCGCCGCGAGGCTGGGACTTACGGCAAGGACCAACGAGGTCTTGTGCGCCTGCACCAGTTCAACAAGGTCGAGCTAGTCAAGATAACGACGCCTGAGGCGTCCTGGGATGCGCTCGAGCAGCTTACGAGCGACGCAGAGGTAGTGCTAAAGAGGCTGGGGTTGGCATATCGCGTTGTCTCGTTGTGCACGGGCGATCTTACGTTTGCGTCCGCCAAGACCTACGACCTTGAGGTGTGGTTCCCGTTTCAGAAACGGTTCCGAGAGATATCGTCTTGCAGCAATTGCACCGATTTTCAGGCGAGGCGGGCAGGCATCAGATATAAGCCGAAGGACGGGAAATCGCGTTTTGTGCATACCTTGAACGGTTCGGGACTCGCGGTCGGGAGGACATTGGCGGCCATTTTGGAGAACTATCAGCTGCCCGACGGCTCGGTCAAGGTCCCAGAAGTATTGGTTGCCTACATGGGAGGTGTCGAGACCATCGGACGGTAGCGGCGGCGCAAGCCGCACCAGCCAAGCGATGGTGAAACGCGATTCGACCTTAGGGTCCTGAGTGTGAGCAAGCGTGGCGTTTGGGTGTTGTGCAGGCGAGGGCGTGTGAACGGCCAGAAGCCAGCGGCTAGTCTTAAAGGTCGAAGGTCTTCCTGTCTCTCTCGACCGTCTCTTGAACCTCCTTGACGATCTCCTGAAAGGTGTCTATGTCAAGTTCCAGGAACGCGCTTGACTCGAGCTCCAGTATGTCCGCTTCGCTTTCAGGCTGGTTGACCGGAGGCGTCGAGAGGTGATAGGAGATTGCGTCGGATACGCAGGCTAAGTGGGACAGAATAGGTTCTTTTTTGTTGGAGCTTGGGTGATGGTGGAACTGAATGGCCTTCTCCAGAATCTCCGGGAAGTTCCACTTGTGGCACAGGATCGCGCCAAGTTCGGAGTGGTTGATGCCCAGGACCTGCTCCTCGATCTCCTCGAAGGTTAGGTCGCCTTTTTTCTTCAGGGCGATCAGCTCCCTAACGTAGCCGGGCAGCTTGCTCTCAATGATGTTCTTGCCGATGTCGTGCAGCAGGCCCACAATGAAAGCCTCTTCCACCAGGTCCTTTCTCCTCTGTTTGGCCAAGAGTCGCGCCGCGATGCCAGACTCGATCGAATGTGCCCACAGTGTCTTGCCGGCGGCGGAATATCCGTGGCCAGGAGAGGGGTGCATGCTCTTGACGGACGAGGCGATGACAATCGTTTTGACCGTCGAGAAGCCGAGAAGCACGAGGGCGTCTGTCATGCTCGTTATCTGGCCGGACCGCCCATATAGGGCAGAGTTCGAGTACTTGAGGACCTTGGAGGCGAGCGCCGAGTCCTTTAGGATGACCTCCTCCATCTGCTTCATTGTGGTGTTCGGCGAGGTGGTGAGCTGCATCACCTTCGTTGCGACGAACGGTAGGCTGGGCAAGTCCTTGACTTGCGTGAGCATTTTCTTCGCCTCTTGGGGGCTGGATGGCGCGGTCGTCTTGACAGCGGGTTTGCTGGCCATACGAGAGGTTACCGGCCCGGCCGCCGGCCTCTCCTTGCCGGAAGCGTCTGAGTTGGGCACCAGCACCAGCTGGCCTACCTTGCACTTGCTGCACTTGAACTTCACCTTGGGATTAGGAATCTTACGGGCGTCGGCTTGGAACTCTGCGCCGCAGTGATCACACCTAAAAAGCATGGTTGCTCCGTTTAAGTGGCTCGTTATACATCAACAGTCCATATCGTAGCTGCTACGTCGTTAAACGTCCTTTAACTCTGATAGCAATCTTATTCTATCAGAAACGTTCTGGCCCACCAGCTCAAAATGCCGGTGAACGTGCTTTATCAACATTGGCATCTTTAGCGCTATGTACTCACCAATTGCCTTATCGGAGACAGGCAGCGAGACCTTAAAGAGGGATTCACGAAGAAACGTCAAAGTATCCCCGTAGTAGCAAACCGGCTGCGTGCCCAAGTCCCGGCCCGCAACCTTCCGGCCCGTCCTGATGCTAAGCTGCCTGAGCGCCTCGCGTGCATGTTCTCTGTCAGTGATCTCCACGACGGGATTAGAATAGCGGATAGCAAAGGTCTCGTGCAACTGCCTATACCCCTCGAGCGTTACGGGTGCCTGGTCCGACATCCACACTGTCGCGCCCGAAGCGCCGTCAGCGATGTTGGGTATCCCGTGCTCGAGGCAGTAGATCGTGCCGATTGTGTGCATCACGAGCTTGCAGCCGACGCAAATCACGAACAAGCCCCTGAACCTGACGATGTCCTTCGCAAGAGTGCGCAGGACTATTGTCCTGAAAAGCTCTTTGCCCGAGATGATTGTGTGGGTGAACTCTGCGCCATCTACCCGGCTTTTCAGCTCCTCGAGCCGCGCGGCGGTCCTCTCGATCTTCGTGTGGCCGTATCCCCTCGAGACCGAGATCAGATGGACAATGTCGTAACTCCTTCCCAAGACCGTTGCCGCGAGCGTGGAATCCAGCCCACCAGAGAATAGCAGCGCCACGGAACTGTCCGATGCTTGGTGTTTCATGTATGGTCCTTCTCAACTCACGTAGGGTCGGCTCGAGTCAATCTGTTCACGAGATTGACGTAGTCGCGGACAGGAACCTCCTGTGCCCTGCATGTTGCAGGAAAGCCAAACTCGGCTAACAGCCGTTCGGGGAGCTCTTTGTGGTCCCGCAAGGTCGTGCTTCGCATCAATGAATTGAGCAGCGTCTTTCGCCTGTGCGCAAATGCAGCGGTCACGAACACGTCGAACGTATCCAGCAGCTCTTTAGATGCAAATGGCGGCTGTTTGGGCGTTATGGCGAGGAGGACCGAATGAACCTTCGGCATGGGCCAGAACGCCTGTGGAGGGAGCGTAAGAAGCCAGCGCACGCGCGCCCTAGCCTGCACCGTAACGCTCAGTCGGCCATATTGCGCCGTGTTCGGGACCGCCGTCAGCCGCTCGGCAATCTCCCTCTGAGCCATTATGCGAATGTCTTCGATCCGCTCCATCTGATTCATCAAAGTAAGCAGAATCCTGACGAACGAGCAGTAGGGAAGATTGCCGACAACTTTGACCTTCTTGCCCCAAGTATGTGTAAACACATCGTCTGAAAGATCGAGTTCTTTGGCGTTCCTGCACAGCGGGATGACAGTAGGGCTACCGTCGAAACGTTCCTCGAGTCGCTGAAACAGGCCTCTGTCCATCTCGACAGCATAGACGAGCTTCGCATCACGAGCGAGGCGCTCGGTGAGCCGGCCGTCGCCAGCCCCGATCTCGACCACGATCTCGTCGCGAGCTTCGGCGAGTTCGGCGACTTTCTCGAGAAGGTTCCGGTCGTTAAGGAAGACCTGGCCGAGCGATTTTTTTGGTTCGAGCGCAGTTGGAGCTCTCAATAGAATAGATGCCTCCACCTCTATATGGTTCCTCGGCAGTTGGTGCGGGCTGTAGTTTTAATATGTTCAATAATGCCCTGCTCACCGCTACGCGCAGGGCAGAATGCGCCAACGCCGAGAGTCAATGGCGGCCCCTAGGGGAATCGAACCCCTGTTTAATGGCTGAGAACCACTCGTCCTTACCACTAGACTAAGGGGCCACACCAAACAGTTGGCTGGGAAGCAGGGATTCGAACCCCGGTTCCGTGATCCAGAGTCACGTGTCCTACCCCTGGACGACTTCCCAGCACGCATTTTGATAAACCGACTGTGCGACCATAACAGCGTCAATCCGGCCTAACAATATGGGCTGGCCGGCGCAAATGTCAAGCTCGACAAGCATCCCGCAGAATCAGATTGCCTATGCAGCCGGCAGAAGTGACTTGGACCGTAGCGCGCAACTTGGCGGCCCGCGGCGGTTGACTTGCTCCCAACGGTTGCCTATTGTTCACCTCAAAGCTTACCGAGTGCTTATTTGGTTCAACTGGGGCGAGCAGTGCAGGCCTGGGTTAACAGCAATTTCCTTTGGACGCAATTCGCTGTCTGTGGTGTCGCAATCTTCATCGCGGGGACGAGGCTATCCCGCTTTGGCGACATCATCGGCAAGAAGCTCAAGATTGGCTCAACCTGGGTCGGTCTTGTGCTGCTGGCCGCCATTACCTCGATGCCGGAGATGATAACGAGCTGCACGGCCGGGGGTATCGGGGCTCCGGACATGGCCGCCGGCAACCTGTTCGGCAGCAACCTCTTCAATCTGGCAATACTTGGCATCCTGGGCCTCGTGATGCCTCGCAGGGCCGTTTGGGCCGGCAAGGGCACCAGGCACTTGCTCTCCGGCAGCCTCAACGGCCTAATGATGCTTGTGGCTCTTCTTGTGATCCTGCTTTACAAGCTCGCATCATGTGAAACCTTACTCAACGAGCTCATGCGGCTGCCAGTAGGAGTCGGCAGCATCCTGCTACTATTCCTATACTTCCTATGTATGTTTCTTATTTTTCTCGACGAGCGCCACAAGAGCGCAGCGAGCGCCGAGTCGCAGTCATACAAAGAGGAGAATCTCCCAAACATCTGTGTCAAGTTCGGCGTCGCCAGCGCGATAATCGTGCTCGCTGGGTGGCGGATGGTAATGCTGGGCCACACACTCGCTCAGGTCCCCATCCACCTGTTCGGCGCACAGCTCGTTCTGGGACAAAGCATAGTCGGCACTCTTTTTCTCGCGGTCGCCACGTCACTGCCGGAGCTTACTGTGTGCTACGCTGCGGTCAAGATCGGTTCTGTTGACATGGCGATCGGGAACGTCTTCGGGAGCAACATATTCAACATCGCCACCTTTTTCCTGGCCGACCTGTTTTTTACAAAGGGACCCATTCTGGCCTATGTGAGTGAAGTGCACGTCCTGACCGGACTGTTGGTTGTGGTCATGAGCGTGTTGTTCATAACGGCGAGCACATACTCTCGCATGTTCCGGGGGTTCAGGCAGGTCCCGTTATCAGCGGCTATTGTGGTGCTTTGGCTCATTGGCTGGCTATTTATACTTGCTTTCACCGGCGCTCCTGATTAGCTCTTTTGGAATCGCAGCCGGCCGGGGCATAAATGAGGCGATGAACGGATGCGCGAATCCTGGGAGCGAGACGCGACGAGGTGTCGCTGGCTGCCGGTTTTTTGCCCGGCCCAAGTCGCTGGGGCAAACAGGCGGCATCGTAAACAAATCCTCTGTTTGTTACGATATGCAATCAGCAGCATTAAGCCGTTTACCGAGTTATTTGCTCGCTTGGGGATTTGCGCGACTGATCATCATTCTGGTTGAAAACATGGGAATAGATAGTGTATTGTGTTATTGGTTCTACAAGATGTTGCGGGTTTAGTATGGCTGAGCGCGACTGATAGCGCCTCGCAGGCATAGGCTCTTGCGAGTGGATGCGCAGTAAGTGAGTCTAGTAAACATTCTGGGGATGGTTGGTAATTGAAGGTTACGGTTTCGTGGCTCCGGGAGTTTGTGGATTTTGCTCTTGGTGTGGAGGAGCTCTCTAGGGGGCTGACCTTTCTCGGTCAAGAGGTTGAGAGCGTGCATTCTGAGCGGGAGTCGGCGGAGGCTGCGTCGCTCGTCAAGCTCTCTTGTGATGAGGGGTTCGAGCTAGATGATACGGTTCTGGACCTCGAGATCACGCCGAACCGTCCGGACTGCCTCAGCGTGCTCGGGATAGCACGAGAGGTCTCGCTTTTGGTTGACAAGCCGCTTCGGGTCAGGAAAGTCAAACTGTCCGAGGCCGGTCGCGCTGTGGAGGATGCAGCGATTCTGGAGGTTCGCGAGGCTGAGGCCTGTCCTCGGTATATAGGCCGTGTGATAACCGGTGTTACAGTCGGGGAGTCGCCAGTTTGGCTGAGGCGGAGGCTCTTAGCGGTAGGGCTACGTCCGATCAACGCAGTTGTTGATCTCTCCAACTACATCATGCTGGAGACGGGGCAACCGACACACTGTTTTGACCTGGGCAAGCTCGCTGACAAGGCCGTGGTGGTTCGATTTGCGGGGAAAGGCGAGCGCATTGTAACTCTGGATGATGAGGAGCGCGAGCTTTATCCTGACGTGCTAGTAATCGCCGATTCAAAAAGGCCGGTGGCGATCGCGGGTGTGATGGGCGGGCTTGACACCGCCATAAGCGATTCTACCACGAGCGTCTTTCTGGAGTGCGCCCACTTCGACCCGCCTTTGATAAGGAGAACCTCGAGGCGGCTCGGGCTCTCAACAGAATCTTCCTACCGTTTTGAGCGTGGGGCGGATATCTGTGCGCTTGAGAAGGTCAGTCGGTTGGCGGCGTCACAGATTGCGAAGCTGTGCGGTGGGAGCGTTTTGGCAGGGTCGATTGAGTCGTATCCGGTGCCTTATCGGCCGAGGTGTGTGACTTTTCGGCCGGAGCGGGTTAATCGTGTTCTTGGGACGAAGATCGAGCCGCATGCGATGGAGAAGATACTTCTTGCGCTCGGATTTGGCATTGGCAAGGATGCTGACGTCGAGCAATCAGACCAGATCTGGGTTGAGCCACCTTCCTTCCGTCCGGATGTTAGCCGGGAGGAGGACCTGGTTGAGGAGATCGCAAGGGCCTACGGATACGACCGGATACCGGCAGAGCTCCCGAAGGCGAGGCTGTTCACTGGGCGGCTGAATCCCGATGTCCAGCTGATGAGGCAGGTCAAGCATTCGCTGAAGAGCTTGGGCCTGTGTGAGGTCTGGACATTGAGCCTCATGGGGGAGGGTCTCCTGGACCGATGCCGCATTGCCCAAGATGATCCCTTAAGAGCCGGGGTGCGGTTGATGAACCCGCTTAGCGGTGATCAGGACATGCTAAGGACATTCATGCTGCCGGGCGTCTTGAACTGCGCCTCGCACAATGCGAGGCATAAGGAGCTTGACCACTGGCTTTTTGGGCTTGGGAATGTATTCATTGATCGAGGCGAGGTGACTCCTGATGAGCAGATGCATGTGTGCATAGTTGGCTGCGGCGACCCCCTGCCGTTCAACTGGGCCCGGAGTGAAGGTGATGGGAGCTTTTATCACCTTAAGGGGATTGTAGAGAGGATGCTCGAGGACCTTCATCTGCCGTCGGCTAAGATCGAGCCGCACGAACTTCCGTTTGCCGAGCGGGGCGGGAGCTTTTCCGTGAGCCTTGGGTCGGAGCCAGTCGGTTTCTTGGGCAAGCTGGGGCCGGATGTTGCCGAATCGTTTGATCTTTCGCCTGAATGTTACTTTGCCGAGATCGATCTTCACATTGCGAAGGACATGACCTTGCCGTCTAGAGAATACAAGCGTTATGCGGCATTCCCTGCGGTGGTTTTGGACCTTGCAGTTACGCTGCCAAGGGGGACACAGGATGCCGAGGCGGAGGCCATAATTCGAGAGGTCGGTGGCGAGTTGCTGGAGAATGTAACGCTGTTCGATCGGTATCAGGGGGAACAGATTCCGTCTGATCGTATCGGCCTTGCCTATTCGATCAAATACCGATCGAGGGACAGGACGCTTACGGTGGGAGAGGCGTTCGAGCAGCACCAGAAGATAATTGACGAGCTGTCGAGGCGCCTCGGCGGCAAGCTGCGTGAGTGATGTTGGTTGTGTGAGTTGAGGACTTTTACAATAGCGTTCAAGTGCGGTTGGTGCTCAAGGTGAAAACCCTTGACAGGCCATTCTTGAGTCCGTAGTATTCTGGCTGGTAGAGATAGATTGGGCAATCTGTGTGTTTGGCGGGTTTAGCCCAATAGAAGGCACTTGATAGGGGCTTGTTGCATGTGTTGAAGTTTTTTTGCTTATGTAGGGTAACTGGGGACGTTTTAAATCGAGATCAAGTATCTGACTTCCTGTTTGGCTATGACAAAGGTTTTCGCTTCGCCTAAGAGGCCCAATATAGGAGAATATGGGATGCGGGGACGAGTTTGTTTTCTTGTGGCTCTGATTTTCACATTGAGCGTTGCGGCTGCGGGGTTCGCAGAGTGGATAAACTACTCTCAAACTTGTGATGTTCGCCATATAGCTGTTCAAGGCAGCAAAGTGTGGTGTGGGACAACTAATGGCAACGGGGCCGCCCGGATTGATTCGGCCGGCAACGTGGCATTCTATACTCAGGCCGATGGGCTACCTTCCGGAGACATTACTGCTCTGGCGTGCGATAGCCTCACGGTTTGGTTTGGGACGGATGTTGGCCTCTGCATGTTCAACGGCGAGCAGTTTGAGACGTTCACCCGCGATGACAGCGGCCTTTTGACCAACAGCATTAGCGCGATCGCGATCGATCCGCGAACGCTGGACAAATATATTGGCACCGAGATCGGGGTGTCGGTTTACGATGGTGTCAACTGGAAATCCTACACACCCTACAACAGCGACTTAGCTTCGCCTCACGTCTTGTCGCTTTTCGTTGATCCGGATACGGACGAGCTGTTCGTCGGCACTGACTTCGGCGTGAGCGTCATGAACATCAGCGACGAGAGCTGGCACCAATACAAGGTCCAGCACGGACTTGTCGCTAACAGGGTTTCCAGCATTGCCAAGGACGTCGATGGCAATTACTGGTTTGGGACCTATCAGGGCGCAAGCCGCTTCGACGGGAGCAGCTGGTATTCTTACACGGGCACCAATGGTCGCCTGAGCTCTGACTACGTAACGGACATCGTTGTCTCTTCTGATGGCTATGTCTGGATATCGACTGATAAGGGTCTTAACAGGATTCATGGCTCGGAGACTCTAGTATTCAATGTCGCCTCTTCCGGGGCAGTTGGCCTGACGACCGATATGGGCTACGCACTTGGCTGCGCCGCGTCCGGTAACGTTTGGATCGGCACTTCCGGGGGCGTCTTGGCCTTTGATGGTGATGAGTTTGAGTTGCACTTGGGCGACGGACTTGGGAGCAACTACATAACGAGCATTGAGACGCAGGGGAGAGCAGCGTACTGGTTTGGGACCCGGGATTCCGGCGTCAACAGGCTCGATTCGAGCGGAATGGTCGGCTACAGCGGCCTCGTCTCCGATGCCATCTCCGACATCACCTCACACTTCGAGGCAGGCAGATGGTATGAGTGGTTTGGCGGCGCCAATGGCATGACCATCTTTGATGGAACGAACTGGTGGAACCCGGGCCTGGTGATGGCGCCGTTCAGAATGGCGGTTGAGTTCGTTGATCCTGATCCGGAGATTGCGGGCGATGAATACTGGAACAAGTGGGTATGCACTCAGGATAACGGGGTCTTCGTAATCGTGGGCGCGCTGCCCTCGACTGTTACTAACTACACGGTGGCCAACAGCGGGCTGGTATCGGACACAGTGAACTCAGTCTCGGTTGACGAGGGCCATGTCAAGTGGTTTGGGACTGATCAGGGTGTCAGCATACTTGGTCCGGGCGGTTCTTGGTCAGCAATATCTGTGCTTGACGGCTTGCCAAGCAACAACGTCTCCGCTATTGATTTCGCTTCAGATGGCGTGTGGTTTGGAACTGATCAGGGAGTCGCTGTTAGAAAGAGCGACCTATGGACGACCTATCAACACATCGCTGCCGACGAACCAATGATTGAGGACGCCTTCGCCGCGATGGTTGTCGAGAACGTTGGTGGGAAATGTATTCACTGGTTCGGCGGACAAGGCGGCCTTCTGGCGTTCGACGGCGATGATTGGACGATTTACAAGGAGGTCAATTCTGCACTTCTTTCGAGCGACGTTCGGGACATAGCGATCGGTTCTGCGGGAACTAAGTGGGTCTGCACAGCTGGCGGGATTGCGAGCATTGATTCTGGCGGGAGTTTCTGGGTGACGGAGTCAACGATTGTCGGTCTTCTGTCAAATGACGTTCGCGCGGTCCTGATCGACCCTGACGACAACAAATGGTTCGCAACGGGCGGCGGCGTTTCCAAGTTCGACGGCGCCGGCTGGACCAACTTCGATGTTGCCGGCGGTCTTTGCTCGAACGACGTGCGCGACGCTGCAATCGACAGGGTTGGCCGCGTCTGGGTTGGCACGGGGAACGGCGTATGTGTGATTGACGGTGGTGCAGTTACGCTCAGCTATAACACCGGCAATTCGGGGATAGCCAGTAACGATGTTAGAGCTATCGTTATCGACCGGAACGGTATCAAGTGGCTCGCGACCGACGCGGGCGTCTGCAAGTTCGATGGGAGCTCGTGGCGGACTTATGACTCCTCAACGTCAGTGTCTGGCCTGCCGTCGGACGACGTTCTGAACCTCTACATTGATAGCGATTTCAATCTCTGGGCTGCCACTGCGCTCGGGACTGCCAAGTATGACTACGCCGAATGGGACGTGTTTGGGGCAGAGTTCGGGCCGCTTGGTCATAAGGTCAGTTTCGTTGGCGAAGACTGCCTGGCGAGTGCCTTCTGGTTCGGCACGGAATACGGGCTGGTCGAATATAAACTAGGCAACTGGCATCTTTATTCAGGAGTTGGGATCGGCTCCAACGCCGTCAATGATTTGAAGGTTGACGGGACAGGCAAGGTCTGGGCTGCGACCGATGGCGGTGTGTCGGTGTTCAGCGATGGCCTCTGGGCGACGCTCAATCGCGCCACTGGTGGTCCCTCGCATGACGTTGTCAACCGCGTAATGGTTGATTCGGACGACAACAAATGGTTTGCCACGGAGGGTGGCGGCGCGAGCCTCTACCTTGAGAACCATGATTCTGGCCTGTCAGAGCCTGAGCTTGCGCCGCATTCCGGGCTTCCGGCGACCCCGAAGTTCGAGGGCACAGGCACGGAGTTTGAGTACTCTGTCTATTATTTTGATCCCGATGTCGAGTTCTCGCCGCTAGGCTATTCGGTGGACGCATATATATATATTGATGGCGTTCCATACGATATGTCTCTGGCGTCGGGCGCGGGCTATAACGGGAGGTATTCGTTCTCGGTCGTTGATCTTGCTGAGGGCTCGCACACATACTACTTCTACTTCGTGAAGGCGTCCGGCAACATCGTGAAGCTCCCTGCATCTGGCGTGTTTTCGGGCCCAGTCGTTGACGGCTCGCCCCCGACGTCGGCCGTGTATGCTGACGAATCCCTTCTTCCGTACACGAGGTACAGCCCGTTTCCGCTGCATTTCTCGGCCGAGGATTTACAGAGCGGCATTGCGTCGGTTGCACTCTACGTGAGACAGCCGGGGGACGATTGGGAGAACACGGGTCTGTCGTCAACGAAGCGCTACGGCGTCTTTGAATACCCTACCTATGTCTCTGGAACGTTCGAGTTCTGCACTATCGCGGCGAATCATGCTGGCCTTGTCGAAGCGCTTCCGGACGAGGCAGAGTGCACGGTGGTCTATGATCGCCGGGCGCCAAGCTCCTATATAACGGCTCAGTCCTACAGGGCGCACGACACGCCGGTTATGAGAATTCCCTATGGGGCGAGCGACGGCGAGAGCGGGATCGACTATGTTGAGCTGTGGCACCGACATGAGGACGACCCAGATTTCGGGCGATTCCCGGTAGCGACGCTAGAGCAGGCCAGTGGGCTGTTCATCTACACGGCCGAGAAGGAGGGCTGGCATTACTTCTACACCATAGCGGTTGACAAGGCCGGAAACCGGCAGTCTGTTCCTCCCACATATTACCACTTCTCCGTTTCTTATGACGGCACGCCGCCTGTCTCGAGCTGCTCAACAGTCGAGTTTACAGGCACGAACTTCGACGTAAACTTCACTGCGGATGATGCACAGAGTCGGGTCAGAAGTGTTGACCTCTATTATAGGCTGAACGGCGGGCCAATGTTCCATTACGATGTAATACGCTATAGTGCTGAGGGCGCCTTTCGTTTCGTTGCCCCTCAGGATGGCACCTATGAGTTCTACACTCAAGCAACAGACTGGGCTGGTAACCAAGAAGAGCTGCCAGCGGCGCCGGACGCAAGCTGTAAATCCGATATTACCCCTCCAACGGCGACAACAAGCTGTCCAGAGGCAACTCACAATCGCTCTGTTAAAGTGACCTACAGTGTTTTTGACGAGACCTCTGGCGTCAAGGAGGTCACGCTTTGGATTAAGTTCAAAACGGGCGAGTGGCTTAAGACGGCCTACTTCTCCGAGTATCGGGAGGGAGAGTTCACATTCGACTTCCTCCAAGGAGAGGGATCCTATCAGGTCGCGGCTCTCGGCCAGGACAATTCCGGCAACCTTACGCCGCTTACCGGTGATTCGGGAGTTTCAGTCTATTACGAGACAGTGCCGCCTCAATCGATTTCTTGGTGCGAGTCGGCTGGGGAGCTTTCGCCATTCAGGGTTGAGTTCTCATCGAGTGATGAGGGAAGCGGGCTTAAGACCATATTTCTCTATTATCGCTACAACCAGGGCGATTGGACCGAGTCGGAAGACCAATACCTTGGGACCCCCGCGGGCGGCTCGTTCTTCTTCTTCCCGATCGAGGGCGGCGGATACTACGAGTTCTACACGCTTGCAGTTGACAGGGCTGGCAATATGGAGCTTCCGCCTCAGTATGCGGACTGCTCGGCGGTGCTCGACCTCGCTCCGCCGGAATCATCGGCCAGCGCTCCAGGGACGGTGATGTTGCAGCCGATTCTGGTTGATTTCGAGGCGAGTGACGACGCCTCTGGCGTGATGTCCGTTGGGCTTTGGTATTCGTTCGAGGACGGTGAGTATTCTCGCTTTGACACTATTTGGGGCAACGAGACGGGCACTTTTGAGTTCACGCCAGACGAGGGAGTGGGCGTATACTCGTTCTATACTGTTGCGACTGACAGAGTAAGCAGGAAAGAGGCAGTCCCGTCGCAGGCAGACGCTATCGTCCTGTACAATCCTGCTGGGCCGGCTCTTGCGCTCCTTGAGGATGATCACGACTTCGGAACTGTGCTGATCGACAAGACAAAGGCCTGGAATATGCGGCTGGTCAACACCGGCAATTCGCCGGTGAGCGTTGAGAGCGTCGCGACAACAACGCAGTGCTTCGAGGCAGATTTCAGAGCGCCGGTTGTGATCGGTGCAGGCGAACATCTGGATGTCCCGATCACTTTTGCGCCGGACGAGAGCGGCGCCTTCCAGGATACCGTTACGGTCCAAAGCGACGATCCGGACGCCGCGAGCCTCGTTGCTACTGTCAGTGGCGAGGGGGCAAGCGAGACACCGCCCACGATTAGGCTGGCGAGCACTGGCTCAAAGGTCAGCACCGACGACCGTCTGATTGTCTCCGGCTGGCTAGATAACCCCGGCGATGCCAAGACGGCTGACGTCTATGTGGCTGTTCGGCTGCCCGGTTCGGACACGCTCTACTTTTACTCCAACTGGGGGTCGTCTCCACAGGCCATCACGGTCAACTTAGGCGAGGCTTCTCAGCTTGGTCCGGTTGCGCTTCTGGACTTTTGTGTTGGTGATGGCGTTGAGCGTGGCGAGTATGTAGTTTTTGGGGCAGTCGTGGCCCCTGAGACTCGATACGAGTTTCTTTCTGATATTGCCATATTGAGCATAGTTGTAGAATAAGGACATAATTCGATAACAACCGCGTTCTAACCAAATCTGCGTTGGAGGATTTGTAATGCGAGATAGATTACTAGTATTGCTCATCGTGCTGTTTTGCCTAGGGGGATCGGCGGCCCTAGGCCAGGAATGGTATGTTCGCGTGAACAGTGACGACATCAATGCCGTCTCTGGCGAGGGTGACTCGCTTTGGGTAGTAACCAACAGCGGGGGGACTCTCCTCTGGGACCTTGGTTCCTGTGAGCTTGACAAGTTTTTGAAGTCTCAACCTGACCTTTACTCCGACGAGGAGGACGCGAGCGCCACTGTGCGCGTCTGGGTTAGGGAGGAGCTTTTGACGAACTCGTTCACCTCCGTTGCGGTTGGGCCTTCGGACACGGTTTGGCTGGGCTGCAACGAGGGCATCAACGTGGTCGATACGTCGTCTCACAATGCGTGGGAGTTTGGCATTTCGACGTTCACGGTCTGGAACTCGTCGCTTCCCTCCAACCAGATTACGACGATCGAGGCGCGCCCGGGCACCGACGAGGTGTGGATTGGGACGCAGGACGCTGGGATTGCTGTTTATGACGTGGATATGGGCACGTGGCATGTTTACAGCACTGCGGATGGGCTTGCCTCAAACAGCATAAACTGCATCTACTTTGACGATCACGAGCGGGCTTGGATCGGGACCGATTCGGGCGTTACGCAGATCAATATGAACTTTGACCCGTGGACCTACGGGACATATACAACCGCCGATGGCCTTCCATCGAACTTCGTGACAGGCATTCTTGAGGTTCCATGCTGCTGGATATGGTTCACGACCGACAACGGCGCGGCGCGGGTTGACCTGAACGACAATTGGGACACTTACGGTACCTGGACGGATGCGAATTTTGTCTCGAACGACCTGCGGGGGATAGTTGGGGTTGATGACGAGCTCTGGATGTGGTCTGAACTTGGAATAATTGTGCATGACATCACCGGTGGGGGATGGAGCTGCTACACGACCGCCGACACCGGCGGAGACCTCTGCTCGGACGACGTCAGGGACGTCTTCGACACCGGCGGAAACCTCGTCGCTGGGACGCACGGTGGATTGTGCGAATATGACGGCGGGTGGTACTGCTTCTGGGAAGAGCACCTCGCCTCAAACGACCTGCGTGCAATCGCCTGTCAGGAAGGCGAGATATGGTTCGGGACCTATGGAGCGGGCGCCAACCTGCTCGGCGGCTGGGATGTCAACGAGGGCATGCCCGGCGCGTGGGAGACTTACTCTTACGCTGCGAGCAATGCGATCGCCTCCAATTATATAAATGACATAGCGCTGGATGACAGGATCGGTGAAGGCGTCGTCTGGTTTGCGACAAACTTGGGCGTCAGCTTCTTTGATAAGGGGTCGGTTTGGGAGACCTTCGATACGACCAACACGGGCGGTGCGCTGCCGTCTAACCACGTGATGGCGGTTGCGCTTGACCCAAGACCTGCGACCGGCGGCGTCATAAGGACTTGGTTTGGCACGGACAATGGCCTGGCATGTTACACGACCGGCTCGACCGTGTGGGATACATATACGACGGCGAATAGCGGCCTTCCTTCCAATTACGTAACGAGCCTCGCGGGTGAGGTCAGAGGTAACGGCTATTATCTCTGGATTGGGACCAACTGGGGCGTTGCGGTTCTGGACGTTGTGAACGACACCTGGACTACTTATGACACTGGTAACAGCGGTATTCTCTCTGAGAACGTGCGCAGCCTCTTGGTCGATGGGGAAGGCTCGGTCTGGATCGGTACCACTAATGGCATCAGCATCCTTGACCTGCCCAATACTTGGACGTCAATCAGGACGAGCACGCCGGGCTCTGGCCTCGGTAGCAATACCATCAACGCGGTGATTCAGGGCTCTGGCAATTGGTTTTGGATCGCCACAAGCCGCGGCCTGACCAAGTTCGACAAATGGAGCATGACGGGCACGC
>Ga0307379_10003404_pt1 | contig 23166 bp, 30 predicted proteins | sample UN2MG_FD_202237 | JGI IMG/M metagenome (GOLD analysis project Ga0307379, IMG submission 202237) | Soil microbial communities from Risofladan, Vaasa, Finland - UN-2 | ecosystem: Environmental > Terrestrial > Soil > Coastal area > Acid sulfate soil | place: Finland: Risofladan, Vaasa | collected... | reverse complement strand
TTCATCAGCAGGAATATTCTGTAGATTAATTGTCTTTTCTCCTCCAGAACTTAGTCTACCAGTATCCATTACTTGTGTAAAATTTGCATGAATTCTACCAGTAACAGGATTAATTTGCTTTATGAACGACTCATTGTAAGTAGTGCTAACTTTTTCACATCTTTTAAAATGTAAGTATAAAGGTATAAATGGACTTTTATTAGCTTGAAGTTGTAATCTTTTACTATTAGCAGAATCTTTCTCAAATCCTTTATCGTTAAGAATAGCAGTATTTACTCCTAATTCTTTTAATAGAGGTATAACTTGATGAGAAGATTGCCAATTAATTGCACATTTTCTATCTGATTGAAAAAGATCAAGTTGAGGATCAATATACTTTTCAAGTTTATTATCCATTATCCACTTATCAAGAACAGCTTCTGCAGCTTTATATTCTTTAAGGTCTTTCTCTACCTTGGTTTCCCATAATTCTTTATTAAGAAAAATACCACAGTATTCTATATAAGCCAGAACTTTAACAAATTCATTCTCTAATCTCATAGAGTTTGATAAATCGTGATTAAATATCTTAATAGTTTGTGAAACCTTTATGGATGATAAATGTTCAACATCTCTAGCAGCATACTTTATAACATCAGGAGTTAATCCTCTCCAAATAATTTGACCACGAATACTTTTATCAAGTTCTTTATTAAGATAGCGCTTTGCTACAGCCTGCAAGCTCTTTTTAACTGTCTTATCGCCTTTATTTAGTACAGCCTCAGCCAAGTAAGTACAAAATACTTTATTAGGCACAATACCGTGCTTATATAAGAATTTAAGATCAAACTTAGCATTATGGATAACTAATAAACGATTCTCCAATAAATTCTTTAACAAAGTAATTTCTATAGTACTACAATCTATTACAAATTGATTTATTTTATCTCCTAATTGTATTGTTAGTAGTTTACAAGTATGAGGCTCTAGTCCAGTAGTTTCTGTATCAACGGCTATCTCTTTATGAACATCAATAAAATAATTGAGTACTTCTTTAAGAGTACGTCTAGGAAAACCAAAATCTTTGTTTTGTTTACTTACTATATATATCATTTATTATTTTGCCCCCTTAATACACGAAAACAATCTTCTATAATTCTATCTTCTGTATACTCAGTTTTAACATATATCCAGTCCCAAACTGAGTTATCATTATATTTAGTACATAAATTTACCTTAGTATAATTATGACCAATATTTGTTTTATGTATAGTTGCAACTTCATTTATAAAATTTTTTTTAATTTTACTTTCTTTAAGTGTCATTTTTAGCATTTTGAATATCCGCATTGTGTGCAGAAAATACAACCATTTTCATATATTAAATTATTGCTATGACATTCAGAACAAGTATGTCCACTAGCCTTATTACCATTAGGTACATATTTCTTAAGTACTCTAGCTACAACTTTATTATAGTCTTGTAATGTTTCAGCAGGAGCTTTATCTAATTGATCCATTACGAAAGCAACAGGTGTACCATGTCTAAGAGCTGTACTAATCATTCTAGTTGCAAACTCTTCTACTGGTAATTCAAATTTATCAATAAGATTATCAACTATAACTTCTTTATCTTTATCTAATAAACTATAATATCCTCGTTTAACTTTAGTAATGAATCCTCCTGTAAAAGATTTGGACAATTTGACTCCGTTTTGCCTAAACGCGAAGATTTCATACGGCCTTTGTTCATAGAGGCCAACCAAAACCACGAATTGCGTTCCCTTGATCGTTGGGTAGTAGATGTCACAGGGTAAAGTTCTATCCCTTCTGGGAGCATGGACCTCAGGGAATGAGGACTTATGTTTGTTTTCACTTTTAATAAGGACTCCGTCTCTAGAGCCTTCTCTATATATTGTAACACCTTTGCATCCATATTTCCAAGCATTTAAGTAAATTTCAGATATTTGTTCTTTTGTTGTTTCTTGAGGTACATTATGAGTAATGGAAATACTATGATCTATCCATTGTTGTAATTTACCCTGCATCTTGATTTTCTCAAGATAATCTATTTCATTTGCAGTAGCCCCTGTGTAAGGAGAGTTTTCTCCTTCAAAATATGATTTTGGATCTTCTTCTATCATTGTATCCATACACAATTGCCACTTCTTATGAAAGATTTGATATTCTTCCCAAGAATCACCACTATCATCTACAAATGTGATATTAGGATTCCCTTCCTCTAACTTTCTCCTACGTATGTAGGATCTTTGAAATAATGGTTCTACCCCTGAGGTAGTCTGTGCTAGTATAGCTAAAGAACCTGTAGGAGCTATTGCTAAGTTAGCAATATTTCTGCGTCCATGATGTTTCCACAAATCTTTGTAATCATCATCAATAACATCCAGCATTCTTTTAGTAAATTGAGAGTTAAAATCGCCGTCTGGATGAAATCTAGGAAATGGTCCACGTTCCTCTGCCATAATAATAGAAGATTGATAACTATACTTGGCTAATCTCTTAACCATCTTCTCTGCTAATTTGGTAGCCTCAGGAGTGCCATAAGTCTTCCCTAACGCTGCCAAAGCATCTCCTAGTCCCAAGACCCCAAGACCGGTTCTACGGCCTTCTACGAGCTTGTGAATAACTCTCTGCCACATGGACTTCTCTACAAACTTCATAACTGGTGGTTCAGGGTCAGAATCAATCTTTTTTATTATAGCATCAATACGCTCTTCCTCTAAATCTATAAGATCATCCATTAGTCTTTGACTATCAATTATTACCTTATGGTAATTATCCCAATCAAACCAAGCTTTCTTCGAGAAAGGATTCTTTACAAAAGAATAAAGATTAATTGATCCTAATCTACAACTATCATATTGACATAGAGGAACCTCACCGCAAGGATTTACTCCATGTGTTCTAAATCCAGTATAACTATCTGCAGGGGATTCAGCTAATATTTTATCCCAAAATAGAATACCGGGCTCTGCAGATTCCCATGCATTATTTATAATTTTATTCCATAAGTCTCTTGCAGGAAACACTTTACGTATAGGACTCTTAAATTCTTCAGTCTTATCATGAATATAAAAGCTAGTTTCAAATTCTTCATTTGCTTCAACAGCCCTCATAAACTCATCAGTAATTTTTACAGAGATATTAGCCCCTGTAACTTTCTTTAAATCTTTCTTAATGTCAACAAAATCCATAATATCTGGATGTCTAACATCTAATGTAAGCATTAATGCTCCCCGACGGCCTCCCTGTGCTACTTCTCTAGTAGTATTAGAATACCTTTCCATAAAAGACACAACTCCTGTAGAATTTCTAGCAGCATTATTAACTCTTGCCCTAGAGAATCTCAAATGAGATAGATCTATTCCAACACCACCACGGCGTTTCATGATCTGAACCAGTTCCTCATCATTTTTGAGAATTCCACCATAAGAATCAAACTCATTTCCAATAACGAAACAATTTGCAAGACTACTGTAAGTATAAGGGTTACCACAACCGAACATAACGCTGCCAGCAGGTATAAAATAAGTAAAACCATGTAGTAATTTTAAAATTTCCTCATAAGACATAGGATTATCATATTTCTTTTCAATACGATAAAATTCTTTTGCTAATCTTTCATGCATTTGAAGAGGAGACTCTTCAAGAATCTCCTCATCATTTCTTAATGCATATTTATCTATCCATACTTGTGTAGCCAAATCATCCCCACTAAAGTACTCAAGAGTACTTTTCCATACTTTTTCTTTATCCATAAGTTTTAAAATGTTTTCCTACCATAAGTAATTGTAGGATAAAATTGGTAAGTTATTCTCTCTCCTTCACAAAAATGCATAGTGTCACATGCTGAACATACAATTCCTTCACAAAAAGAAATATTTCCTGTATAAGAATTATGACATTGTACCACGCCTGAGTATACTAATTTATCTCCTTCACTCTTGCAAACCATACACCTAGTAACTTTATTTTTTATACTCATTCTTCTAAAATTTAAAAAAGGAAGATACTTTACAAAGATACAAAATATCTTCCTTAAATGCAAATAATCTATTAACTTTTTATAATTATTTCGTATGTTTCATCTTTGGGATTCATAATACTACTGAGTTCAATTTCCTCAGGTATTCTGATGTTTAATTTTTCTTCCCAGGCTTTCTTGAGTGTATCCTCTTTATAAAGAATATATTCAATTTTCTTTATTAATTCGTTAAGCTCTGGATAGTGTTTGTAAAGATGATACAAAATCTTCTTCTTTGAAGCATTATTAAATTTACTATATCTACCTTCTACAAAGTAATCATAGTCTTTAATATGCCTTTCAGGTATACGAAATGATAATAAATAACCTTCAGATATTTCTCTGAAGTCTATAAACAAGAAGCAACTTTTTACTTCTTCTAGGTATTCTTCAAAAAGTTCTTGTTCGATTATTGCTTTGTCATACAGAACATGTATACTTCTACTTGTTATTCCTAAATCTGGTTTTAAATATAAATATGTGTTTATTATGTGTCTTATATATTGAATATCTATTGATCCCTCTAAGAGGGGAAGTATATAACTTTTTGACTTATTAACCGTTTTTGCAAATTCTATCTCACTCATCAAAGTCAAATTTATTTAAAAAGGAAGATCATCTGGTCTAGGAGTATTTAATTCTATTACTCCATTATTCTCTATTAACCTTCTAGGAATTAAGTGTGTAGCACCTGTCCTAATTCGATAATCTTCGTACCATTTAAAATCTTCTATTAATTCATAAATACCTAAGAACTCTCTACCCATTTCTTTCCATCCTAATAATGCGTGTTCATGAAATGTATTATTCATTTTATAAATGGTGGGATAGTTTAATTGCTTAGTATTTACATGTATAAACTTAAATTCTTCTACTTTATAATTATTAAACTTACTATTATCTTTAAATACTTCTAATGCTTCTCTATACATAGCACCCTGTAGATACCACTTAAATTTGAAGAAACTGATATTAAAGTTCTGTTCTCCAACCTTTAGATCTAGAGGCTGTATAGTTTTAGCAAAATGATCAACTAATAAAATATCAAGCATAGACTTTACATCTACACCCATTATCTTACTATAGAATTTAAACTGGAATATAACTTCTATATCTTTATAACCAGTTCCAAAGTATGCTGATGTCCATTTATGAGTAGCTAATAATTGAGCAATCCTGTTGGCTAATTCATTCTCTTCAGATGTAACTAATCTCTTTTCTTTACTAATCTGTAGTTCATCAAAATAAGGACTTCCTTCTTCTACTATATATTCATAAAGTTTTTCACTGCCCCAATTATTTCTATAATTAACGAGCCTACATTCTGCAATAACTTCATGCCTATCTGAAAGATTGTACCCCAACTGAATTAACCTTTGAATAATATCTTGAACTGTATCAGAAGGTCTAGTTGCAGACATTATATGAAACTGTTCTTCAAATCTATCAGGCTCAGTTAGTATAGTATCCACCATAGATCCAAGTTTCATAGCATCACTGTCTTTATGCTCATCAGTTCCTAGGATAACAGATGGATTGTACTGCATTTCTTTTAGAATTGAATAATTCAATTCTGGAGAATCTCTATACTCCTTAACAGTACTAAATGTTTGTAAGTCTTCAAATAATTTACTCATATTGTTTCTCCAATTCTAACATTATAAAGTCGTATAATTTTTGAGTAGTTCGTCTGTCTTTATTAATCCACTTAGGAATAGACTCATTTTCATATTTATAATCGTCTTCAAATTCAGTAAGTGCATCTAGATGATCTGCTGTAAAGATTCTTGCAGCAGTATAATTATCTTGTTTTAGATAACCTATAATCTGTTCTACCTCTTCCTCAATAGGAAAAACAGATTCTATAAGTTTTCTATATTGTCCTGTTATCTTCATTTTTTTCTATCGAAATTATAACACCGGGGCATTCCTTCCTGTATAAATACTGTTTGAATATAGGTATGACATAATCCGCATTATCATCTACAATCCACTCATGCTTTACCATTAAGTCTAAAGGCATTTGAGCCATGTTAACATAGTCAAATCTACGCCTAGAACCTCTAATAAAGGTGAATAAGATCTTATAAGGTGGTTCAATGCTAGTAATAGCATCTGCGAAACTTTTCAATATCTTCTTATTAGAAAATATAGAGTTAGTTTGCTTGATGTATTTAGTAGCAGTTTTGGAATGCACCAAATATCTACCTGTCCAAACCTTAGAATTTTTAGAGGATGGAACATCCCCCGGTATATAAATACTAAAAATTACCATATTAATTCTACATCACTATAAGTACGCATAATTTGAGCTGCTTTAGAGAAATGATCACATTCCCAAGCAGTACTGTTTCGTACAGCGTATGCGGGGTGGGTGTAATGATATACCCAGTTACCATTTCTTACAATTCTATCTGAATAACTCTGGGCGACTTGGCCCCACAAAAGATATATTAATCCTTTATTACGATCATTAAGATAATCTATCACATACTCAGTAAAAGGATTCCAAAGCTTTGTATGGCTATCTGGAATACCTTGTCGCACTGTCAAGGCTGTGTTCAGTAATAACACTCCTTGCTTAGTCCATTTCTCTAGAGTTGGGTCAAAATCTAATGCAAGACCATTATATATATCTTTCTCAATAGCATCTCTAATTCTAGTAAGAGAGGGACTAAGAGAAGTAGTTTCTGCCGGATTAGCAAATGCTACCCCAGTAGCACGACCCTTAGTAAAATAAGGATCTTGCCCTAATATCACTATTCCAAGTTTGTTATAAGAACATAACTTAAAGGCCTTAAATATATTTTGACGGTCTGGGTAGACCACACCACTGTCATATGCAATTTGCAAATACTTCATTAAATTATTAAAGTATTCTGTTTTAAACAATGGTAATAATGGCCTATCCCAATCTCCAACTAGTGTACTCCAATTCATATTATTTTAACTCTACTTGGTAATGCACGATCATCATTTGTTACTTCTGCCTCACCCAAAGAATCATCCATATCTGAAAACTGCTTTTTCCTATAATTAATATAATCACATAAAGTTTTTGACATGGAGCTATCAGAATAAGTAGTTTGGATGATATTCATCAAATTTACATTTTTGGATAGCCTGGGCTTTGTTAATTCGTCCATATTATCCATAGCATATGATAAAATAGCTGATATAATAAATAACCAGTTAATAACCTTATCAGGATTCTTAGTAGGAGTATGCATTCTAAATTCTACAGTATTTCTACCACCAAAAATTAAAGGAATCAATGATGCCCATTTATACCTAGGAGAGATATTCCATTTATGTTCTCCACTTGTGTCCATAGGATGTGGATCACCATTAAATCCATGAAATCTACTACTACCATTAGTAAGAATTTCATAGATCCTTTCAAAAGCACCTTCAATACCACTTGCCATTCCTACTGCCTTAAGAGAGCCACAATAATTCATTCTCTTAAAATAGCTAGTATCTCTGTAGTGGTGTGGAAACATTGTGTATAATTCATCTTGAAGTTGTACCAGCAATCTATAAATAGCCACTACGGACTCTTTACTAATTGGATATCCTCCAAGATGAATATGTAAGGAACATAAATGATCCATTACACAATATTTTTGTAATAATTCACATTGATTTTGTATAGCTTGCAGACCTTTACGACCAGACATAGGAATGGTTACATATTCAAATCCTCCAATGCTACCATCTCTACAAGCAATTAAACCGTTTTTATACAGAAGTCTTTCAGGAATAGTACCGCGAGCAGTTTCATACTCTATTCCAAAAGTAAATCTTCTAATATTATGTTCTATATTTCTAGGAATATGTCTTCCAGAAGGCTCAAAATACTTAAAATACTCATCAAACGTTCTGATCAATGGAGCAGCTCCATAATGAATTGGAAAAGAATAGAATTCTCTGGGCTGAGTCTTCTTTTGAGTTATATACTCTTGAACATCTTTCTTCTCAGATCCACGATACTGCTTAAGGTCAATAAAATCTCCAGTGGATATGACTTCAGCATACCCCAACTTAGTAGCAATATCTTCTGATAAACATCTCTCCCCAGACATTCCTTTTGGCTCTAACCTAACATTTTTTGTAATGTTAGGGCTAAAATAACCATATTTCCAACTATCATCATCATTTCTTCCTACAACACCGTAAGTTAACCCTGTAGTACCTTTTAGAACATATTTTCTATTCTCATGGTCAAGAGTTATCTTACCATTATTTATTCTATTATATTTCTCGCCCACCTTAAAACATTGGCGATTCATTTCATAGTATTTACCATGTATATGACGGCACTTTCTTCGCGGTGCTTTTGTACCATCAAAGGTAGTAACAATTTTTGTTCCTTCCATTAGAATTTACTCAAGTGTTTATCTTCAAAATTAATTAACGTATTTTTAGTAACATTAAAAATGTCTTCAAGTTCAGTAGAAGCATCTACAGGTCCCATAGTATATAATTCCTCTATAGCCTCTTGCATTGCTTGAGAAAAGTCACTAATAATAGTCTTTAACTGACTATCATATACCTCACGATAAGCAGCATCATATGCTACATCACTTTCAGCAGGGGATAACGCCAACTTATTATCAGTTCTTTTATTCTCAGGAAGCTCATTAAACTTTTTCCACTCAGCAAGATAATCATCAAGTGGATTACAATTAGTACATTGATTAGATTCTGCGTCCTTACAATTATAACAAGGACAGTCTGGATACTCTTCAGTAACCTGAGGTATTGCAATAATTTTACCTGTGAATGGCTTATTCTTAGGATTCTCAATAGAACCAAACTCTTCATTAGGAGTCTTTGCAAATACAGTTTCAGAAATTCCTTTTAAATCACCATTTCTAACAATATAGATTCTTTTAGAAAATACTGGATTAAACTCTCCAGTAAAATGAACTCTTCCTGCCATAACTCTAGTACTATCAGACTCCCTATGTTCTACATAAGCATCATTAGGCTTAAAGAAATCTTGGAAATCAAGCTTTCTTTCATTAGTTTTGAAGTATGAATGTACTGGATATACTGATAAAGGAGCTAATTTTCTAGCAAGTTCTTTCTCAGTGCCCTTAAAGTCAGCAATAATTTTTAAACCTTCTTCATAAGCTGTTCTATCAACTAACATAACTCCATCTATAAAAAAGAAGGGCCTTGCACCTCGTTCAGTTGGGGTTATTCTTTTACCCCAATGACTAATATGTATAACTCCTTGTGCCAACACTTCACAAAACATATATCTACCTCTCCAGAAGAAAATACTATTTGTATCTATAGCAGCTATATAAGGTTTAACTTCATTTATAATATGCAACTTACTTCCACTTATAGCTCTTTTACTTAGTTTGTACTCACCTATATATTCTTCAGTTACGTCTTTCTGATAAAGAATATTAGATTTTCCATAACCATGACAATTACTCCATTCACTGCCATAAAGATCTTCATTTGCTTTATAAGCATTTCTGCTACCAGAGCTAGTAGTAACTGTAGATTCTTTTTGAGGAATTACAGATCTATCCACTTCTATTTTGCCAGTGATCTTTCCATTCTGTATCTTGTACAAATAATTAGCATCAACTTCTAGAACAGAATCTTTATTTCCTCCAATAAATTTTAAACTGTCTTCTGTAGAAGAAAAATAAGTATTATTATCAGATTCAACATATGCAAATAAAGGACGTTCTTCTACAGCAACAGCATTCTTACTATAAATAGGGCTACTACCTCTAAATACATAAGAACAATTTTCTGCAAAATTATGCCAAATAAGTGCAGCAGTTCCTGCATACTCAGTAAGTACATTAGTACCATACTTAAAAAGGATTTCCATTATTACACCACTATCATTTTTGTCTAAACAGTTAATGCCATATTGGGATGCAAGCTCTTTATAGTTATTAATTGTACCATTATGAGTTCCTGCAAATACAAGAGTATCTTTAGCGGCATTTCTGTCTACAAATTTAGAAAGTATAGGATCTTTCTTCTTCATCCTTTTAACTATCCTAGACTTAGAAGTAAAAATATAAGGTTGAGCATGGTTTAGATCTACTGCACCAATAGATGCTTTTCTAGTGTGTCCCAAAACTATCTTATACTTACCTTCAGGATTTTGATCTGCTTTAATAATGAATTTCTCATATCTAGCTTCTGGTCCCATTCCATACTTAAAAAAGTCTGGAGTAACAATTCCACATGAATCACCACCTCTATCATCATTTGCTGCACCAAGATAATTAAATCTATCCCAGTTAAATCTATTAGCATTATTACCTATAAAGGCAAATAACCCACAGGATAATACAGTATTATGTTTAGAGAATAATGTATGTAAAATTAATGCAATTATTATTATATTAAATACTAACATATATTTTTTCTAGTTTTTTAACTTCATATTTTTCATATACAGAATCGTCAAGCAGTCCTGTTATATTAGCATAATTAGCCTGAGCAAAAGTCAATCCTAAAGTAGATAATTTATTTAATGCCTCTTTAGAAATTGTATTTAAATATTTAGACATATCTTGAATTCTGTCCCATACCCATGGTAAATATTCATCATTAAGAAAATATCCTCCTAATGAACGACATTCAATTCCATAAGATTTACCTCTATATGAACCTAATCTACCATAGTAACGCATTCTAGTTCTATCTGAATGAATTTCTCGTGAAGGAACAGTTACAAACATATCAAATGCTTTTGCAATACATACATCTGCACGATTTTTAGGAAGCTCTTCCCAATCATACCCTAAATGAATATGAAATCCGGCTACCCTTTCCGAAATTCTAGACAAATCATCTGCTTCTGCAGTTTTTCCTCCTCTCCAAGCAAGCTTATAAGGATCACACCCAAATTCACGAGCCTCAGGAATTCTGAGATATCTGGGCATAAATCTAGCAGAATCAGCACATACAAGTTTAAGAGACTTAATCTCTACTCGTGAACGAATGTAGTCTTTAATAAATAATATATTACTAACAAATTCGTCTTTAGTTCTACTTGGTGGAATATTTCCTTCTATTAATAAATTATCTCTCTGTAGTGAAAATCCGGGCTTGATTTCCTCAGGTACTGTCTTAGTACCTGAGGTAAATCTTATAGCTGGAAATGCATTATCTTCACTAAATAGAAAGAATTCTGGATCTGATCCTACTGTTTCAAGTTTAAACATATACTATTTTCTCTATTGATTGGAAGTTTTACCTTTAATATGCCCATTCCATGATTCTTCCAGTGTTATTTTTCTTACTCTTGGACCAGCACTGGGGTAAGGAGGATATTCTTTATTGATGAGGGGTCTAGCGGCTCCCCTTCTAATTAAACTTTCTTCACTCATTGCTTCAGCAGTTTGGTCTTCAGGCTTTGGCTCTTTAAAATCTGTTATAATTTTAGGAGTACTAAATCTCTCTTTCTTATACCAACGAAATGAAAAATCATCTGCAGTTACTTTATAAGAACTATAATTCTCATCTATAATGGTATAGTCTACTTTTTTAGTAAGTTGACCAAAATCAGAAAGGGCTTTAATAGTTCTAAGCTCTTTATTCTTACTACCATAAGAAGCAACAAGCATATCTTCATATCCTTTCCTCCAATTTCCTGCCTTAAGAAACTTAATAGCATTAGCATGTAAGTCTTTTAACTTAGGTTCCTGATATACAGATCCATTTATATTGTCTGGACTACTGTTTAAATTCTTCACAATTTTGGATGAAGGCATAAAACCACCTTTATTATTAGGTTCAAAAATGCTATGATATCCAGAATAATTTCCTGCAAAACTTACCATGAGTAATAACTCAAAGAAAGTAGCCTCAGGAACAGCTTTCTTAACTGTAAAGAAGTTATCAATAAAGTTAGTATAATTAGTATGCCAACCATATCTAATTAAAGAATGGACAGCAAGTACTTCTTTAGAAGAAAGATTAGTAGAATCAACTTTTATTAGATATCCATCAAGATACTTAGTTTCAGGCTTTTTAACCTTAACTTCACCAAGCTCTAACTCAGAAATCATTGGAATATTACTATCATAATCATTAAACACCTGAAGTTCTACATCATGAGAATCACCATGCAATAAATCAAGATCATGTTCAAGAATTTTAACTGTAACTAATCCTAAACTATTATCAACTCCAATAATTTGGCCTTTTTTCATTGAAGTAGCAGTCCAATAGTAAAGATCTTCTCCTCTATCAGTACCTCTTACAAATATTTTATTGCCTTTTGTGATACTTTTCTCTATTGAAACAAGAAGATCCCTATAATTAGGATGCTTAGCATACTGAGCTATTTTATTCTTTGTTACTGTCTTTTCACTAAAAAGATCAGTTTCTTTAGGAATAAGATCATTTTCTTTAAATTCAGTAATAGGAAAGTTATTTTCTATTAATGTTTCAATCCAACTTTCATACACTTTATGATTTACAGTAAGGTCTATTTTTCTTACTACAGAAAAATAAGAGTTATTAACCCAATCTCTGATGCCTGAACAACATCCTGCTTTTTGGAAATAAGCCGAAAGATTATCAGAATCTTTTTCTGCTTTGTCTGCATTACATATAAAATACGAGGTATCTGACATTTTATTTATTTATTAATAGTTTATGTATTATATTTTTATAAATTTGTACTCCTTTATCTCCAAGAGCAGGGGCACTGTTAACTTCACAAATAATATAGGCAGGATCTGCCTTACTATTAGATTGGACTCTTACGTCTACTGCACCAATATCTAATCCTACTGCTCTCATAGCATTTATTGATGAACTAACCATACTACTCCAATTACTAGGGGTATCAAACAACTCGTGTTTTGGACTAACCCAATTACAATTTGAAGAGTTGAAGAACCAGCGTTCTTTACTTCCTTCTTTACGAAGCTTACGCCACGCCATAAAACATTCATTCTGAGTACAATGTAGTCTATACTCACGAGCAAAATTACAAAAATGTTCTAAAAATCTACCACTTCTAATAATGGAAATGTTATCTCTAAGCTCTTGCTCATTATTAACTAAGAACATACCATGCCCCTTAAATCCAACCACTCTTTTGGCTACAAGAGGATAGGGGAGATTAGGATAAGCATTGTCAGGAATATCTTTCAGTTCCCACCATTGAGCTTGAGGTATTTCAGTACTATATTTTGCAAAACAATCCTTCATCCTAAGTTTATCTCTAGAATTCAATATTGATTCAACAGTATTAACTTCTTTAATAGGATATACTCCATATGACTTAGGAAATGCCCTATTAGTAGGAGTCTGAGATCCTAGTCTTACTATACTTCTACCAGGAACTGAAATACTTCTCCGTAATGGAATAGCACTTGGATTTTTTGTTCTAATTTGTACTGATCTAACTCTTGGTAGCATATTTTTGTTTTCTTTCGTTCATATAAAATTCTGTCCAATCTCCACCCTCTACAATATTATTTCTGCCACGATAACTATCATTTATAAAATAAATATATGTAGGACCATGGGAAGTTTCAATAATTTTCTTATTATAGAAATTACGGGAGCTGTCTTCTCCACTATACCCTTCAAGCATATCTAATCTTGCTGCAGTATAAGAATCAACTTCATAAATTTCAATCTTAACTTTACCACCACTTTCATCTTCATATACTCCAGGAAATGCCGAGAGTGATATCATTGTATATCCATCCTCTGTCCATTCTTCTCCAAGATACTTAGAATCTTCAATTAAAGAATGATTGCCTAGATTCTTTCTTAAACTGCCATAAACTGCTACTAATATTTTTTCCATTATTCTGATATTATGTTTTTAACTGTTTCTATACTAAATATTGATTTCTTTTCTAATAGTCTTGGAATTATAACATCGGATACTTCATCAAATCCAAATTCTTCAGGATGATACTGCACTCCGGCAATAGGAAGATCAACATGGGCTATAACCTCAATTCCTCCCCAACTACAAGAAGGATGCTTTGCTATAACTCTAATCTCACTAGATAAAGTTTCTTCTTTAATCACTTGATGATGTAAAGAATTAACCTTAAACTTATCTTTACCATAATTAAGATTAAGAATAGAAGCGGCCTCTCTATCAAATTCTAATGGATGAACTCGTTCCATTCTTTTTTCAGGACTATTAGTTTCATGATACATATCCTGATACAGTTGGGCTCCAAAATGTACGGCTATTGCTTGCATACCACGACAAATACCAAATATAGGAGTTCCTTGAGATATATACTCAGGAAGAAAGTTTCTATCAAAACTTTCACGATATGGACAAGACTTCTGTAAATATAAATCAGGTATTGCTCCATAAGTTAATGGATTAATGTCTGGGCCACCGGGTAATACTATTAGATCAAATTCTTGTATTTCTGACCAAGGCATAATAGTAACTATCTCACCATATTCCTTAAAAAAGTTTAAATAGGGTATAGTTACCCCAAATGAATTTTCACCGACTTTCCAGCCGACAATTCCAATTTTTCTTTTCATAATCAATGTTTAGTTTGGATTTATTAATTGTAAAAATGTTGTTTCTGCTTGTTCTTTACCTTTATTTTTAACAATATCACTAAAGTCCTTAGAGTCTTCAAAAGGACTGCAAATACATTCTATTCCATATTTATCAACATAGACTTCACTAAGTTCTTTACCAGTACTATCATTATCAAAGAATCCAATTATTCTTTTAAATCTTTTCATGTACTCTTCCATAACAGTATCCTTTATAACTATTCTTTCATTTTGAATAGCTATGCTAGCAACTGCCATAACTTCATATAAAGACATAACATCCTTAAGAGATTTAGTAATAATTAGAATATTACTTTTTTTAGGTAACAATCTGTAACCTTGGTGAGCACCTTTAGGATGATTACTTATCCACTTCCTATCCTTACTATAAGGTTGATATATTTTATAAGTAATACTTTCATCTTTTAATTCAATGTAAGCATAGCAGTACTTATCTGCTGTGAATATGTGACCATTTATAAAAAAGTATGTTAGTGGTTGTATCCAGAATTTCTTTAATGTAGGTTGAGATATTCCAAAGTTAGCCCAAAATTGTAAATCATATTTCTTCCAAAGTCTAGGAAGAATTTGAATAAAACTTCTTTGCTTAGCTTTGATATCTTCTGTAGCAATTCCTTTAATAAATGTATTAGGACTAAATCCAGTTATTATTGTACCTTTAGGAATATTATCAATAAATTCATTTTGTAGACTGAAGTCACGCACTACTTGCTGTAATGCCTGTACATATCCTAATCCTAATAGTCTCCTAATAAAAGCAATACAATCACCGCTGTCACCAGTACCAAAATCTTTGTAAAATAGTTTATTATGTTCATCAGATTTAAATACAGTAAAACTAGGACTACGATCTGTTCTCAAAGGACTATTAAACACAGTATGAAGTTCAAAATCTTTAATATAATAATCAAAAACATCGAATTCAGTAATAAATTTAAATAGATTTTCTTCTGTAAGATCCTTTTTATTTAAGTTTATCATTAAGTTTATATTTTCTATAGTGTGCATTTAATTTCTCCCAATAGTTTTGACCTGTAGAAGTAGTTGCCCACCTCATTGTTCTATCTATTGGAAACTCATCCTTAAGATATTCATAATCTATATAATATTCTATTTTTTCTGGACTTATTTCATTAGAGGGTAATCTTCTACCACTTCCATAATCTTTTTTAAAATTATCCAGAGCTTTATGATAGTTTAAAAATTTTCTAAAGTTGGGCATGTTAATATTTATTATTATGTAATGGTTTTACTTCGTAAATATAGTCATTAAAAGAGTTATATAACTTTTCCCAGTGGTATCCTCCTTCAGAAGTTAGTGACCAAGTAAATGCGCTTATATGGTTGCTTCCATATATTTCTTTATCGTCTATATAAGTATCTACAGCTATACTTCTTTTATAAGGACCATTATGGATATTATAATTAACTATAAATGCTTCTAGATTCCCTGTATAAGTTAAAAACTCTCTAAAGGTCATTTTTTTCTTCATATATTTTAATTTAATAAATAAAGGGGACGAGCCAAAGCCCAATCCCCTTTACCACCCTAACTAACCATGAAAAAGTATATATTTAATTATCGTCTGATAGCCATGATGGAGCTTCTCCTCCGTCCTCTGTAGCTGCCATACTAGTCTCAATTTCATCTTTAATATCCTCCTCAGCTTTTGGCTGTGGACGTGTTAATTGATCATATCTAATATCAGTAGTAAGCATAGTCTTTGGATATAATTCTACATTCTCAAGGAATCTACCAAAGGGTTTGAATCCAAGATATTGACTAGGCTTTTTAGTTGTACCATATGTAACAACCACATTAAATGGGGTTTTTTGTAATACTGGTGCTATAAGTTTCATAACTCCATCTAAAGCTGCTTTAGGTGATTCAAATGCAGGAAATACATAATCATTTCCAAGTACACCCTTAGCCAAACGGATTAAACGCTGGCCCTGATACTTCTTCCATCCAGAGGCATTCTCATCATCTTGATAATAGTATCCTTCATTTACTTCACCCTTGCTATCTTTTGCGTATAGTTTATAATCAGGAGAATTATCTTTATCTTCTGGGCCTTTAAGTTCAATCCTCAAAGCTACATTATTAACTATTCCTGTACTACCGTCATTAAATATACGTACATCATTTGCACCAAAATCTTCTGGTTTGTTTAAATCAATCATTTTATATATATAGTTTAAAATTATTCGTCTTCATTATATTTATCTATCAATTCTGCTACTAGACCTAAATCGTTAGGTATCTTTATATCTTTAAACATACCTACTGGAGATTTAGCTGGGTATTCATTTGTTCTATTTGTAATAAATAAATACTCACCTTTTTCAGCCTTACTATCCCAATTAACTTTAGTATATAGTACTACTAAAAACAATCCCTCCAGGTCAATGATATTATCCATCATTTTACCTATTGTCTTAATCTTTCTAACAGTCTCAAAATCTTTCTGAATTTCATCAGCATGAGTTAGTACAAATACTTTAATATCTTCACGTAGCTTTCTAGCTATATTGAATGTATCAAAGGCATGTTTACCAATCTCATTAAATTTATCCCAATCTTTTCGTAATGCTTTCTCCATAAACTCAAAAGACATTAGATATTGTGCATCGTCAATAATTATATTTATAATTTCTGTACGACTATCATTTATATATCTAAGGGCTTTTATTATATGTTCTGCTCTACTTTCAACTAAAAAATTACCAGTAGTACCTTCAAATGGAGTATAAAATTTCTTCCATCCTCTAAATGGTAATGGTTTACCAGCAATATTAATTATTATAGTTTTCTTGGGATCTAATCCTCTTATCCCAAGCTCCTCATTAGCATGAATACCAGTAGACTTACCAGTACCTTGTGCTCCAACAACTCCAATTAATTGACTCATTTATTCTCTCCTATAATTTTTTATTTTGATTTATTTATTAAGTTTTTTATATATCCATAATCTTCTGGTCCTAATGCCTTAGGTAACTCAGAAAAGAATGAGCTCTGCCCTAAAAAGAATAATTGTATAGCAGCATTAGATTCACCATTTCTATTTAAATTAATTACAAATTCTCTATGATTATCACCTATTTGTGTTAAGTCAAGTCCGTTATATTTCTCTAAATTATACCTAGTAGGATTAAACAAACTAATCATTAAATCTACATCTCTAGCAGTATATTTATTATCAGCTAAACCTTCTTGATCTGGTTTAATTTTCTCTAGCACTGTATCTCCCTTATAATTATATTGTGCACGGGAAGAATCTGCTGATTGCTGCTGTACAATAACAGGTATATAACTCCATTTATCTCTCATTTGGAGACAAAACTCTGAACTAAACTGTCCTATAGATTGATGTAATGTTTTATCCTTTTCAGGCTGTAGTAAACTAATATGATCCACAATTACAATAACATATTCATCAGGATTACGGGCTATATATTGCCCTTTAACTTCCTTCTTAGTATATGTACCGTCCTTATTTTGCCAATCAATAAGTTTTTTCTCATAATAACCAACATCAGGATGTTCAGCATAGTCTTTAATTACTTTATAGATACCATAAGGATTTCTTATACTATCATAAAATGTAACCATACTTTCAAACTTATAGAACCATTCTTGGAATTCAACTGAAGAAATAATTTCCTCAACTTGGTCATCTAATATATACCCACCAAATACTGAACTTAATTTCTGAGGAGAGATAACTACATTATAATCTTTAAACAGCTTATAACACATTGCTGCTTTAATTTTGGAATTAATAGATACCTCTAATGAGAAGTAAAAGATCTTGGGAATGATATTAGAATCAGGGTTAGCTATCTTCCATTCTATAGGTTGATAGACATATAAAAAATCTGCCAGCATTGTTTTTCCTGCTTTAGGACTAGCAGATACTAAATTATATCTAGCCTTCTCAATACCAGGTAATACTGTAGACAATCGTGGGAGACTCCAAGGAATAGCAATTTTATCTCCTTTTAGTCTTTTCTGCTTATTATCTTTTAATGTATTTAAAACTCTGTTAAACGCTGACACTCAACCTCCTCCTTTAATACAAAGATACAAAAAATTTATGAACTATCCAAATTTTATCTATAATTGTTTTATGTGTGATGTATTATCAGGTTGATCTGGAATATTTATCCAATCTTCCCATTTACCTTGTCGTAACCAAGCTTGCATATTATTCATATATTGTAAACTTCCGTCTTTATTTCTATGAGCTACTTCTTTACGTAAAGCTTCAATAACTTCACGTTGTCTTCCTACACCTTTACCTACATGCTTCATCCACAATCCTTTAGCTATCTGAGCAGATTTAGCTTGAATAGAACTTGGAGATGTAGGTCTAAATCCTCCTAATCCATTAGGTACTCTTGTAGGAAACAACTCTAAAAATTCTTGAAATAAATCCTCTTGATCAAATAATCTGGTTGCTTTCTCTGTAAATTCTAATTCAAGAGCAGTTCCTGTATACTCTTCACTACTTGTAGAAGTGATCCAATGTTTTTCAACTAATCGTTTAATAATACGATCACTACTAGAGAATGGAAAAGGTGAGGGACCTCCTTCACCTAATCCATGCATTTTAAGAAGAGTTAAATACTCATTTACATTGAGATCTAAATTCTTCAAAAGTTTTAGATCTATCACTATAGTATCCATATTTCGTTCTCCTTTCTTCTAATTCATAATCAATCTCTATTATGGATGCAACTTTATTCTTATCTTTATTAAGTTTTTTCATTATTCAAAAGTCATTGTAGATTCATATTGCAAATTGGAAATAAAATCATCAAAGTTACAGTCAAGTAATTGCTCAACTATATCTCTCTTATAAGATTCACCATTAATATCAACAGTGTTCTCAGAATTAGCCTTACTCTTTCTACTTACAAAGTTAGCAAGAATATGCTCTCTTGGGGATTCAATACCTATTGTACTCATAAATTCAGGTAAAGGCAAAACATCATATAGATAATTGTCTGTAAATCCTGTAGGTACAACATGCATTTCTAGTACTTTCTCCCTAGTATTATAGGGAATGTAAACTGCTTTCTCTCCTAATATTACTTCCGCTATTGGAAATGTATGAGGATCAATAGCATCAACATTAATTCCTGCTTTTAAAGCAATCTTCAATAAAAAGAATAATTCTTCTTTACTGTAAACTACAGTAGTAAATAGTCTTTGTAAGTTTTGCATTCTGTCAGTTTTAGTGTATCTTTTTGAATATTTTAAATTAATTTTTGTGTGTAAACTATCGTATATATCTGATAATATACGAATATCTGAAGGATCATTAGTAATGTGGACATCAAAATCATTATATTCAAGTTCTTCTTCTGGTTGTTCTTCTTCTTTAACTGGAATATCAAAATGCTTTTGATATTCTTTCATTACTTCATCTATATTCATTGTTTTATACACATTATAATCTGGAATAGTATTAGAAGATATTGTTGTACCTTTAACTATTTTATCATCTGTACTTATTGGATCAGTACCATATATATATGGCATTTGAGGGGTGTGTTGTATTTGCATATTCCATGTACTCTCATACCATACTCCTGAATTTTGATGAATTCCACTAGTTGTTTTCTTCTTTGACATTTTTTATAGTTGTTTGATAAATATATTCATTATTGAATCCAGCCAATGAAGTTTCAAGATAAGTTTCATCTTGAGTTCCTCTTACATATAAAATATATTGTATAGGTTCCTTACCTAAATATATCCTACCACTACGCTGTACAAATGTTCTACTATTATTATCTAACTGTATAATCATTCCTACATCTATATTATGTAAATTTATACCTTCTCTTAACATACCAACAGCATACAATTGATTTATTTTACCCTCATTAAAGGCTGTTAGGACCTCTGTATTGGTTTTAGTGCTTTGAGCACTATAAACTATGTCTTTACCTCCTAACTCCTTACACTGCTCAACTGAGCCAGTAAAACAAACGAATCTCTTGCCATCAATAGTAGCTATTAATTCTTTAGCCACATTTGTTTTAACAGAAGCTAAAAATCTCTTTCTTTCACTTCCAATCCTGAGCCAATTAGTTTTAGCCCATTCAGTCATTATTGACAAATAAAATTCTCTCTTTCTCTCCATATCATCTGTAAGCATTCTGTATTTCTGTAATGCTGTACATCTTACTCTTAATCCTACATGTTTATGTGCTGCTAAATGCTTATGTCTGTCTTCAAACTCGCAAGTAACAGTTTTACGTAAGTCTTTACGTCCTTTATTAATTGTATAAATATAATCAATTATGAAATCATCCAAATCTATAGAAATTAAAAACACTTTAGGCTGTGGTAGTATACCACCTTCTATAGCTCTTGATAATGATATATGAAATTCGTGATATAATTCAAATCTAGCAGTTAAATATTCTTTCTCATTACTATTTACAGTAGCAGATAACAGTATTGCCTTAGGTATGTTGATAGAATTGATGACAGCCCATCTCTTTTCACCAAACATATGATGACACTCATCAAATACCCAATTAATACCATTATCTGCATACTTGTGAATAGATTGATAACAGAATATATTAACCCTATCTAAATTCTTCTCGTATCCAAACTTTATGAATTCTTGTCTCCACTGCTCTATATGTGTAGTCTCTGCTACACATATATTCCATCTGCCTCCATATTTATCTATAATCCGTAAAGCTGCAGGGGTTTTACCAACTCTGGTAGCCCATGTTAATAGCAGATAATTATGTTTTATTGACAATTCTTCAGCTCTACTTTGTATCTCATTTCTAGTCAAATCCTCGTCTTTCTATATCTATACTTTCAGAATAATACCCATTAGATGTTCCATACCATTTAATAGTAACATATCCTTTAATAGTTGCAAACCTATAAAAAGTCCATGTAAATGAATTCTCATAACCATAAGAATCTTTACCCATCTTATCTTCTGAATTAGTTGATTCTTCAGCCTGTAAAATAGGAGAATTAACAAGATCTTGAAAATCTCCTTCAATATCATCTACTATTACTGATTCACAACAATCTTGTGAATGAAACATTTCATAGAATTTATCATCATCTAAATAAAATCTAATCATATCTTCCTCATCAGATAGCTCTACTTTGGTAAATAATTTACCTACAAGTTCACTTATATCTTGTACTCTATTACTATATCCCATAGTTTTTTATATTATTCAAGTTCAAATTCTTTAATAAATTTTACTGAAGTTGTCATTTGATTAGCATATGTAATTAGTGCTTGAATAGGACTAAGTTTATTACTATTAAATACATAATTAACAATATGCTTATTTTTATTAAGTCGGCCCGATGCTATATCTCTGCCTATCTTTTTACAGAAATTATCATTATGGCTACAAAGGGATGCAGAAATACACAGATGATTCTTACTTGTTCTTATTGCAGCTAATGTAAATTTACGGAGATCCCAGGTTCCACCATGTACAAAAAATATTTGATCTCTCATGATTTTTTATTGTTAAATTTAGCTAATATTATCTTATACTGGGCCCCTTCAAAGAATTTACGTAATTTTCTTCTGTCTTTCCACCTAAGTTTAAGGTTTGGTTGATTATAAACATACATCTTGCCTGTAGTTTGTATAAATTCCAAACGTGTTGGACGATGTATATATAATGTAGAATTACTAAAATCCCACTCTTTTTCATCTGCAATTAGCAGATTTATTAATGCGTCTTTAACTTTAGGATGTATCATTATTCTTCTATTTTATTATTAGATAGATCAACATATAAATCTTCAAGTGCTGCAAGAGTGTTCAAATATTCTTGAACTTCATCAGTTTTCTCAAGCTCTGATTTACGAGCTTTATGGACTGTTAATCCTTTTTTTAATAATAATACTGTTGTTCTTTTCATGATTAATTTAATTAAATGGTTTAATAATTATAATACAAGTCTTCTTTTAAGAAATTTTATAGTTTTTTGTGTGGGATAAAATTTAAAATATATTCCTCCAATATCTTCATAATGCATACCTATTAAGAGAAATAATATTCCATCATAATCTTCTTGTAGGGTGGTACTTAGAGTACAATAGTCTCCTTCAAAATCTATAGCAGTATAATAATGAATAGGTTTTTTATCTTTAATCACTCTTATTTCAGTTCTACTATCATATTTAACTATGGGTATACCTCCTAGTACAATCTCTCCAGTTGTTTTATTTATTAAGGAGAGCCTATAAAATTCAGTATTTAGTACTATTGGGGCCTTTTTATCATCTATAGCTGAATACATAGAAGTAGCTCTCCAATATGTAACTTGATTTAAATGGCGATTACATCCAGTAATTACTATAAATATTAGCAATAATAATATTATTTTTTTCATGGTAGTTAATGTATTAAATAGTGATAGAGAGTTTATTACTCTCTATCATATCTATTAAGATGTAATTAGTGCTTCTGTGCTTAATAATTTAGCTGCAGACACAATTGTACTCTTCTTTGCCATAGCTATATCAATAGGTACAGTATTGTCATACTCAATAAC
>Ga0307379_10003402_pt1 | contig 23176 bp, 12 predicted proteins | sample UN2MG_FD_202237 | JGI IMG/M metagenome (GOLD analysis project Ga0307379, IMG submission 202237) | Soil microbial communities from Risofladan, Vaasa, Finland - UN-2 | ecosystem: Environmental > Terrestrial > Soil > Coastal area > Acid sulfate soil | place: Finland: Risofladan, Vaasa | collected... | reverse complement strand
TAAGTGCATTTGCTTCATTAAATACTGCTTTTATAGCTATTTGCTCACACTGCAGTGGAATATAACATTCATTTTCAAATTCTTCCAGATAATTACAAAATTCTCCAGCTTCTTCACGCTTAAAAATATCTGATAGCTCTTCATCTACCAATTTAATATTTCTATCTAAAAAATTTTTAATTATTTTAAGTTCATCGATTATATTTATATAATTCATTTTATTACTCCTCAAAACACGCATTATAAATTACATTTCAATTTTAATTTTTCAAATATTTAAAATGTTTTAACAAATCCTTATATTCCTTTTCTTAAAATTTAATCGCAAAATAGGTTTAGGGTTTCATATTCGGTATAACGTAATTTTTTAAAATATTCTAAAAGCAAATTAAAATCTATCTCCTGACACATTTTAATCATAAAAGAAAACACTGAAGACATAGACTTGTTAAACTCCTTACGAAAAGTTAAAAAGTTATCGATTTATTGAGGTATTACAGCACTCTCTTTATTGCTTCAGGTTTCAAATTTCCTCAACTCTTATTGAGAGCACGTAATGTCCATCCTCCTGCTCTTGAATATCTGTAATACTAGAATCCACTAGGTGCAATTCATCCCACCATTGTGGAACTGGCCTTTCTTTCATTTGGAAAATTCCAATATTTTTCCCATCCAAACTAAATATTTGGTAATGTTTTTCTGATAACTCTAAACGAGGCACTACTAAGATTTTATCCCTCACATTTAGTTCTTTAATTACTTCTTTTTGTGTAGAGATAATCTTAATTGAACTGATTCTACCTTGTCCACTATTTTCTACTCCAAAGTTAAAAAAATGATCGCGCACACTAATTATTCTTTTAGCAATAGTATTTTCTATTTCACAGACAGTTAAATCTTCTTCGGTAAGATTTTTAAACCACCAAACAATCTCCTCTGGACGTTCAATACTGTACGGACAAATTTTTGCTGTAATTAATGCAAGATCACGCATCCGATCTACATATGGCATGATGCATATTGCAACTGCATTATTAAGACCATATTTAAACATACTAGAAAAGTATGAACAAATAAGTGGAAGAGACTCTTCTCGTTCCTCACTAATTATTTTAAGATAATTTAAAATACTATTTACTCCCCACGTTAAGCGATAACTGCAAATATCTTCCAGAAATATAGAAAGTTTGGTTGAATCACTAGTAAATAATTTTATTTTATTATTTTCTACCATTTTAACAGTACTGATACCCTTAAGCCAAAATGATAAAATATTTGGCCATTGTTCTGGAACCACTTTAGGTCTAATTCCATTAAGCTCTAAAACAAATTGTGAGATACGTAATAATAAATTAAATCGTTTCTCAATATTCCAATCATACCAAGAGGTTGCCTCATTAAATAGTGTATATAATTCATCTCTTTCATTTTCAATTATCTCACAATCTGATAAGGGCATGCCTAATTTATATAATCGCTTTCGTGTAGTAGGCAATGGATGGCTTGTTCGAATATAATGGATGCGGGAATACAAAATTTTAGTAGCAAGGCTCGTACTAATTTGAGTATCAGGATTATTTCTTAATTGTATGAATAGCAATGACCCTTCTAGAATTTCCTGCAAACGATTTGGGGTTGCCGGATCAAAATCAAGCTCCTCGGATAAAGCCAAGAGGTGTCCATCTAATTTATCTATCCAATCACGAATTTCACTTCTTGATTCCTTGTCCACCCAATCATAAGAATTGTTCTCGAGATAAATACATAATTCCGCAACATTAACTTGCGGATGAGTTTTTCGCCATTTATTTACAATTAATTTCAGTAATAAGCGAGTAGCACTGATAACAGTAGCTTGTTCCAAGGTATCAAGCACTTTATTTATATCTCCTTCATATCTACTTCTCTGCCCATAAGGAACTGTTTGATCAATACAAAACAGAACTTGTCCTTCATTTTCTTTGCCAGCGCGCCCTGCTCGCCCACAAATACTCCAAAATGCGAGTGGATTTACAGGAATATTATGCCCGTGGCGGAGCCCCCTTACAAGTACAGTCTTTATAGGTAAATTAACTCCTTGAGCTAGGGTAGTAGTGGCAACAATAAGTCGGATTCCGTTTGCTCTTACCAAATCCTCGATCGCTACTCGAACTCGTTGTGGCAAACCACTATGATGAACTAAGAAACCATTATTTAGGAAATTAACTAAGGGTGAATCTATTCCCATCTCAGATTTTATAATCTTCCTGCATCTTTGACGAATACCTTCTGTTTTCAGAGGACAAGTTATTTCAAAAACTTTGTTACTGGCTTGTGCTAGCGATTTCTGAATCTTAAGTGCCTCTAACAGAACTTTGCCAAAAGGTTCTACTTGCCGTTTCTGAGGAACAAAGACAAGAGTCGTTCCTTGATGTGCAAATAACAGGGCTGCCAAGGCAAAGGCTTCTTGTGCATCCTTTGGGAATGGAAGACGTCTCTTACCAACACCGGGTAATCCCCCGCATTCATCCACCTTTATAAATCTTGGCACAAAACAATCTTGCCCGAATTTTCTATGACCTGTATGTGTATAATCTATTCGTGCCCATTTCCCGTTCCAAGCTAACTTACCTAGCATTAATCTTGAAGGTCGCCACTCGGATTGAATTAGCTGATTAGGAGAACCGGTTATCCATTCAGCAAACTCTTTTGCATTTGGAAGTACTGCAGAAATAAAAAGAAACCTGCAATCGCTGTCTTTATACCGTTGAAGTACTCTATGCAGAAAGAACTCAAACCGCAAACCTCGTTCATTGAATTCAACAATGTGTCCTTCATCTATAATAACTAGTCCAATATCTTCTTCTATTTCAGGAAGATATCGTAAAATTGCATCAAATTTTTCGGGAGTAACAACTAGTATTTGAGTTTCTTGAATCATTATGCGTTCTGCAGGTGTCAATTCGAACCCTCCGTATATTTCTGAAACTTTAAGCTCAAGCGATGCAAAGCTATTTCGAAGTGTCTTTTCTATCTCAACTGCTAATGATCTAAATGGCGCAATGTAGATACATTTCCTATTAGGGGAATCTAATTTGTCAAGGAAAAATCTTAAAATAGTTAATTCAGCAATTCGCGTTTTCCCAGCACTTGTTGGCATCTTTAAGCAAAAACACTTCCTGTCCTCATCATTAATAATAGGGATAGTGTGAACTTGAGATGGCCATAACTCAATAATAGAGGGTTTTTCTCTTAGACAACACCTAATGTAGCGCTTGACTATATCTTTCGTATTCTCGTTATTAATAAAAGACTGCATCTGATTCCATAAACTATTTTTGCTATACTCTTTAAAAAAGAATTGTAGAGAAAACAACCACCACCACCAATCTACAAATTGCATATCTCTGGCTACAATTAAAGAATTATCCAATATGTAAAATGCATGTTCTAAAAATTTACGATTACCCGTCTTAATATATTCTAAGTAAAATGAAACAACTCTACAAAGTGAATGAAATAGAATTCGGGAAATTGCCACATCATCACTCAAGTTACCTTTTATAAGTTCATTCGTAACAGCATCATCAGTTAAATCATTCCTTGTAAATGTATCCAAAATTATTAGATATGCGTTTTTAAAATCTTTTTTTAATATTGCAACAATTAAACCTAGATATCTTGGTAGCCTTTTTGATGTATTAAATATTTCTTTCATTAATACATAAGAGCATGCGTAATGACCTGAGATATAATATGCCAAACTGGCCTTAAGTAATCCATCATTCTGAAGAATTTTATTAGACTTCACATTTTTATGCAAAAATTCTAAGGCTTCTGCTCCTTTTACTAAGATTTCTTTGGCTTGTTTCCGATGTTTATTAACCTCTAACAATTGGAGGCCTTTCCATATCTGATAGTGAGCCGCATAGGTCAATCGAATATCTAAATCTTTTTGAAATATAGGCCATTCATTCTCTGGAGCATTTAGCTCCTTAAGGATTTCCCTAGCATGTGCTTGAGCATGTAATTTTAGTATATCGGATCGCTTTGAAAATTTTTCTAATTTTTCTAATTTAGAGTCTGCATTCTCAATAGACATTCTTAACTCCTAATAGAAAATATTTTAAAAACATCGTTTACAAATAAAGAAATTTGGGGCAAGCAAAGACTAACTGTCCTTAGATTCTCAACCACACTATCCATTTCTTCAATAGAGCCAAAAGGATCAATTGGTTTATTACCAGTTATTATAAATATCCAATTATGTCGAGGAAAAGGTTTTGAAGCAAGAGTTTCAAGAATATCGTCTATCTGTCTAGCCAGATCATCTTCGCCTCTTTCATATAAAATGTTACAAATTAATGATAGCGAAGTGGGTTGAGAATGATGTGCTTTAACTATTTGTTCATAAGCTTGTTTAACCTTACTCTTACTGTAAGTCTCTAGTGTTTTCGTTTCTCCTATACATATAGCGATAATTTTTTTATCTTCGGTTATTTCAAAAGCAACTATATCTTCTCCTCGCATTGGCATATTAGAATTGTCCATGAATCTAAGTTTAAAAACAGGCATCTTATAGTTGTATCGTTGACATAAATGTTCCGAAGTAATTACTTCTCCAAAATTACCTTTTCGTATTTTATCATTTTTTGGCAAATAATTACTGAAATATTGTGCAACCCTCCTAAATCCTAATTTTTTTAGTTTTCCATTTATTCTTTGGGAAGGAAAATGGTGATTTAAAATAGCTTCAACAATGGCGGGTTTAACTTTCTCACGAACCCCTTTTTTTTCTTTTAAAGGCAGGTTTTTAAATTTAGTGTAACAACTCTTACAAGAACTATCAATCTCAAGCCAAATTGAATCAAAATTATTTTTGTTAATATCACAACACATATCCTCTAAATAGCCTCCAATTACCCTTTTGAATCAATTCAAAAAAATATTAAGAGGGTATTGCTTCTGGCAACCCCCTCATCTTTTCTCAAGTTGATTAAATTATTTCCATGTATAACTTTTAAGATTAATTTAATCTTCATATTTATATTCTACTTCTATATATTAAGTTCCTATTTCATAATTTTTCCAAATTATTTCTATATAAAATTTGGTGTTATCTAATAGTGTAATAAATGTAAGAAGGAGAGCAATTTTATTTGTAATCTTTACATTTTATTTGATCATTGCATCTGAATAATTATGTTTGTTGATAATTTTTTTCCAAGTTTGCCTGCACTTATTTAAAAAATCTCTAATTTCCATCCAATAAAAGGAACTTTTATGATTATCTATATCGATATAATATAATTCTTTAAAAATATTTTTTCCAATATTTATATGAATTCCTGTGCGTTTCGAAATTTCACCGCTCCTTTTTTTATTTTTCAATCTAAGATGTTTTGATCCATTTGCAATATCTGAACATATTAATAAACATTCAGAATTGTGGATATCTTCTAATAGTAACTTTTTATTTTTTGCGTGAAAATTAACATCATTGATAATCCAATCTTTTAAATGCCACATATTCTGACAAGTAAATATTACGATATCAAAAAATGTTAAATTTGTCATATTTCCATATGGTGGATTTTCTAAATTAACAATAATTAAAAGGCGATCGATTCTTTCTAATTGTTCTTGCCAAAACATTTCCATAGTGTTAAACTAATTTTTCTCCTTAAAACTTAAAAATATTAATCGCAAGAGTTACCTACTTCATCTATATTTGTAAAATAAACGAACCTGGCTCATATCAATTTATTTGCCCTATTAATATATTATTATGAATTAAAAAAGACAGAATAAAAAAATAATAATATTACTCTCTTACTCTGTCCTTTTACCTGAAAGATTCTTCCTAAGAAATTAGGAGTTAATTCTTTTAGTAAACTCTGTATGGATTTTCCTAAAGATTAGGAGTTGCCCCGTCGGTGCTTTTTAGTATAAAGCTCTCCAGAGTTCTGTCCGGTAACAGTCCTTTTACCTGAAAGTTTCAATACTTTTGGTATCTTGCCTCTTCGGCTCCTTTTCTTATTAAAATAAAAGAAAAGGTCTCTCCTGTTACCTTCATACAGAATATAATATTAAATTTTAAAAATTATATGATATAAAATCCTTCTTTATTTTTCTATTTTAAAGCTTGGGTATTAACTTAAATTATCTTTATTTACTATATACTGCATCTATTTTAAAAATTCTTCTTTTAATAAAAAAGAATCATCCCATTTCACATTAATTCCGATTCCCAAAAAAAGTTATGTCAAATATGAAGACCCCTATTTTAAACTGAGTGCAATTGTTAGCCTTCTATTAACTTTTTATATTTCTAAAAATTGCTATAGGGTGTATTGTAATATTTGGGAATCTGGAATAACGAATATAATCTTCCATTTCATCCATTGCACTAAACATTTCCCTAAATGCTTTTTCCATCTTTGCTTTATCAGTTAACTTATTATTATCTTTAAATTCAGCCATTGGATCAAATTGTAATTCACTTTGTTGAGGAATTGAAGTAATTAATCCAAAAGCAGTTAAGGGAATATTCGGACGATAACCATAACCATAAAGAAGATGCTCTAAATCTTGATCTACAAAATAATCAGTCTTTAAGTTGCAAAGTATTTGAAAACTGGGACAATTAACTATTGGATATATTCGAAAATTTATTCTATTCGCCATATAAATTTCTATCCATTTTTGAATGCCTTCGAGTAACCAATCATCGACTTTATTATCAAGATTAATTTTCAACATTCCTTTTAGAGTACTTTCTATAGTTTTTATTTTTTGAAGTATAATGAACTTTTTGTTACGATTTTTTTCTAAATTAGCTTGTTTCTTAGCAACATCAATCTGCTTTTGTAAGTCTTTATATTCAGGGATATTTTGAATGGCACACCTTTTAACAAACTCTATAATTTCATTGAATCTTGATGCAATTTTAGATATTTTTCTATAGTCTTCTATTACTGCCCAGCCTTCAGCCTGTACATATGGTTTAGTGCCAATTGCTTCTCTAATTTTTTGTGGATTTGATTCATTTTTTTCAATATCTTTATTTATATTAACCACAAGATTTAATTTATTGAGTTCGGAATCAAGTCTATTAAGTAAATCATGATGTAAAATTTTAGTTTCAAGTATTGAACCTTTACTGCCTTTTAAAATTCCCTTTTCTAATTCCAATAAATGAGGAATTCCAATGGAAGCACCACCTTTATCTTCTTTAGAAGTTTCTTCAGAAATCGAAACTTTTTCAAGTAAACCACCTTGAGTCTGACTCCAGATGGAAGCTGCTTTCTCAGTATCAAAATATATTAAATCTCGAATATTCATATCATTCTCCATTTTTTTCAGACTAACACCCGAAATCGCCCGTCTGACGAGACGTCGGAGACGGTAGGTTGAGTCAGGTGGATTGAGTTGTTATAGCTTTTGTTTGTTTTATTTCTTTCCTAAAATTTCATCTTTAAGAGATAAAATTGATTTTCTTTTTTCTTTGCGAATCTCAGGAACAACATATATTATATTCAATAACTCAACTAACGTGGATAATATTAATCGTAGATGTTTTGCTTGCCAACCGTCGTAAGATTGCTCGTGAACTTTTTCACTTGTAATTTGCTGTATGGTTAGTAATGTATCAAAATAATCTTCTTCTACGTCACTTTTGATTTTTTTTAATGATTTAACTCTTTCGTCGTAATTAATACCCTCTGCTTTTTGTAAAATAGCTAATTCATAAACGATTTTCCTTGCACAAGCAGAAGCCCCAGTTAAAAAATTACTCTTAAGACAGCCTTCGGATTCAGTAATTAATTCCCGTAATATTTTAGGGATTCGTTTATCAAGCGAGAAGAAAGAGGTTGGAACGGAATAAAAAAATTTATTATCTAATTCTTCACCTTTAGCGATTTCGAATCGATATTTACTGCTTCCAATGCCATGGATGGCTATTTCTTCAAAAGATAAATGCATTGATTCTTGCTCACAAGAATTACAAACATATTCATCTATGAAATATTTACTATCTAAACGAGAATCATCCATAATCAAACTCCTTTTCTATTTCCCACGACATTAAAAATAAACTTGGCGCAGTATTTTACTAAAAAATAATAATTTTTCTAATTATTTTTTATCATGAAAGCATAAAAAATTCAAGAATAAACTCCTATTTCCCGAGAGTCAATTCTCTTTTTTCTGAACGCTGTCGGGGTCAAATCTTTATTATTGCCAAATTATATTCGGTTCTTTTAACTAAATCCTGCAAACTAGCATTATTAAATATTTTCCCTCTTAACCTTTTTCTTCCTAAACTAACAGTATCAGAGGAACGGTTCTTCTGACATTCTCTTTGTCAAAAATAATGATTTGCTCCTATTCCTCTTATTTAAAAATGGATCTGTCCCTATTTTAAAATTTGTGGTAGTTCACATAGCATTAAGTTTATTAAAGTTCATTTTAACTTCTCTCTTTCAAAATATTCCTTTAATGTATTAATATCATTCCCGATTTTATTTATTGCATCAATATTCTTAATAAACCATCTTACCGACCAAGCTATATAAATTCTTAGACGTTCTATTTTCCCCCAATCATCTTCCCAGTTTATCTCATAACCATTATGCATTATTTTATTTCGCAATGTATATATTTTACTTTTAAAGTACTTTTTTTCTTTTAATCTGTCTTCTACATTATTATGTGTTATAATAGCCAGATTTTCTGCTAAATCATCTGTAAGACTAGTAAGGGGATCAGGACCAGTAGACATGAGTGTTTCTAAACTAATAAATAATGCAATAGCTTTATCTGTGTCATTTTTTTCAATCATTCCTTTGTAAATCCAATCCAAACAACGTCTTATTTTATTTCCTATCTCCCCATATTCTCCTTTTTGAATAATCATATTAAAATTATCTAACTCACATCTTTCTTTAATTACTTTCATTAAATTCTTATCAATTACAAATGCAAACTTGGGAAGTGCTCCAAGGTCTGAAATGGTTTTAATAGTTTTCCAAGTTTCAGGTTTATTATTGTTTTTTATATAGTAAATCTGATAATTATTTTCTGTACCAAAATAATTAGTTGTTTTAATATCCTCTGTTTTAATTGAAAATTGGTCTGATGCAACATTTTCTAGAAATATTTTGCATACAGAAAGGTAGGAAAGTATGTATTTAAATTCTCTTAACCCTCTATTAAATACTTCAGACATCTCATTATCTAAATGATATCCCTTTACAACTGTTTCAAAAATAACCTTCCCTTTAAATTCTTGTAAAAATCTATTTGGATTGAAATAATCACCTTCAATCAAAGCTAATGCTAAAGGTGAATAAACATTAGAGAAAACGGGCTTTTCTATATTTGATGCTAGTTCTCCAATAATTTTTTCATTCAAATTTTTAATGGACACCTTGCCAATATTCACAGAATTTATATCTCTCAAAACTAACAAATTTGATATAAAGTAAACCGTATACTCTCCACAAGAATTATCTAATTTTTTTAGCATCTCAAAAAAACCTTGATTAATATCTTCCTTTTCTAAATAAACATCTAATGTACTGTCTATAACGCCTACTCTAGATTTAATTTTATGGTACATAATCTTACATATATAATGAAATAATTCATATGAGGTTGAGTTATTAACTTCCCGATATTTACGAATATTACTCAAAATACCCTCCCTCATAAGAAAACCACCAGTAAAATATACTTCATTAAAATACAAACCATCCTCAAATTTATAAAACATTTGTCTTTTGGTGCTTACTTTTGGTTTAGGACCGATAAATTTAAAAATACCTTTAATAATTTTTTCAAAATACTCTCTTGATTTTCCTTCTGTTGCATCCATTATTTTAAAAACACCTTCTATAAATTAAAATAATTTATATATTAAATGTGAAGACCCGAACCCGATATTCACCAATAGTTAGACATTGCCAAAAGAACCTTCCCTCTGACATTTGAAACAAGATTTTTTCCTTTTGGCGAGCAAAAGACGGGTAAGAGGATGAATTTTGCAAGCTAAAACATTACTTATAAAATATCTTCTCTTAACAAATATCCTATTATTGAGCCTCTCTCTACTAAAAAATTTAATATAACAATAACTCGGTTTTTAATCTGTAAGGATGTTTTAATTTTTTTGCGATTTGTTAAAATATATCTTCTTATAATATTTTCTATATAATAAATAGTGTTCGTCTCTAATTCTCCTGAAATCAATTGGATATTCTTCTGTAAGATATCGCTTATCCAAACTATGCCATCTTCAATAAATTTACTTCCTATATCATTGAGGATTTTTGAAATAGAGTATAAAACTGAAGGATGATATCCAATATCTTCTGCGACTTTTTTAAAGAATAATTTCTCCCTATCTTTTAATGTATGCCATTCTTTTGCATTTTCTTTCCAATACGGCCATGCTAAAAGATAATTATGTATGATTTCTTTAGCGTAATGATATGAGCTTTTATTTTTGCATACTTCGATTAATTTTCTATAAAAGGCATTCCAAACTATCCAAAATTCTTCATATCGATTTAATCTGTCCTCAACAGCAACAAACTCATGGAAAAAGTCAGCTATATCTCTCGAATTACTGAAATTATCAACAAAAGGTTTTAAATATTTTTCAATTTCTACATTTGGCAAGTTTAATATAAAGTATGCAAGTTTCTCCAAAAATCTATGCTTTAAAGTATAGTCAACTCTATCATCATCTAGGAAAAGTTTTTTAGAAAAGACAAGGAAAATGATATTTAAGAATTTTTTATGATCTTCATTTTTTGTTTTTAGAGGCAAAAGCTCGAATGCAGTTTTTAAAGTTTCTAAATCTAACTTTTCTAAATCGTCCAATTCATCATAGGTAATTCTATTTGAAACAATTCTTTCTAGTTCATTTTTATATTTTTTTACAAAACATTCTAAAACCTGTACTTCTGAAAGTTCGAAGACATTCTTTTGGTAATTTTCTTTCCTGATTTTGTCTCTCAAATCATCATATTTTGGTTTTAGCAAGAGATAACCTAAAAAGATAGCTTGAGCATCATCAAAATTGGTTTTCCATAAACTATGTAGAATACCACTAGTAGCAAAGGTTGATATTTCTCTCCATGGATTAAGTAGTAATAGAAGCAATAACGATTTGACTTCTTCTTTATCTTTTGGAAAATGCTTTATTAGGTCAGGCAAAACCATAATAGATGGTTCTGTGCCATCGAAAACTTGATAACGATAATGCTCAGAATTAAGCGGAATGTTTGCAAATTGAGTAACTACTTTTTTACAAAATTCTTTTTCTTTTTCACTTAATTTATCAAAATAATCTCTTATTAAAACAGAACAGGTATATGCAGGAATTGAATGATTAAATAAGAAAAAAGTATCTTCGGTTTTCTTTTTTAAGCCTTCAATAATTTCTTTTGTTTCTGTAATTACTAATTTTGGATTGTTTTCATATTTCTGATATTGCTTATATTTATCTTCTTCTCTTTTGAATCTGTAATTTGACCATAATTTCAATGATGTATATTTTATTTCATCAGAAATTTTTTGTAAAGAATCTTCACTATATTTTTTTAATTTGGGATCTATTTTAGGATTGAGATTAATAATAGTTCTGTCTCCATCTTCTTCTTGCTCTGCCTTCGGTGTCATTTTCCTTGTATCCATTCTCGCAAGATAAAGCCTCCATGCTTTATCTGTATATTTCTGTTCGGACTCAGGAGGTAATTTTCTATAATAATTATCCCAAATATCCCAAAGAGATTTTTGTTGTTTCTCGAAGTCTTTATTATTTTTCTCTTTCACAAATTGATATTTGACTGCCATATGCTCTAATGAAAATTTTCTGTGTTCATCATCACAGGTTTTTATTCTTTCATCTTTATAGATTTTATTTTTATAATTTAGCCCATAACCAATAGAATAATAACTCTTTGCATCTTGTTCTAATAAATATCTAGAGGTGTCATAAATGAAAAACTTTTTTGTCTGAAAAAGTACTTTTGCGATATTGAAAAGTTTATAAGGTTGAGCGAGAACCGCACTTTCAACCACAGCTGTTATTGAAGCAGATTTTGAATTTTTTATAAGATATTTACATATATTTTCAAGTTCTTCTGGGGATGCGATTTTTGCATACTCAAGTAACCATTTTTCTAAAGCCATGTGAATTGACTCAAGAATACTAGTAGAATCTTGTGTTCCTCTATACATATTCCAGAGCCTGTTGCTTATATATTGCTTAATGATTTCTGTTTCATCTAAAAAAATCTCTACTTTTTCTACCTCATTTTTAAGTTTAGAATTCACATAACATTCAACGGTCTTGTTGGTAAATGATAGAATAAAATTAATTGTCTCCCTAGGGGCAACTCGTAAAAGTTGTATTGCTGGGGTTTGAAATGCGCTTGCCGGGAAATAATCAAAATCATGTTTTTCAGAAAGGCCGAAATACTTTTCAACACCAATTGAATAATTTTCATATCTTCCTGCTTTTTTTGGAAGTTGAGACCAAAAAAGATCTGCCAATTTGATTACATAATCCGGAAGGCTTTTTACAACTTCAAAACCATCTGTAATTGACGTTAAAATTGTTTTAATAACTTCATAATATTTATCTCTATGGCTTGTCAGTTTTTTGGAAATAACTTCATCAAAAATAGTCTTCAGTTCATCCTTAATCTCTGATGCACCTTGTAAAATTACCCTTATTAATTGCTCTTTTTTCTCATCACGGGACCTGTACCCAAAACCACCATTTTTTATGATTTCATCATAATAAAACAATCCTATTTGACTTGCTTTTTTTGTTGTATCTCCATCTTTGTTTTTGTTATTCCAATCATCAAGCAATGGTAGAATGATATTGATATTTTGTAATCCAAAATCATTTTTGTGTTTGTGTATAAAATCTATTACATAACTCCACCCACTACCTTTTGGTCTTGTAAAAAGTGTTTTTAATGCAATGCCGTCCGTCTTTTGTAAACCGAGAAGATTTAAAAAATCTTCATCAATTTCTTTACAAGCTATCCTAAGTAGAAAAACAATCCTCAATAAGAGTTTTTGATTGTCCTCTAAAAGTTTATTTTCAAATATTTGGAAAAATATTTCTGAATAATCGGATAGTAATACTGATACTAAAATTTCATCTTTCCAATGGATTTCAATTCCAACATCTTCAACTGTTGTTTCTATTAATGATTTTACCTGATCTTTGTTATTAAGTAGTTTTTCTGAAAGCCAATTTCTAAAAGCTCTACGAATTGGCAAAGAGCTTCCAATGTCTTGATAAAAACTCTTATAGTCTACTGAATTACGAAATCCTCTTTCTATTATTTTGTCTAATGCCCATTCTTCGTAGATATCGTGCGTTATAAAATATCCACCTGCATTTGAGTCATATCTGATAATTTCATCAGCTTCAAGTTTTTGAAGTATTTCGTCATCACAATCATCAGCTTTTACAAAAAAAAGTCCATTATTGGCTCTTTTTTGTGCGATTTTTAAAAAGCATTCTTCTCTTTTTATATGGATATTATTATGTCGATACGATGACTTTAATATTTGTTTATTCCAAAGGGTATTTTTAAAATCAGAATAACTTGTAGTATTATCTAAGCTCTTGTAATTCTGTAAGTATTCGTTGAGATAAAAAGGGATTTGTAAAAGCTCAAGTAATCTTTCACTACCTGGAAGATTAAAACTATACTTTTTTGAAATCTCTGTAAGCTCTTCAATTTTAAGGTTATCAATATTTAATAACTGAAAGTTAAGATGATAGGCTCCTAAAAATTGAAATTTGAGATCATCTAAATAACTATGTCTTATTGTAAATATAATTTTCCAGTTGCTACCAAGCAGAACAGATAAGAATTCTTTAAAAACTTCATAATGTTCTATATCAAACAATTTTTCAGCAGAATCAATGACTATATATTTTTCATCTAAATATTGATGTTCGTTAATGAAATCAAAGAATGTGAAATGTCCATAATTAGTAAAAAGTTGATTGATGTTAGAAATATTAAATTCGGTAGCTTTGAAAACAAAAAATGGTGTTGTTTCTTTAATCAGTTCAAAAAAATCTTTTATTACAGCAGTTTTCCCAACGCCACCTTCACCACTTAAAATTACTAATGAAGTTTCTTTTAAAAATATTTTAAGGTTTTCAATAACCAGTGACCTATCAATTTTGATTTCATTGCCATTAAATTCTATTTTTGAATGTATAGGGGTAAGGATTGATTCAGTAAGTTGAGTTAATACACCAATAAAATCAATTACACTTTTTTCGAGACTAAAAAAGTGTTGTGCTATATCGGCGTTTTCTTTGCAGACAAATGGAGATTCGAAAAAACTCGCTGTTCTCCATTCTATTTCTATGCCTTGAGATTTAGCTACCTCTTCGATTCCTGTTTTATCTGCTGGTTCTTTCCTATCTCTTTTACTGCTTTCTGAAAACTCCTGGTTAGTATAAAATAAAATTTTGTTAAGGGTCGGATTTTTTCTTTTTGCTTTTGTAATTGAATCTTTCATATCGTTTTTATTCTCACTAAGTTTTGTTTCATAAAACTTAGCTTGAAAACCAATTAACTTTCCTTCATATTCAATAGGTTCCGTTTCTATTCCCGCTTGGTTTTTGTACCTAGGTACCCAATTTATATTAAATTCATTGCAAAATAAAAGGTAACAAAGCCATTCAAAAGACTCTTGCTCTTTTCCGTTAAATTTTGCTTTAAAATTATTCCAGTTTATTTCATGCATTTTTATCATAGGTTATACCGACCTATATTATAAAATTATTTTCGTTGCAGTCAATGAAAGCAAAAAAAAGTTTTTTATTCCTCTCTCCTTAAAAATTTAAAAATCTTATTTTGTTCTTTATTTTTAGCGGAGCAATACCAATTAAATAAAGATAAAAGATGTATGTCGTCTAGCGTTTCTAACATAAAAGAAGTACCGCCAACAGCGGGATTTGGGTAAGTGCTATAAGGCACGGACATTTTATATTTTGTTATATGAAGTTCCAAACTTTGGATTTGTATCCTTTCCATTTTTACCATTTACCTACAAAACTTTCATAGTCCTTAATTGGTGCTATGTATTTTACCCCCGCCTCCTTCACAGCATAAAACCTCTTCTCCGCACTTTTTATTTTAATTTGTTCCTCAGTTCTTAACTCATATAAATTATCAGTTCCTTTGGTTTCAACTACAAAATATATCTTTTCCTTTTTGACACCATTTTTTATTTTTTCAACTAATATTAACCAATCAGGAGTATAATTCCCCGCGGGTGTTTCTATCGTATATTGTTCTGGAAGTTTTATAAACAACTTTATCCGAGAATCAGAATCAAGTGCTTTTGCAAATTTTTCTTCTATATCCGAATCTTTTATTATACCCTCATAAATTGATTTATTAACTTTAACTACATATTTATCATAGGTCTGTATTCTCATGTTAAAAATTTCTACATCAAAGCTCTCACTTAACTCAAAATACCCAATGTTTTCTACCTCAAATTCTTTTAGTTTCCACTTTATTATTTCTACTACTTTTTCTGAATATCTATGTGGATTGATAAAAAGCAGATTGAAATTATTAACTCTATTTAAGATATTAAAAATTGTATTTCTGGTAAGCTTTGTTTCATCCTCAATAAATTTTACTATGTTAAATATATTCGCCACCTTACTTTCTTCCGAAGACACTCTGACAAATTCCTCCTTAATCTCATCTTTTGTAATTTTATCCAATCTAACTTTCTGAACACTAATTTCTGGAGATTTTATTTCAACATTTTGAATTTCTTTTACACTTTCATCACAAAATTTGTCAGTATCTATTTTAACAATATATTTTGCCTTTTTTGAAATCTTTTCCCATAAACTTTTAAATAAATTACTTTGCAAGACATCTTCTTTAATCTTGATCTTCACTCTCTGTCCTTTATCTTCAATTGGTGGTGCTTCTTCACCAACTTCTTCCCTAAACTCGGTTTGTAATTTCTCTACATACTCTCTGTAACTTTCATTTGTAACGACAGTCAACAAGTTTATATCTTTGCTCTGGATTCTGTCACCTTCCTGGTCAACAGGTAACCTTAAACCCCTTCCAATCTCCTGCCTTTTCTTTATTTCTGATGTAGAATAAGCAAACGTGCAGACATTAAACACATTTGGGTTATCCCAACCTTCTCTTAATGCAGAATGTGAAAAGATAAATTCGACTGGTTCGTCTAATGACAATAATCTTTCTTTATCTTTCATTATTAGATTATATGCCGATTCATCTTCCTCTATGCTTTTTTCTCTCTTCATCTTTGAAAAATATCCGCTATGAATTTTCTCAATATCTATATCTGAAAATTCTTTATAGCCATCTTGTATTAACTTATTAAACTCTTCTTCAAAATTTTTTCTTACCAAACCATCTTCAAGCAAATAATCATCCACTCTGTTTAAGAAAAATAAACTCAACACCTTAATTCCTTTCGTATTTAATTGTTTCTTTTTTTCTAAATGCTCCCTTATTGTTTCTCTAACCATAATTCTTACTATTTCGTCTTCTTCTATTGATGATTTACCTTCGTATATTTTTAATCCGTTGGAAAACAAGATATATCCTGAACCTTTATTTATTTCATTAACTATAAACCCTTCGTAATAAGAATTATCTGTTTTTATTGCTAAATCGTCACTGTGTTTTAAGGTTATTATCTTAAACTTTATCCCTTCTTTTGCTTTTACAAAAACCTTTACCTTTGCTCTTAACCCAGATGTTGTTGATTCTATTTTTTCAAGAATTATCTTTTTACTACTGGGCTGTCCTTCTTCTGTGATTGATAAAACCTCTATCTTCTTAACTAATCCAAAATTATATGCCTCATAAGGAGTTAGTTTGTAAACCAGATTATAAATATTCCTATGGGTTGCTGAATATCTTAAAATAAAAAGTGGATTTAACTCAGATAACCCCCATTGGGTTGCTTCTCCACCCATCTTTTGCGGTTCATCAAGTATAACAATTGGATTTGTCTTTTTTATAATTTCAATTGGCTTGTCACCCATCTTGTCGTGCGTATTATGGATAATATTTATATCCTTATTAAAAGCGTCTTTTGTAATTACCATAATTTGAAGATTTGTGTCCTGGGCAAACATCCTTATTTGGACTAAATTATCCGATCTATACGAAAAATAAGTATAAGGAATATTGTCATAAATTTCCTTAAAGTGCTCTCTTGTAATATCCAAATTTTTTAAAACGCCTTCTTTTATAGCAACGGAAGGAACGACAATAATAAATTTTGTAAACCCGTACTTCTCATTTAGTTCTAAGATTGTCCTCAAATAAATGTATGTCTTGCCTGTCCCTGTTTCCATCTCGACTGTGAAATTATATGGCTCTTCTAAGTCTACAATTTTTGAAAGGTCTAATCCGTTCTTTCGCTGGATTTCTTGCAAATTTTCTAATATTTTTTCTTTTGTTAAATCCAAAACATTTGGTATTACTTGAAATGTATAACCAGACGGTCTTTTAACCTGTCCTCTAAATAAATCAACAACAGAATTTATTGCTTGAATCTGAAAATCTAATTTCGAATCAAACTTTAGTTTTAGCATGTAATGTCACTCCTTCAACTTAACTTGAGCGATCAACATAGCTTTATGCAATTTTTCTGCAAATAATTTTTTTGGCGGTAATTTTGTTATGTATTCTGCAACTTTTATTCTATCCTCATGTAAAAACAATAATTCAATATGTTCCGTACTTTTTCCTGCACAGAGAATAATTCCAATCGGCGGATTTTCATCCTTATCCATCTCATATTTCTCTAAATATCTTAAATAAAGCTCCATTTGTCCTTTATATTCTGCCTTAAATTTGCCGAGTTTTAGTTCTATCACCACGAAGCATCTTAACTTTCTATGATAAAATAGCAAATCAATATAGTAATCCTCACTATCAATGGTAATTCTTTTCTGCCTTGCTACAAAATAAAAATCTTTGCCAAATTCAAGGATAAATTTTTCAAGAGCATTAAGTATTGCCTGCTCTAAGTCTTTTTCGCTGTAGGTGTCATGAAGTCCTAAAAAGTCTAAAACATAAGGGTCTCTTAAAACAAGTTCTGGGGTCATCTTATCTTTTTCTTTTAAGTCCTTTAATTGATTTTTAATAGTCTCTTCTGGCAACTTTGAAAGAGCGGTTCTTTCATAAAGCATGCTATTAATTCTATCTTGGAGTGTGCGAGTGCTCCATCGTTCTTTTTGGCATAATGTAGCATAAAATTCACGCTTTAAATTATCTTTAATTGGCAGTAACGTTATTATGTGTGTCCAGCTTAACCCTTTAAATTCTCCAAGCAGTGATTGGAGAATTGGAAATTCGTCATACAATTTTATCATATTCCAGAGATTTCTTTTGGAAAAACCCCTTCCGTATCTTTGGACCAATTGTGCAGTCAGTGATTGCACAATCTGTTCACCATATTCAGCCCTTTTAGATTTTATTATTTCTTCTTTGATGGCTTTGCCTATATTCCAATAAAGCAAAACCATCTCTTCGTTGATGGTAGTTGCAACTCTTTTTCTTGCTTGCTCAATTAACCCGGAGATTCTATTGAAGATGTCTTCGGTTTTTTTAACCTTTTCCATTTTGTTTTCCACTAAATCACCTTCAACCTAACAAACGAGGTCAAATTTATCTTGTCATCATCAGTGAGCGCTTTATCCAGGAAGACAAACATTTTGTTTTTGTATTTTGTGGTTCTTATCTCTTCTATTGTCTCGTTATCAATCTTTTCATCTAAAGAAATATAGAAGTCTAAACTCTTACCTGCATCTTTCACATAATAAAAATTGTTGTTCTTAATTCTAACTTTTTCAATCTTAGAATTTAGGTTTAGTCCTTCTTTTAAAATAATTTCATAGACCACATCGATTTTTTGCCAATTACTAACCAGTGGCTCATCTATCCATATCCCAAGCCATTCCAAATACTTTTTCTTTAACTCCTCAACATCTTCTCCTGCCTTAATTTCAAACTCATCTTTTAGATTAAAGTTTGACTTATCTACCCGAAAAACCTTAAATCCAAAATCCTGATTGTTATTGATTTTGTCATTACGAGCCTCTGATTTAGCCAAGGATGAAGTAATCCCATTTTTATATTTCTCTGATACCCTTCTTAATCTCTCAATACAGATATCCGCCACTGTTTTTAATCCCAAACTCAATGCATTTTTACCAGTTTCCGACTTTTCATCCACGGGCTCATCAAGTTGAACAAGAATAAATTTTCTATTGCCACCATCCTCTTTATTCGAATCCCAGACCGCATGACCTGTTGAGCCAGAGCCTGCGAAGAAATCAAGGATGATGTCATTAATTGTAGTTGAAGATTTTGCAAGATTTTTAATTAATAAAGTAGGTTTCGGATTATCAAAAGGTATTTTACCATTAAAAATTTTATATAATTCATCAAAAGCATCTTGATTTTGTCCCCAATCTAATAATAGATCGGTAATCATTTTTTGTTTAAGTTTTTCTTCCTCTGAAACATCACGCCGTAAAGCATAATTAGAAGTAATAAATATTAAATCTTTTTTGGCATAATCATTTATATTATCTTGTGTATCTCTAAATCTACCCTTTAATCTAAACTCATTTAATGTTCTTCCATTCTCTACAATAACATCATCTAAGTATTCTATTGTCATTGTTCTAATTTGTATTTTTCCTTTATTAATGATGCCTTTTTCAAAATTGGCTCTTATTCCTTTTGGCAAAATCTTTATTGACTCATTATTACTTGAATTAAATAATGGTTTCGTATCCCCTGCAATTTTTTTTAAAGACAACTTGCTAAGTTGTTGAATATCTTTTGCAAACACAACAACGTACTCAGTTATTGATGATACTTGATTATGCAAAAAAGATGGTTGTTTTTTCTTTTTCCATTTTAAATTTGCCACAAAATTATCTTCTCCAAAAATCTCATCCATTATCATTCTTAAATGATGGACTTCATGGTCATCTATTGAAATAAAAATCACTCCATCTTCTTTCAACAAACTCCTTGCCAAAAACAACCTTGGATACATAAAATCAAGCCAGTCAGAATGATACCTTCCGCTTGCTTCTGTGTTTGTAGTAAGTTTATTTCCTTCACTGTCAATTTGACCAGTCTTTTCTAAATAATCTTTAAGAGGCTCTTCAAAATTATCCTTGTAAATTCTATCTTTGCCAGTGTTATAAGGTGGATCAATATAAATCATCTTCACTTTTCCAAAATATGGCTTAAGCAAAAGTTTAAGCGTCTCTAAATTCTCACCAACAATAACAACATTTTCTGTTTTGTCAAAATCAATTGATTTCTCTTTATCAGGTTTTAAAGTCCCATAAGCAGATGCCTGAATAAACTTAAAAACATTACTTTTCCCCGCCCAATTAAAATAAAATCTATCATCTTCTTTTTCAATAATTTCACCACTTAATAAAGCCTTTAACTTCTCAAAATTAATCTTATTATCCTCAAATATCTCAGGAAGTATCTTTTTAAATCCTTCCTTTAAATCAACTTTAACTGTTTTATTTATCTTTTCAACATTCACTCCGTTGCCTCCTTGACAGATTTTAGAATTTCATATAACGTTCCTAGCATAAAAGAAGTTTTTGCAAAACAAAATTTGGGTGAGTGCCATATGGCACGAACCTTTTATAATGTCTTATATGAAGTTACGCCATCTCGTTCACTCAATTATTATATCTGATGAAACTCCAAATTTTTCTAACAGTCGCCTGGCAGAACTTATACAGCCAGCAGTACTGTAATGTGTTTCTATCCATAACCCATTTGAAAGTCTTTTGGGAGCACGAAAATCATCACCGTACTTATGCTTCGGTTCTTTGTTGATAAGATTCCTTTTACCGCGTGCAATTCCTATCGGACAGTCGGAACTTTTCAGTCTACCGTTCTTTATGAGCCAATTGGCAGTATTTACCAAAATTTCATACGAATTGCGGATGTCAAAAACATCACCTTTTAGTTTCATTTTTCGTGGATTTCCACTTCGCCATGGTATGGCTTCTATGGGCACCTCATGTGTAGATTCTTCCTCAGACGGACCCGAAATTATTTCCTTGATCCTCTCTTTCAATAAATCCTCGATTTCTGTGTCTTCAAACTGATAGTCTGGATAACCTTGACTGATAAACGACTTAACTGCAGGCATTAAACCCCTTATCATCTCTTCAGGCTCATCCAAAAGAGATTGCCAGATTTCATCCAATATTTGAGCTTTCTTCACTAAAACTTCTATATGATCGATGTTAGTTCTTGAAATTGCCGTTATCTTTCTGATTGCCGTTGGCAGTTCCTCATTTTCTAAGTCTGTTTTCCAAACGATTCGTTCAGTTAAAGTTGTTCCCTCTTCGAATGACCTAATTAGCACCCATACTGCACCGTTGGTCAATACGCCATATTTTGTCCCCTCGCTAAAAGAGTATTTCGCTAATTGGCGCATAAATTCTCTTTGCTCAATGTCAATACTCAACTTTTTGGCCTCAACAAATAGGATCTTCTTTCCGTTCTTGATCAAAGAGTAGTCTGGTACACCTTCTTCTGTGGACACATTAGGCTGAACTTCCTCAGGATTCTCAGGATCCCATCCAAGATTCCTCAAAATGGGATTCACTATTTGGTCCCTCACTGCCATCTCGTTCTGTTCGTACAGAGAACGGAACTTCTTTATTTTCTCTACTATTGGTGCTACCGCCTCATTTAGATTGTTCATTTTTCACGCTCCTTTTTATTGACAAAATTTCATATAACTCATTTTTATGCTAAGTGTTTTCATTAAAACAATTAATTATTGTATAATATACGAAATCATGTAAAGCTTTAATAAGCCCAAAACCAATTATATTTTACTTTTAAAACACAAAATATGCAAATACAGTTAGATCGAATAAAACAAGAATTAAGAATAGGTGCCAAAGGGCCGATTCTTTTGACACTCTCTTTGTCAACAATAAAGATTTGTCCCTATTTCTTTTAATTCGTAAACAGGACATTTACCAAGGCACATACTTCTTTTAAGTCTGATTGTTAAATTTTTTATTAGATTTCTCTTATTAATTTAATTATTTTGAATTGAGTAGACCGACGAGATGCCTATCCTGCTGAAAAAAGTATTTTTTATAAGTTTTATAACTAATATTCAACAAAATTTTAGAAAATCCTGCTTTTGTAGAAAAGTTTTTAGTTGTCGGTTTACTTTTCACAGCTTTCAGTTGTCAAAATACTGGATTCCTGCCCCTGTTTTCGCAGGGGGAGCCTTTCGCAGGAATGACTATAGGGGAGCGGGAGTGACAGGGATGGTTGGATGAATCCAACCCCTACCATTGGATTAAAAAAATGGAATGTGGTGGAGTGGTGTATCAGATGAATCTGACCTCTACATGATGATAAAAAAATTAATTTGAAATATTGAAATATAAAAGTATAATAATAACTATTAAATAATTAACGTAAAGGTAGTTAATTTAATATAAATTTATAAAGGGGGCAATCAAATATAAAAAAATTAATATAGAAATTAACTGAAATAGAGATTTAAATATTATACGCCAATACATTTTATTTATTTATTATTCTTCAGCTTAGAGATACATTAGAGGTTGCTCTACTATTTAATTTATTTTTTAGTTGTAGAAAGATAAGAAGAAAGGAAAGTACTAATGACCAAGCTAATGAAGATTAAAAGTTTAAAGAATTATGGTATCCCCTCTCATATTCTAAACATCTGTGAAAAACACTATTCTCCTTATTTGCTGCCAGTACAGGAAGAGGCAGTAAGAAATTATGGGATTTTAGAGGAAGAAAATAAAAATCTTCTGGTTATTGCCCCTACTTCCTCGGGAAAGACCTTTATCGGAGAGATGGCTGCCATCACCCAGATAATCCACCAGCAAAAGACTATTTATTTAGTCCCCTTGAAGTCTTTAGCTCAAGAAAAATATCAACACTTCAAAAATCTTTATAGTAAATGTGGATTAGAGATAGTAACCTCATCCCGTGACTATAGAGAAGATGATGATAAAATAATTAAGGGAGATTATAATATCGCGGTAATAGTCTATGAGAAGTTT
>Ga0307379_10003401_pt1 | contig 23187 bp, 15 predicted proteins | sample UN2MG_FD_202237 | JGI IMG/M metagenome (GOLD analysis project Ga0307379, IMG submission 202237) | Soil microbial communities from Risofladan, Vaasa, Finland - UN-2 | ecosystem: Environmental > Terrestrial > Soil > Coastal area > Acid sulfate soil | place: Finland: Risofladan, Vaasa | collected... | reverse complement strand
GATCGGATTGGTCAGCCTTTTCGTCAGGCATCAGGAGTTGAACCGATAGAAGAAACCGCCGGATACGGTGAGTACGTCCGGTGGTGTGGGAGGACGGGGGCCGTGAGGCCCCCTCCTACCCGATTATTAACCGAATCCAGGGTGAGCGATTTTTTTGTCCCGGAGGGACAGGCGATAATAGCCCGGGAATTTATTCCTGGGAACTCGGGCGCAAATTACCATTAAGTCCCGTAAGGGACGACCCAAATTCTTATCGCCTGCCCCCGGTCCTGTGAGACAACCATAATTTTTCCAGGGTGGAAGGGGTGGAGCCAATGACCAAATGCCAACGCCCGATAATGGCGATTATTATCCTCGGACTATTCAGCTTGCCCATCATGGTTCTGTCCCAGGGATCTAATCCCCCGCCAGCGGGTGCGCCAACGCCCGCCCCCGAGACCCTGACCCTGGACCAGGTCATCGCCAAGGTCCAGGCCAATTACGCCGCGATCAACACCTACTCGACCGACTTCGAGCAGGAGCTTTTGAGCCTGAGCCAGGGCCGGGTGATCAGCCGGGGCGCGGGCACGGTGATCTACAAGAAGCCGTCCAAGATGGTCTGGACCTACCAGACGCCGGAGGAGCACCTTTACATCACCGACGGCAACACCATCTGGGACTATGCGCCGGCGGACAAGGAGGCCTACATCATTCCCATGAAGGACGCGCTTTACAAGTCCTTCCTGATCGGCCTGGGCGACCTGAAAAAGGAGTTCGAGGTCAGCTTCCATTCCGGCCGCGCCAAGAACCAGGACGGGCTCTACCAACTGGACCTGGTGCCCCGCGACCAGGCCGAGCGCGAGACCATCGGCACCATCACCCTCTACGTGGACCCCAAGGACTTCCTGGTCCGCATCACCGAAATGACCGACGTGCTGAGCAACCAGAACCGGATCGCCTTCAAGAACATGAAGCTGAACCCGGAGCTCGACGATGCGCTCTTCAAGTTCAACCCCCCGCCGGGCGTCAAGGTCATCAAGGCCCAGGACATCGTACCGGCGCAGCCGTAAAAGAGGGCTGGGGAAATTGAAAGGTTTTTTGCACGCAAAGACGCAAAGAACGCAAAGGAAAAAGAATTATTGAAGAAATGATTCGGAAGCTATTTAATTTCTTTTAGTGAATTTTCTTTGCGGTCTTTGTGCCTTTGCGTGAAATAAAAGAGCGGCTTCCCGTTCTGTTTTTAAATTATCGAGGTAAATCGGAATGCAGGAAAACATCGGAACCAGAGTGGAAGTGACCATCGAGGAGGAGCTGAAGAACAGCTTCCTGGATTACGCCATGAGCGTGATCATCGCCCGCGCGCTGCCCGACGTGCGCGACGGATTGAAGCCCGTGCACCGCCGCATCCTCTACGCCATGTACCGCGAGGGCATCCTCCCCAACAAGAAATACACCAAGTGCGCCGGCGTCGTCGGCGAGGTCCTCAAGAAATACCATCCCCACGGCGACACCGCGGTTTACGACACCCTGGTCCGCATGGCCCAGCCCTGGAACCTGCGGTATCCGCTGATTGACGGGCAGGGCAACTTCGGCTCCATTGACGGCGACTCGGCCGCGGCCTACCGCTACACCGAGTGCAAACTCGACAAGATTGCCCTCGAACTATTAAACGACATTGACAAGGATACGGTGGGATTCACGCCCAACTACGACGGAACCGTCGTGGAGCCGGTCGTGATCCCCTCCTTGCTCCCCAACCTCCTGGTCAACGGAAGCGCCGGAATCGCCGTGGGCATGGCCACCAACATCCCGCCCCACAACCTCAAGGAAGTGGTGGACGCGCTGGTGCTCCTCATTGACAAGCCCGAGGCCAAGCTCGAGGACATCATGCGCCGGCTCCCCGGACCCGACTTCCCCACCGGCGGCTTCATCCCCGGCCGCGAGGGCATCCGCGAGGCCTATGAGACCGGGAAAGGAATCATCCAGATGCGCGCCCGCATCCTGGTCGAGCAAAATCCCCGCACCAAGAAAACCGCGCTCGTGGTCACCGAGATCCCCTACCAGATCACCAAGACCCGCATCATCGAGAAGATCGCCGAGATGGTAAACCAGAAAAAGCTGGAAGGCATCTCCGACCTCCGCGACGAGTCCGACCGCGAGGGAATGCGCATCGTCATGGAACTGAAGCGCGACGCCAACCCCGCCGTCGTCAGGAACCAGCTCTACAAGCACACGCCGCTGCAGGACAGCTTCGGCATCATCATGCTCGCCATCGTGGACGGCAGGCCCGAGGTGCTGACCATCCGCCAGATGCTCGACCTCTTCATCAAGCACCGTAAAGAGGTCGTCACCAGAAGGACCATGTACGAGCTGCGCCAGGCCGAGGACCGCGAGCACCTGCTGCTCGGCTTCAAAAAGGCCCTCGACCAGCTCGACGAGGTCATCAAGCTGATCCGCGCGTCCAAGACACCGCCCGAGGCCAAGGAAGGGCTCATCAAGAAGTTCGAGTTCTCCGACCGCCAGGCCCAGGCCATCCTGGAAATGCGACTCCAGCGACTCACCGGAATGGAGCGCCAGAAAATTCTCGACGAGTTGAAAGAGGTCCAGGCCGAGATCGAACGCTTAAAAGACCTCTTGGCCTCCGAGGAAAAAATCATGGCCCTGATCAAAAAGGAGCTGGTCGACCTCAGGGACAAGTACGGCGACGAGCGCCGCACCGAGATCGTGGGCCAGGCCGAGGAGATCAACCTCGAAGACCTGATCGCCGAGGAGGACATGGTGGTCACCATGTCCCACCGCGGCTACATCAAAAGGAACCCCGTGTCGCTCTACCGCGCCCAGCGCCGCGGCGGCAAGGGCAAGACCGGCATGACCGCGCAGGAGGAGGACTTTATCGAGAACCTGTTCGTGGCCTCCACCCACGCCCACATCCTCTTTTTCACCAACAAGGGCAAGGTCTACGCCAAGAAGGTCCACGAAATTCCCCAGGCCGGACGCGCCGCCAAGGGCAAGGCCATCATCAACGTCCTGCCCTTTGACCAGAACGAGCAGCTCCGCGCCATCCTCCCCGTCCGCGAGTTCGAGCAGGGAAAGTTCATCATCACCGCCACCAGGAAAGGCCTGGTCAAGAAGAGCGACCTCATGGCCTACAGCAACATCCGCGCCACCGGAATCATCGGCGTGCTCATTGAAGAAGGCGATGACCTGATTGACGCCGACTTGACCGACGGCAACCAGGAGATCTTCCTGGGCGCGCGCCAGGGCAAGTCCGTGCGCTTCAAGGAGGCCGAGGTCAGGCCCATGGGTCGAGGCACCCGCGGAGTCAAGGGCATGGGGCTCGCCGAAGGCGATGAGGTCGTGAAGATGGAGACCCTATCGCCCGAGTCCAACGCCTCGCTCATCACCGTCACCGAGAACGGATACGGCAAGCGCACCGCCATTGACGAGTACCCCGTCCACCACCGCGGCGGATCCGGAGTCATCACCATCAAGACCACCGAGAGAAACGGCGCCGTCCAGGCCGCCTACCAGGTCACCGACGACGACCAGCTCATGATCATCACCGACCGCGGCAAGATCATCCGCATGAACGTCGCCGGAATCTCCGTCATCGGCCGTAACACCCAGGGCGTCCGCCTCATCCACATGGAACCAGGCGAAAAAGTCACCGGCGTCTGCCGCCTCATGGAAAGAGAGGAAGAGAACGGCGAAGGCGAAAACGGAGAAGGGGAGGGGCCTGAACCGTCGGAAACGCCGGAAGCGCCGACAGGAGAAGCGGAGCCTGAATCAAGCGCCGAGCCCGGCGAAGGCGGCGAAGAATGACATAAATAGGTAGGCCCGACACTCCTGTCGGGCAGCCTTTTAACGCGCGCGGGACAGGAGTGTCCCGCCCACCATGCCTGCATTTGCCCCGAAGGGGCTCCTTAACAAAGCCCAGGGTTGGCCGCCCCGGCCTGCCCTGGGAACGCGAGACCCCACAACCTATGATCTTCCCTGAAAGGGATATTTAGACCCTGACGGTCACCGTCGCCCGTCCCGCCCGCGTCATGGGCAGGTTGACAGCATGATGCAAGCAGGCCAAGATAATGCATTGATTCATGAGTTACGTATTGTGTCCCCCAGAACCTGCGGGAGCCGCCAGGCCGCCTGCCGCTTGGTGGAGGCTTACCTGCTGCGCTTTTAAAAAGGTTTCCAGAAATCAGTGCTGTCCAAAATAAACGGACCGGAAAACCGCCAAGGCGCCAAGAGCGCCAAGGATTATTTTTAAACACGATTTTAAGAGGGCTTGGGTGCGAATATTTCTTGCTTGGCGCTCCCGTCGGCCGGTTCGCCAAGCCGGTTGGGGCCAACGCTCCGGAGCTGTTCTTTGCCGGGCCGCGAAGAAACATCATGATTTACTTGGCGATCCTTGGCGCTCTTGGCTTGGCGGTTTTCTTGCGGCCTATTTTGGACAAGAGTGTCCAGAAATGACAAAAACAACATCACCCGCGACCATCCGGGGCGGACGGGAGCGTCTTGGCGGGCAGGACGGACACACCGTTTGCGGCTGTTATTCCATGGTCTCGGCCCCGGAGACAATCCAGCCGCCCGGGCACAGTTTGAAACATTCTCCGCAATTCTCGCAGAGCAAAGATTGTTGGGGAAGCAGAGCCAGCCGCCGATTGACGCCTCTTCCTTTGAAATAGACTCCGTGTTCGTTCTTGATCTCCGCGCAGTATCTGACACAGAGGCCGCAGAGGACGCAATCCATGGATTTGGCCTCGAATCGAGACGTTTTCAATCCATACCTTGCCGCCAACGCCTTGATGGGTCCGCTGGAAGCCAAGGGCATTAACAGCTCGACAATGGTTTTGCGAATTTTCTCGATCTGGTCGGTGCTGGTTCTGACCACGAGCCCGGCTTCGACGGGGTAGCAACAGGAGGCCACCAGTCTGGTCCGGGCTCCTTTGGAAATCTCGACCATGCACAAGCGGCAGGAGCCGGAAGGCTTCAACTTCTCATGATAGCACAGAGTCGGGATGTTGGCGCCGGCCTTGAGGGCGGTTTCGAGAAGGGTCGCGCCTTCCTCCGCGCTAACGGTCTTGCCGTCGATCTCGAGAGTTATTTTCTTCATCTTGCACCTCTTTTCCGTTACCCTTGCCCTCAAGAGGACTTTGTCGCGGGGAGGTCTTGCCTCGACCTCTTTACGACCGCATTAAACTTCTTGGGGCACACTTGCAAACAGCTGCCACACTTGATGCATTTGTCCTGGGCGATGACATGAACGGCTTTCTTCTTGCCGGAGATGGCTTCGGTGGGGCAATCCTTGACGCAAATTCCGCACCCTTTGCATTTATCGGGAGCGATATGAAAAGAGATCAGCTCCGGGCAGGCGAGCGCGGGACAGCGCCTTTCCCGGATATGCGCCTCATATTCATCGCGGAAATACTTGATGGTGGTCAACACCGGATTGGCGGCGGTTTGTCCCAGCGCGCAAAGGGAGGCTGCTTCCATGACTTCGCTCAGCTCTTCGAGGGTCTCGATGTCTCCTTCTTCCCCCTTGCCGGCGGTGATATTATTCAAGATCCGGAGCATATTCCTGAGGCCCTCCCGACAGGGGATGCACTTGCCGCAGGATTCGCTGGCGAGGAACTCGATATAATATCTGGCGAAATCCACCATGCAGGTCCCGTCATCCGCCACGATGATGCCGCCGGACCCCATCATGGAGCCGACCTTGCTGAGCTCATCGAAGTCCACGGGCAGATCGAGCATGCTCTCGGGCAGACAACCTCCGGAAGGGCCGCCGGTCTGGACGGCCTTGAACTTCCTGCCCTCCGGGATTCCGCCGCCGATGTCAAAGATGATCTTGCGCAAGGTAATCCCCATCGGCACTTCCACCAGACCGGTATTGTTCACCTTGCCGACCAGGGAGAAGATCTTCGTGCCCTTGCTCCCCTCGGTGCCGAGCTTTTGGTACCAGTCGGCGCCGTTGTTGACAATCAGGGGCACGTTGGCCCAGGTCTCCACGTTATTGAGACAACTGGGCCGATCCCAGATGCCCTTGACCGAGGTGTGAATGTATTTGGGCCGGGGCTCGCCGACAAACCCCTCAATCGCGGTCATCAGGGCGCTGGACTCGCCGGAGACGAAAGCGCCGGCGCCCCGGTGGACCGTAACGTCGAAAGCAAAACCCGAACCGAGAATGTTGGGACCGAGCAGGCCATATTCTCGCATTTGCTCCAGGGCAAGCTCGGTATTTTCGATGGCCTGGGGATACTCCTGGCGCACATAGACATAACCTTCATGCGCGCCAATCGCGTAAGCCCCCAGAATAAGCCCCTCCAGCACACTGTGGGGATTGCCTTCCAACAAACTCCGGTCCATAAAGGCGCCGGGGTCTCCTTCATCACCATTGACGATGACATATTTGGTCTCCCCGGGGGCGTCCCGGGTGGTCTGCCACTTTCTCCCCGCAGGGAAACCGCCTCCGCCGCGGCCCCGGAGATTGGCTTTCTTGACCTCCTCCAGCACTCCTTCCGGAGTCATGTCCGCCAGCGCCTTGGGCAGGGCCGAGTATCCCCCGACCGCGATATAGTCGTCAATATTTCTGGGGTCAATCAAGGTATTGTTGCCGATGATGAGGCGATTCTGGTACTTATAGAAGGGAATATCATTGATCTTGGCGATCCGCTTATTAGAATCCTCGTCTTGATAAAGAAGACGCTCAACCAGCCGCTTATTGATAAGGGTCTCGGAGACCACTTCCGGGACGTCCTTATCCTTGAGGCCGAAATAACAGATCTGGTCGGGAAGGATAATCACCACCGGCCCCCGTTGACAAAAACCGAGGCAGCCCGTGAGACGCAGGCCGACCTTGCCTTCAATCCCCCGCTTTTTGATTTCCCGCGCAAAGGCGCGGAAAACATCATTGGAGTGATAGGCCAGACAGCCGGATCCGCAGACCGCGACATATGTCCGATCCGGGTCCCGCCGGGAAATGATCTCATCTCTCAGCTTCCCTAGACTCTTCGAGGAACCCAATCTTCCCATGGTCATTTCTCCCTCTCCAGACAAGCGGCCACGATATCCTTGATCTCCTTCGCATTGGGAGCGCTGTAATAATCATCATCCACCTTGACCACCGGCCCCAGAGCGCAACAGCCCAGGCAATGCACCGTCTTTAACGTGAAGTTCTGTTCGGGGTCAGTTTCATCGGGTTGAAGGTGAAGGGCCTCTTCGATTCTGGACAAAAGTTGCGGGCCCCCTTGAATGTAGCAGGCGGTCCCCATGCAGACCTGAATCAGATGGGCGCCTCGCGGTTCAATACTGAAGGCCTCGTAGAAATTGGCGATTTGATAAATCCGCGCCAGGGGGATCTGCAGTCTCTCGGAAATCCACATCAAGGCGTGCCGGGGCAGCCAGTGGTTCTCCTGCTGGATGCCGAGCAGGATCTGAATCAAGTTGTTCTCCTTGCAGCCGTAACGGTCGACGATGTCGTCCACGGCGCGCAAATCGCGGATGAACTCTCTGATGGCATTGGCCCGGCTTCTAACCCGTCGCAGGCTCTCGGCATGCCTCCGGGATTCCTGCTCCAGCTCTTTCAACTCGAAGCTCAACGGCCTCTGGTCAAGACCCAGCGTGTAATACTCTCCCAACAGCTCCAACCCCTTCAATAGAAGCTGGGTCTTGGTTAATTGGGACTTCTCTTGCGCCTCCGAAAGCATCTGGCTTTCCTTCTCGGTCATTCTCAGCCCCACAAAATGTGACTTGGTTCCTTCATCCTTCATGTCTCCCTCCTTGCCCCCCTTATGTTTAACATGTTTAACCATCTTCGTCAATAGGCGGCAAGACCAGAATCTATAATTTACTTCAAATTGCAGAAGTCTCAGACCACGATCGAGAGGTACTTTTTCTCCGTGTACGCGTCAATCCCCTCGGCTCCGCCCTCCCGCCCCATTCCCGACTCCTTCATGCCGCCGAACGGGACCTGGGCCGCGGCGGGGGAGACGTCGTTCACTCCGATGATGCCTGCTTCCAGGGCTTCGCCGAGCTTGAAGGCCCGGGAGAGATCGTGGGTGAGGACGTAGGCGGCGAGGCCGAAGGGGGTGTCGTTGGCCTCGCGCACCGCCTCGTCCAGGTCGCGGTACCCGATCACCGGGAGGATGGGGCCGAATGGCTCCTCCCTCATGATCAGCATCTCGCGCGTCACGCCCGTCGCCACCGTCGGCTCGAACCAGCAGCCCTTCTCATATTTCTTGCCCGCCGGCCTTTTGCCGCCGCACAAAATTTTTCCGCCCTTGTCCGCGATGTCCTGCACCAGCGCCTCCATCGCCGCCACCCGGAGCCGGTCGTGGAGCGGGCCAACGTCGGTGTCCGGGTCGAGCCCGTTGCCGATCTTGAGCGCGGCCGCCTTTTTCGCCGCCAACGCCGCGAACTCGTCCTTCATCCGCTCCGGCACGTAGAACCGGGTGGGTGAGATGCAGACCTGGCCCATGTTCCGGAACTTGCCGGCCACCGCTTTTTCCGCGGCCTCCTCGACGCTCACGTCGTCGCACACGATGAACGGCGCGTGGCCGCCCAGCTCGAGCGAGAGCTTCTTCATCGTGGCCGCCGCCTTGGCCATCAGCTCCTTGCCCACCGCCACCGACCCGGTGAAGCTGATTTTCTTCACCGCCGGGTTTTTGATGAACTCGTCCGCGATCTCGCCCGGAGGCCCGGTCACCAGGTTGGCCACGCCCGCCGGGAACCCCGCCTCGTGTATGCAGTTCCACAGCTCCATGGTGCAGAGCGGGGTCTGGCTCGCCGGCCGGCCCACCACCGTGCACCCCGCCGCCAGCGCCGGCGCGGCCTTGCGCGCCAGGAGCAGCACCGGGAAGTTCCACGGCGCGATCGCCCCCGCCACCCCCAGGGGCATACGCAGCGTGATCAGCCGCCGGTCCGCGCTGCCGGCCGGCACCCACTCCCCCTGCCGCCGCTTCACCTCCTCCGCGTACCACTCGAACTGCGCCGCCGCGCCCAATATCTCTCCCTTCGATTCCGCCAGCGTCTTGCCCACCTCCATTGTCAGCGTCCGCGCCATGTCCGAGACCCGCGAGCGGATGAGCTCCGCGGTCTTATAGAGGTGGCGAGCCCGCTGGTGCGCCGTTTTCTCGCGCCAGTCCACGAACGCCCCGGCCGCCGCCGCCACCGCCCGGGCCGCGTCATCCCTGCCGCCGTAGGGCGCCTCGCGGACCACGCTCTCGTCCGCCGGGTTGATCACGCCGATCACGCGCTTATCCCCGGCCTCGGCGAACCCGCCGCCGATGTACATCTTGTATTCCATCTAATTCCTCCAGACTGCAATGAAATAAATTTTAATTTCGCACCGAGGCACAGAGTCCACGGAGAAATTTTTATGGGGCTATCCGCTTTTTCTTGCCTTTCCTCTTTTCCGTGATCTCCGTTCCTCTGTTCCTCTGTGCCTCCGTGCGATACCAAGCGCTGCTTTTCAACAGCCCTAAAACTTTTCCTCCCGCCGTGCGTCTAAATTATCGTGGCCTGACTATCTTGACGACTCTTGATCATGGTAATACACTAATGATCGAGGGCCAAAAGCACGGGATGACGGATCATGGTCATTGAATGCCCCAAATGCAAAAAGCAATACAACGTTGACGGCTCCCGCGTCACGGAGCAGGGGGTGAAGATCACCTGCCCGGCCTGCCAGCACCAGTTCATCGTGCGCCGGAAGCAGGAGGAGCCGCCGAAGCCCGAGCCGAAAAAACCCAAGACCCCGCCCTGCGCCATGTGCGGAGAGCCCAGCACCCACGTGCTCAAGGGCCCGCCGCCCCGGCCCATGTGCGAGTACCACTACAAGGTCGAGAAAGAAAAGGAAACGCGCTTCTTCGACAGCATCCCCAACGTCTCCCCGCCGGCCCAGCAAGCGCCCCGCGGCCCGGACCCCGGCGCCACCCGCTTCGAGCCCGCGGGCCCGGCCGCCGCCACCGTCCGCGGACAGGCCCCGCCCGGCGCCATTTCGCCCCCTCCCTCGCAGACGTCACCCGGCGCCCAGCCTACGGCCAAACCCGCCGTCCCCGGCAAGATCTCCGAGCCGGCCTTCGAGAGCTTTGACAACGACTTCGATTTCTCCGACGCCGACAGCGTGCCCCCCCAATCCGCACCGGCAAAAGCGGCCCCGCCCAAGCCCGCGGACGAAGAAGAAGAGATCCCGCTGGCCGACCCTCACGAGTTCCTGGACAAGTTGAACACAAGCACCCGCGAGGCCAAGCCCGATCAGACCATACCCCCGGTTCCGCCATCCCGGCCGGAGCCGCCGCCGGGAAAGCCCGCGCCGGACACCTCATTTGATTTTGACGAGCCTCCCGCCAGGACCGCGCCGGAAAAATCTTCCGCCGCGCCGGACCCGTTCCAGCCGGATAAAAAGGACGTAAGCTCTCCCTCCCCTGAATCCGCGCCGCGACGGGCCGATGCATCCCATAGCCCCGGCTTCGAGGGGACCGGCCCGGCCCGGCAGGAGAGCGGGCCGGCCGTGAGCTCTGAGCAGCCTGAAGCGAGCGGCGAAGGCCCTCGCAAGTTCGAATCGTTAAACCTTGACGGCACTCCGGTGGACGAGCGCTATGCGGACGCGGAGGAGCAAGAGGTCAGCTATGAGTGGCAGAGCTCGAAGACCAGCCATACTAAATCCAGGGCCGCGAGCCTCGACGAGGAGTTGGCCAAGTCATTGACCCTGGAGGGCGAAGAGGAAGCGCGCTCGGTTGCGGCCAAGCCCCGGACCGTGGAGCAGCAACTGCAGGCGGCCAAGCCCGCCAAGCAAAGGAGCATGGCCACCGCCGTGTCCGTCCTGATCCTGCTCCTGATCGCCACCGGGGCCTCCGCCTTCCTCTCCCTGTCCGGCAAGAGCGGGGTGACGTTGTCATCGGAGGAGGACGTGGCCATCGTGCCGCCGCAATGGCAAGGGCGGCTGGGCGAAGTCGAGGAACAGATTGAGCCCATCGGCCCCGTGACCCTGCCCGTGCTGGCCCCGGAGCAGGGAATGGAACGAGCCTCCCAGTCGGCCGCCGCCGAGGAGAGGGCCCTGGCAGCTCTTAAGCTCATGTATCGAGACAGCAGGGCCTCTTACAACCAGGCCCTCAAGAACATCGAGGAAGACCTTAACCTCTTCCCCCAGAACCCAGCCCTGATTGCCGCCAAGATAGACATCATCGCCTTCCGCGAGTCACGAGATGAAAAAGGCCACTCCGTGCTCCGCGGCAACGATTCCAATAGAGAGTTCTCCGCCCTCGACTCAAGCCTCCAGGACAACCCGCTGATGACCCGGGCCAAGGCCCACGTGCTGCTCAACGACCAGAAAACCGTGGCCGCCAGGGCCATCCTCAAGAGCTACCTCGCAAAAAATACCCGCGACGCCGTGGCCCTTTATCTGATGGGACTGACCTACCGCTATCAGCCCAAGCCCGACCTCAAAGAGGCCGCCCGCAACCTCGAGAGCGCGGTCAAAACCGACCCCACCTTCGTCGCCGGATACTGGGACCTCGCCGAAATCTACCGCGAGCTCGGAAGATATGATGACGCCATTGACATGTACAACGAGGTCCTGACCCGCTCCCATGACCGCGAAGGCACCGCCGAGGCCATGGAGGACACCATGCGCCAAAAGGCCCAGGGCGCTCCCCAACAGCCGGAAAGCACCATTACCGAGCCGCTCATCACCATCCCCGCGCGGCCGACCCCGGAAAGCCAGGGCATCGCCGCGTCCGGAGCGGAAATCTCAAACAACGTCCTCGAAGTCATCAATCTCGTCGAGCCGCGCATCCGCGGCCTCGACCTCACCGCCCAGACCCAGCCACCCGGGCCGCAGCCCCGCGTATTGCCCCGGCCACCCGAAGAAGCGCCGTAACGCAAACACCTGGCCGAGAAAACAAGGATCGAGGAGCGGGAATCGAGGCAAATTTCCAAAATTCCCTCGATCCTCGCTCCTCGCTCCTCGATCCTTGTTTCTGACAAGTATATTACTTCTCCATCTCCTCGGCGACTTGATCCAGGCCCAAGGCCCGCAGCCGAGCCGCGAGCGGACGGCCGCTCGCGTCCCACCCCATCGCCCGCGCGAAGTTATTATTCAATTCCTCGGATGGCACCCGGATGCCCTTGAGCGGGCCCGACGTGAGCGGCGGCTCGCCCACCGCCCGATCCGGCAGCTTGAAGTCCCGGGCCGGCGTCTTGCCGTGCTTGATGTTGAACGCCTGCCGCAGGTGCTGCGCGCGCTCGCCCATCTCCAGGTACTCCTGAGGCTCCTTGTTCCAGCCCGTGGCCGCGTTCAGGTACGGGATGAGCGGATACGCCGGCCCGCAGTGCGCCGCGAACAGGCACGAGCCCGCGCCGTTGACGATCTGCAGGAACTTGGACGCCGCGCTGAGACCGAGCTCGCGGTCCTTGGTCGAGAGACGCGACGACTTCTTGTAAACCATGTCCACCGCGGGCACGCCCGGGAAAATCTTGTGCAGCGCGAACAGCTCCAAATACATGTAGCAGTAGTTGGTGTGCCGAGCCGGCGTGGGCTCCATCGAATACGCCACCGCGAACCCCGGGTCCAGCCGACCGTCGTGCATGGGAAGATCCTGGCCGCCCGCCTGCATGGCCAGCGCCGCCGAGCCTTTTCCGATCCGCGCCGCCGCCCGCTTCGTGCCGTCCGCGAGGAGGTCGCCGATGCCCTCCCGCGCGATCATCTTCTTCACGAGCTCGATCGCGGCCTCCGCGTTGCCCCAGGTGAGCTCGAGCCCGCCCGCGTCGTCCCTGGTGATGATCCCCTGCTCGCGGCACTCCATGGCGAACGCCACGGCCGCGCCCGCCCCGATGGTGTCCATGCCCGCGCGGTTCAAGAGGTCGTTGATGTAAAAGATCGCGTCGAGGTCATTATTAAGGATCAGGCTCCCGAACGAGCTGCACGTCTCGTACTCCGGCTTGTGCGTCTCCCCGAGCCCGAACCGGGTGTGGCCGGTCAATTCGAGCACGCCGCCGCAGCCGATGGGGCAAGAGTAGCAGTGATAGCGCTTCTGCTGCCGCGCGATGATCCGGTCGGGCGAGAGCTTGGACGAGTGCGTGGACATGGGGAAGTCGCTCATGCCCACGCCCTTCCAGTTCTTCACCGGAGAGTCGCCCATCTCCGAGCTCATCACGTTGGTCACGATGGTCCCGAACGCCCGGAACGTCATCGGGATCGCCGGGCCGCCCGCGCCGAATCCCAACGGGGAGATACGCATGAACTTCGCGATCCCCCGGATCACCCGCGGACCCATGAACCCGGCCGCCCGGTCGCCCGAGACCACGAACTTCGCGAAGCGCTTGGACAGCTTCCCGATGGTCTCCGCGTCGTGGGCCTCGATCTTGGTCTTGCCCGCGAGCGCCACCGCCTTCAAATTCTTCGACCCCATCACCGCGCCCAGGCCCGAGCGCGCGGCGATCCGGGCCTTGTCCGTTACAATGCCCGCGAGCAGCGAGCGCTTCTCGCCGGCCGGGCCGATGCACGCCACCTCCAAATTCTTCTTCCCGCTCTCCTCCCGGAGCCGCGCCTCCGTCTCCACCGTGTCCAGGCCCCACAGATGGCCCGCGTCCTTCAGCTCCGCCTTGCCGTCAATGATCGAGAGGTACACGGGCTTTGCCGCCTTCCCCTTGAAAAATATCCCGTCATACCCGGCCCGCTTGATCGCCGGCGCGAACTGGCCCCCGCCGTTGGCGTCGCCCCATCCGCCCGTGAGCGGACTCTTGCCCACCGCCATCCACCGACCCGCCATCTGCGCGCCCGTGCCCGTCAGCAGGCCCGACACCAGGCCCAGCACGTTCTCCGGACCCATCGGGTCGGCATCTTTCGGTATCTCCCGGAACAACAGCCACGCCGCCAGGCCCATGCCCGATAAAACCTTCTCGTATACTTCATCGGGAATCATTTCCTCTGCGGTGGTCCCCGCTGCGAGGTCAACCCACAACACCTTGCCCATGTATCCTTGAGCCATTGTTTTCACCTCACAAGCAAACATGCCGGCTTCTTATACGCGGCGCGCCCGGGGCCGCGCCGCGGGTCCAATCGGAAACCTTTCATTATTAATCCAATAGCACAGGTGGAACGCTCAGGCAAAAGGTCGGGACCAGAGGCGCCGGGCGCCTCCCCTGACGCCGGGCCGTCTCCCTCTACTTCCTTGCTGTTTTCCCGGCAAGCTGCTTCCTTAGCATTGACTTGGTCCGGCGACATGTTAAAATCAGGGAAAAAGAACACGCCGGGATGTTCTCGGGTTGTCCGGGTGAATTATCCGTGCATGATTTTCTCAAACAAATGATGGATGAGTCGCGGACCGTGGACCTCGACGGCCGCGAACTGAAAATGACGGGCGCTGTTTCCAGGCCCGAGGTCGAGTTGATGATGGCCCTGATCGAGGAGCGGAAGCCCCGGGTCTGCATGGAGACCGGCGTGGCCTATGGATTATCCACCGTCGCCATCTGCGAGGCCCTTTCCCGGCTTCCGGGTGAACGCAAACACTTCGGGATTGATCCCTGTCAATACTCCGATTTCAACGGCGCGGCCCTGGCCGCCCTCCAGAGGTGCGGGTATGGCCATCTGTTCGAGCTGATGAACGGGCCGAGCCATTTGATGCTGCCGAAACTGCTGGAGCGGGGCGTCAAACTGGACTTCGCCTTTATTGACGGATGGCACACGTTCGATTATACGCTATTGGATGTATTTTACGCCGACAAGATGCTCAGCCCGGGAGGGCTTCTGCTGCTGCACGATTAAATGAAGAGCAAGAGAAAGGTCTGGAGGTTCCTGCAAGGCCATCGCCGATACCGGCTCCTTCCTGGTCCGACCCGGCCCTTTATTCGCTGCTTTCTTTCCGCCTCGAAAGCCGCGCTCCTCTTAAGGCCCGTGCAATTGGCGACGGCGGTCCGGGAGATGCTGGGACAAAGCATGTTGGTAGTGGCGGAAAAAGTCGAGGATTGGGAGCCCGATTATAATTTTTTCCGGCAATTCTAAGACCGGGGCAGGGGCACCGTCGGCCCGCAGCCAATGATACATGCGCTTCGGCGGCATCGGCGCCAATGAAAGCGCGGTCATGCCCGCGCACTCCAAAGCGGTGTTCCGCAATGCGCTCCAACTAATTGAATAAGAGAGGCAAGAACAGATGAAAAAAATATTGCTCTTTACCGCGATTACCGCCGTCATCCTCATGGCCCTTCTCCGCGGCGACGCCCGCTCCGACCAGCCGCCCCGCGCTTTCCTGCTCAACATGTACCACTTCAACATCCAGTACGTGGTCGGCTCCGAGGCCTCGATGCGCCGCATCATCAAGCAAAGCTTCGAGCCCCTGGTGGACTTCTACCTGGCCCACCCCGGCTGGGGCGCCGACTTCGAGATGCAGGGCGCCATGATCGAGTACATGGGCGAGAGCCATCCCCAGGTGCTCGAAAAATTCAAGCAGCTCGTCAACTCCGGACAGGCCGAGCTCGTCACCTTCCACTACGGCGACCAGCTCCTCCTCGCCTTCCCCCGCCACGACCAGGAGTGGTCGCTCAAGATCAATGACAAGCTGCTCCAAAAGTACGGCGTCAAGCGCTCGGGTGTGATCTTCACCCAGGAGGCCCAGTTCGGCGAGGGCTTCGGCCCGGTCGGGACCGAGCACGGCTACGACGTCGCGGTCATGACCACCGGCACCTACAACTGGTTCCAGGACGACGACCGTTTCCCCTACTTCACGGTGAACGGCATTGACGTGCTCACCAACAAGGAGGCCACGGAGCCGGGGACGGGCATCAAGGTCAAGTGGCACTTCGTGGGCGACGGCGAGCTCGTGGCCACCGCCGGCATCAGCCCCTATTTCCCCGGACTCTTCCGCAAGAACGCGGCCAAGCTGAAGCTCCTGGAAAAGCAGTTCCAGGCGGCGGAGAAGGACGGCTACAAGATCGCCAAGGTCTCCGAGTACGTCTCCGCGCTCCGCGAGGCCGGCGTCAAGCCCGGCGCGCTCAAGCCCATGCTCGACTCGCCCTGGCGGCCGGAGGACGGGTCGGGAGTTTTTCAGTGGATGGGGAAATACGCGACCAAGTGGGAGACGGACTATGACACGCGCACCAAAAACTGGCTGACCCGTGATCTTTTGGTGGAGGCCGAAAGGGCAGGGGCCCAGGAGCCGGTATTGGAGGAAGGCTGGCGCCACATGATCAACGCCGAGGTCTCGGACCCGACGGGCTGGTACCCGTTCCCGGTGGAGGTCAAATTCGATTATGACGAGATGGAGGCCGTCCGGGAAACGCTGCAAAATTCTGCGGGCCTGGATCTGAAGGCGATGGAAGCGAAGGCGGCGGCAAGGCCGGAGACGGGTGAAGTGGTGGACACGGCGCCGGTCGCCATCAGGAAATTCGGCACGGCCCAGGGCGCGGCGGTATCGTGGCACAAGCTCGCGTCAGTCCCGGGCGCGTACGTGGTCGAGGCCTCGTGGAGCGGCAAAGGGAGCGGCGGCCTCGCCTTCCCCTGGACCGCCGAGATGGTCGAGTACAGCCCGGCGCTGATGGAGGACACGGTCCGACGGATCGCGGTCAAAGACCTGAAGGGCAAGAACATTCACGTCGCGCTCACCAACGGACTCATCGGCCTCGGTAACGACGCCTACCTCGTCCGCGACAACGCCGCCGGCTACGTGGCCGCCGGCCTCTACTTCGACCGCCGCGAGATAATTTTCGAGGTCCAGAACGGCAAGGAGGACCATTACGCCTTCCGCTTCTACCTCCTCACCAGCTCGTCGCCCGACGCCGCGCTCAAGCTCGCGGACCAGGTGAACGACGTCGCGCCCTGATCCGGGGCGCCGGGCCGTGCATGGGAAAAGAGGGGATCTCGCACAGAGGCACAGAGACACAGAGATAAAAATTTATTCTTAACTCTGCGTCCTCTGTGCCTCTGTGTGAAAAAAATGCCTGACAAGAGAGATCGCGACTGAAGTCGCTCCCACATCTGAAGCATCACCTGGCGCTTGTCTCCCCGCCGCCATAGACCAATCTTCCCGGCCGGCTCGGGGTGGTGCACATCATGGTCTTCTGGGCGGTGGCTTTGGGGTCGTCGGTGTCGGACACGCACACCACGGCGCCGTCCAGCACCCCGGCCAGGGGCAGCGGCACCGCGACGGTCATCACGTAGCCATCATCGGTCCTCTGGTACTCCGCCTTGACGCGCCTCATGTCCATGGTCCAGAGCAGATCGAGAGGGGTGTCCTCGTCGCGTTCTTCATCCGACGACCATACCTCCGACCGCGCCTTGCCCTCGCCAAGTGGAACGATGCCGATCTGCAGCTCTGATTCCGGGTAGACATAGCCGGAATATAAATTTTCATACGTGGACGACGGAAATGCATAAGAGCCGACAAAATTAAGCCATAGCTCCACATGGTCCCTGACCACGTCCTTCATGGCGGGGGCCGCAATAACCGCATTGTCCCTGGCCTGGACCCGGAAATAAAGGTACGCCTCGTCGGTGCAGGACTGTAGTTGGAAGGACAGGTCCTTCGGCCCTTGCCATGCCTCAGGGTGCCAGGAAACAGCGCTCCTCGCTGAACGGTCAAGGATCGGAGGATATTGCCATTTCGCGCCGGCAGCCCCTGTTTCGGGAGCGCGGCAGAGGGGCGAGAAGATCTCCGGGGCCCACTGCATAGCAGCGGTGATGTCTTTTCCGTTTTGATCCAATGCTTCCATTTTCTTGGAAACATGGAAAGGAGAGTGCTCCCAGTAGGAGCTTTGTAGCTTATACACGATCTCTTTTCGGCCGTCGCCGTCAAGATCCCTGGTTGAAAAATCAGCTTGGATGTTGGATCCCCCCGCCGTTGAGAAGCCTCCATCCGAAACATCCACGTTTTCCATCAGGGGAAACAGGACGGCGGTATCGCCCTGGGCAATGTATGCCCAGAAATAGGAAGCAAGTTTTACAGGTGATCCTCCCCAGTCAATGGAATTCTCATATTTTACGAGAATTCGCCCTGGCCCCAGCGAGCAGGTTTCCAGCACATAGTCCATGCCCATTAAACATTTAACCGGCTGGCCCGGCTTGTTGATCAGGCAAGCGGCACTCTCTCCATCACCATCAAAGTCGCCGGCATAGTGATTGGGGCCGATGCGATAGACCAGGCTTATGGCGTCCATGTCTGGAAACGCGAACCGCGACACTGGCAGCCTTTCGCCGTTCCAGTCCACGTCCTTGAGTCCGGCCTTCACGGTACTGGGCTTGGCCATGAGCAAAAACTGGGCGTCGCCCGGGCCGTCCTTCCGTGCCAGCATCACCATTTTCTTTTTCAGGCCCTTGAATTCATCGGCGCTGATTTTTCTCACCTTGGTAATATGCCGCTCGGGCCGCGTATCAAACAAGTCGGCGGGGCCTGCAGGGGGGTCGGTCGGACCTCTATAAAAGACCAGCGGCAGCGGGTCACTGGATGTGCACATCAGCGTCTTCTGGGAGGGCGCGGCTGGGTCGTCGTCGTCGGATACGCACACACGAGAGTAATAGATCTTGCCGGCCGCGGGCTGGGGCATGGTGAAGGTTATCAGGTAACCGGAGGATGTTTTTTGGAGCCGAGCGCGGGCCTTTGCCAGCTCCGGGAGCCGCTGCTTTTTCGGCACCGCGGACTTGTCATTCGCATTATAATCCTTCCACAGCTTGACGCTCACGCTGTTGCCCGCATCCGGCACCAGGCCCAGTTGCACAACTCTCTCCAGTTCGGGAGCATTATAATCTTCAATCGGATACTGCTCGGGCTCGGGCTGCGAGGACAGGCCTAGCCACAGCTCCACGTGGTCGCGCCACAGGTCCTTGATATCTTTTCCTGTCACCATCACGTCGTCATTGACCTTGACGTCGAAGCGGATGTTATGGTCGTCCTTTTGCACAATCGTCTGGAAAAACAGGTCCTGCGCTCCCTGCCACTTATCGGGCTGATGGAACACGTGGTCCCGGGTCGTGATGCGCGTGACCGCTGGCCGCCCGGACCATGGGCCTTGCAATTCTTTGGAAAATTCCGTGTCGCCGCCCAAAGGGAGGAAAAACATGACTTGCGGCTGCGCCTCCGGCCCGTCCCCATCCTGGGCCCGCGCCGGGGCCAGTGCGGATGCGAATAAAAGCATCAGCAAAACTCCCGACATGCCGCCAACCATCCTGTTCCTTTTCTTCATCGCCCTCTCTCCTTCAGGCTTTTATCTCATGCATGGGGGCCATTATAGACCATGGAGTGACCGGGGCAATGGCAAAGATGTGGAAAAAGGAGGGAGAGTTGTGGCGGCAATGTGGCGGAGGCTGATGGTACGGGGAGGCCGGTTCACCGGCCTTGCTCAAGTGCAGGCCCGTGCTTTAGCGCGGGTGACGGTGGAACAGGTTTTAAACCTGTGCCCGACCCCGTTTCAACGGGGTTCTCGAGATAGCGGGATTTATCCCGGCAACGTCCCCGGAGCGGCTGAAGCCGTTATTCCGAGAAGGGCGTTAAAACGCCCTCCTCCTTGATTCCGCCGCTCTCAACCAGCCATAAATGGCTGGCCTGAACCCATAAAAAAGCCCGATGAATCGGGCTCGGAAGAATCGCGACTGAATTCGCTCCTACATGAGTGATGGAAGAGCTCACACGGAGTCACGGAGCTGCAGAGAAAATATTATTTTCTTCACTCCGTGTCCTCTGTGCCTTTGTGCGAAAACAGAAGGCCTGATAAAAGGGTCGCGACTAAAGTCGCTCCTACACTTTGGCGGGCTCAACTCACCAAGTACGTCGCCGCCGCGTCCTCGCTCTCCCACACCGTCACCCGCGAGATGGCGACGCCCGGAGGCAGCCTTTTCTCAATCTCTTCGTAAAACACCCGCGCCATGTTCTCGGCGCTGGGGTTGATCCGGTCGAACGGCGGGACCTGGTTCACGAACTGGTGGTCGTAGAGCTCGAGCAGATCGTCAATCTTGGCCTTCAGTTCCTTGAAGTCCACCGCCAGGCCGAGGTCGTTCAATTTTTCGGCCCGCACGAACACGTCAACGCGGTACGTGTGCCCGTGCAGGTTCTCGCACTTTCCCTTGTACCCGCGGAGCTGGTGCGCCGCGGCGAACCTTCTGGTGACGGCCAGCTCGAACATTACTGGACCACGGCCAGCGGCTTGTGCCGCTCGGCGGGCAGCGCGCCCTCGTCAAAGCTGTAGTGCACGGTCTGGTAGTCCTTGCGCAATTCCTTGACCTCCTCTCCGATGAACCCTCCGTCAATCAGGCATTTTTTGAACAGCTCCGCGATCCGCTCCATCTCCGGTTCCTTCATTCCCACCCGCGTCATCTCCTGCACCCCGAGCCGGATGCCCGCCGGGTTCTGCACCTTCTCCAGCGGCTCGAACGGCAGCAAATTCATATTGATGATGATCCCGTTGTCTTTCAGGATCCGCGCCACCTCGTCGCCGCCGCCGATCTTGGACACGTCCACCGCCAGTTGGTGGCTCTCGGTGAACCCGAAGTCCGCGGCCTGCACGTTAAACCCCCGGCTGTGCAGCGCCTTGGCCAGCGCCTTCGCGTTCCGCACCACCTGGTCCGCGTATTCCTCTCCGAACTCCAGGAACTCGTACGCCGTGATCGCCAGCGGCACCAGCGTGTCCAGGTGGTGGTTCGAGGAGCTGCCCGGGAACGCGCCCTTGTCAATTTTGGTCCAGTCCGCGTCCTTCATGTTCGAGAACACGATGCCGCGCTGCGACCCGAAAAACGTCTTGTGCGTCGAGGCCGTGACCAGGGTCGCGCCCTCCTTGAGCGGGTCCTGGAACTTCTTGCCCGCGATCAGCCCGAGCACGTGCGCCGCGTCGTAGATCAATACAATCCCCTTCTCCCGGCAGATCGGCGCCAGCGCCGCCACCGGCTCCGGGAACAGGAACAGGCTCTTGCCCATCACCAGCACCTTGGGCGACAGGCTCTCGATCAGGTCGAGCGCGTGGTCCACGTCCATGTGATACCCGTCCTTCGTCGTCGGGAAGTCAATGATGTTGTGCGTGTACTTGCCCACGCTCCCGGCCTTGTGGTGGCTGATGTGGCCGCCGCCGGAGGTCGAGTTCACCATCACCACGTCGCCGTGGGAGATGTAGCGCGAGAACACGGCGTCGTTCGCCACCGTGCCCGACACCGGCCTGACGTCCAGGTGGCGGCAGTTCAACAGCGTCTTCAGGTGCTGCTTGCAGCGCGTCTCGATCTCGTCAATCTTTTCCGTGCCCTGGTAATACCGCTCGCCCGGATGGCCCTCCGCGTAGCGGTGAGTGAAGTCCGAGCCCATCACCGCCCGCGCCCGCTTGCTCATCACGTTCTCGCTCGCGATCAGGTTGATCGTGTGCGAACGCCACTCGTTCTGTTGCCTGACCAGCTCCTCGATCCGTTCCACGTTCTTCTCGTACATCTGAAGGCCTCCGTCAATTTAAAGATGAACAGAGTAATCAACAAAATTTTTAACGCCAAGACGCCAAGGCACCAAGTTAATCAGGAAAAAGATTATCAAAATACCTTGGCGTCTTGGCGTTAAAAGTTATGCCTCCATCCTCACTCAATACCCCACGCCCGGCACCGTGTTCACGCTGAAGCGCTGTCCCACCATCCGGTACATCAGCGGCGGCGTCCACGGGTCGAACCCGGCCTCCCATACCTCGTCCAGGATGTTCGAGTGGATGCACCAGCTCCGGCCCCGCACCGACTCCGCGAACCAGCCCTGCCGGAAGGTCGAGCCGTCCAGCCGCGCGTAAAGCACTCCCCCCGGCTGGAACTCCTCGTGGATGCGCCGCATCACCTTCTCGTAATCAAAGTACCGGAACCCGTGACGCTCGTACAGGATCGCGTTATGGTAGAACAGCGCCTCCAGGCCAATACTCTTGAATCCCACCGCCTGGCAGAAAACGTCCAGGCACTTGTTGAACTCGCTGGTCAGCTTCATCCCGCGCCGCACCTGGCCCGGGGCCAGCCCGCACTCCAGCGCCTGCTTCTCCTCCTTGTGGTTTCTGCGCCGCCAGTTCAGCCAGCGGTCGCCGCCCTCCGGCGTAACGTCCGTGTCGAACCGCGGCAACTCCGGGTCGTTCACCAGGATGAAGTCCCAGAACATGCGCACCAGGTCCCGCGAGTCCCGCACCTCGATGTAAAACAACGCGTCCCGGTCCGACGGGGTCCGCTTCACCTGGATGCTCGCCTCCGAGCCCCCGGCCGGCGCCTCGATGTCAATGCACTGCTCCCCCGCATCGTTTTGGCCGGTGGCCTTGTCAATCCGGAATCTCTCAAACAGGCTGTCCGGTATGAGCAGCGAGTAATACTCGTTCTTTTCCTTGGCCGGGAGCCGGTTCAACCGGGTAATCTTGGACATGCATGCGTTTCCGATCCGCCTCCTCACTCCGGAGGCTGAAAACGGCGGGGACATTGCACTTCCCTTCCCCGCTGACTGGCCCTAAGCTAACACCCCATGCGCCGGGTGTCAATTTTTTTGGGGGCTCTGTGCATTTTAGAGTGGATGACACTTGCAGCATGAACAACCAAGAGTTTCACACGGATGGAACGGATTCGAACGGATTTCACGGATCGGACCAGGATATCCGTGCGGTCCGTATTCCATCCGTCGGCGTCAAGTCAATCCGTCTCCCTTCAAGTCACCGAGACCGGCGATCTTTTCCCAGCCTACGGATGGGAACCGATCTCACGGATCAAGAAATTTCCGGCCATTCTCTGATCCGTGTCATCGCTCCGCCGCCGACCTGCCCGCCGCATGGCTCCGGCAGGCGGGAGCAGCTTTGGCGCGCAGGCTGCCGTCTCATCCGTTTTCATCCGACTTCGACGAGCTCAGTCAAGTCGTGTAAATTCTTAAACCCCGCCGGAGGATGATCCACTCTCGAGTGCACGGAACCAAAGATTTAAAAAAGGATTAACGGGATGAAGGAGGAAAAGCAAGCTGGGTCTTTTGAAAATCCCGTTAATCCTGTCTCTTTTTTTCCCGGATTCATCTCCGTTTCGCCCGGCCGGAACGCGTGGTTTTTACATCTTCAGGCGCGACCTTTTTCCATATCCCAGCGCGGCACCTGGCCGCAACCAAATTGTCATGAGAATAAAAAAGCCGCAGATGAACGCAGATGATTGTGGAATCACTCTTGTCCAAAATAGGCCGTAAGAAAACCGCCAAGCCATCATGAATAAATAGGTCAGTGGCCTCACCGAGCGTGATGGGTTAGCATCAGCTCATT
>Ga0307379_10003400_pt1 | contig 23187 bp, 25 predicted proteins | sample UN2MG_FD_202237 | JGI IMG/M metagenome (GOLD analysis project Ga0307379, IMG submission 202237) | Soil microbial communities from Risofladan, Vaasa, Finland - UN-2 | ecosystem: Environmental > Terrestrial > Soil > Coastal area > Acid sulfate soil | place: Finland: Risofladan, Vaasa | collected... | reverse complement strand
CGATCTCCACGATGCTGCCATCTTTGCGTCCCAAGATGTCGTTGAAAAAAGCGATCTTTCTTTTCAACGAAGGCGCAACAAGATCGTTTGGCAATGCATTGATCGCGGCAATCTGAGCCGGGGAGAGAGTTCCCCGGTAGTTGCCATTACCTGTGTCTTCAAGCCGCAACCCAGAACCATCATCTGGCGCATCGTCAATCACCTTGCGAATCGCTTCTCCACGTTTCTTTGCTCGGCGTTTAGTTTCGCGAGGAGACAGAATCTGCGGTGATCCATCGGCATTTCTGGCAACCCTTGTGTCAATGGTCACGGCAGTTCCATCAGGCATTGCCTGCAACGGGATTTCAGGACCAAGGGAAACTGGGTTGCCATCCTCGTCCACAAGCTGTCCGTTTTGGAAGCGATAATCACTCACAAACGAATCCACCTTTGCGCCCGGAGGAACGACGATCTCTTGAGTCTTGCCATCTGGAGTTGTCAAAGTAACAACCTGTTGCTGCTCGAAAAAGTCGGAATGCTTGTAGCGTTCCTGCAACACTCGATTTGTTGCAATTTGCGTGAGCGTAATCTCTGGAGCGTCTTTGCGCGGGTCTGAATTGTAGACCATGCTCTCGTTTAAATCGCGCAATTTGCGTTGATACTGGCGCATCGCAGCAAGTGCTTCCGGGGTCAATTGCGCCCCAAGAACGGACGAGAATTGACCTTGGTCATCGACCAACACTCCGAATCGGCGCAAGCCTTCCTTGATCTTTTTCAAAGCACCATTTTTACTTTTGACTTCCAACCAATCGACAACCTGCCGTCCGGTGGAATCCAATGAACTACGCAAGTCGCCATGCGAAGCCCCAGACAACCCTGCAAGCTCCGAAAGAACCTCTTCCTTCATGTATGCCCTGACTTGGTCCATGTTCGCGAATTGCGACAAGAACGATTGCCCTCCATTTGCATCCATCGCGGCGGCATACTGGATTGCGTACTGATCCAGTTGCGCGTCAGAAATCGCGCCATTTGAAACAACTTCAAATGTCCCATCCGGGTTTTGGATTTTCTGATCGAACAGTTGCCTCCGCAAAGGCGCAAGCATATCTTGCACCTCTTGGAAGTTGCTTAAAGCATGTTGCATCTCATGGTTAATGACTCTACCAAGATTCAGTCCATCCCGGCCCATTTGCGCCACAAGATCGCCATTGATAACTACAGTCGCTCCCTTTTGGTTTGCATAACGCAAATGTTCCGGACGTGAGGAACTTTCCGAGATAGCAAATCCTCTTGCGGTTGTTGCTCCTGCAACGTCTCTGAAAAATTGTTTGATAGTTTCGTCTGCCATTTTTAACATAGCAGACTCTTGTTCTGTTAAACGTGGATTCCCAACAAGTTGCTGGACAACACTTTCAGCATCAGTCAAAGTTTTGCCATAAAGATCACGATAAAACTGCTCAACCTTATCTGGTGTAAGCACCTTAACCTGAATGTTATTCAGTCCTGCTGCCGCGCCTGTGGTCTTTGCCAAATCCATTGCATCCGCGAATGACAATTGAATTTGACGCTTAATCTCCGCTTCGGTTTGCGGAGTCGATTTATCAAGTTGCTTGCGTTGATTTTGCAAATTGTCAATCTGCGTTTGAATACGTTTTGCGTCTTCATCGCGAATTTGAGCATCACGCTTTCCTTCAAGGTTTTTGATTTTTAAATCAAGAGAACCTTTGATGTTGTCTAAATTTGACAAATTGTTAATGCTTACAAGCAAAGTAGGATCGGCAGTCGCAAAGAATCGCTGAATGTCTGCATCTTGATCTCGACGCAATCCTGCGGGGTCAGGAGTCACAACGGCATCGATTTTTTGCGCCAGACTGGTTGTTGGATCAACTAATGCATATGCCCTTTCAGGCAACCTTGCGCCTCCGTAGCCACCAATCCCCGCACCAACGCCTGCCATGTAGCCGAGGTCTTCCCCCGTCTCGATGTCTGGCAAGCCCATGGCAATGTTCAATACAGCACCATTGACGGCAGGTTGGGCGATAGCATTAGCCTGCCTGACTGCCCAGTCTGCTGCCCTCGCTCGGCCCTTGCCGCCCAATGCTTCTGGACCAAAAAGACGCTTTGTGAGATCGCCAGCAGTTGCTGATCGTCCTGCGCGTTCAAACAATCCGCGCCTTCCTGCCGCGCCACCAACGCCCCCCGCCTCGCCAGCAACGTCTGCAATGGTCCGGGCAATGCCGCGAGTCATCTTGGCGGGAATTTTGACTGGAGCTAATACTGTAGTGGTAGACGATTTCAACAAAGTATCAGGGTCGCCTACTGTGTATTCGCCAATTTTGCGCGACAACTTCTCTGTTCCCTCAACAAGTTTTTCTAATCCTCCAGCAGTTTTCTCAACCCCTTTGGCAAGAGGTTTAATTCCTCGCAAAGCAAGTTCCCCAGTTTTTTGCACAACTTTCGATGTGCCTTTATTCAAAAATTTTGTTGCAGTATTTGTTCCCGGCAAGGAAAGCGGGGAAATAATTTCGCCCAACAATGCTACATTTTCGTTAATCTCGTCTTTAGACAATCCAGATTCTTTTACTAATTGCTCGTAGGCTTTTTTTGCCATTTGAGATTCTTCTTCCGTCCCGCCTTGCGCCAATGCGGCGGCGTATGCTAAATTTTGCAGAAGAGGGTTTTCCGCAAGCAACCTTGTTGCAGCATCTGGATTGTCTTCGTAAACTCTTTGCGAAAATTCACGCATGCCTTCGCGCAACATGTACTTCTCAAAACGATCCTCATTTGATCTTCCTAACAGCTTGTCAGTAATGCTGCTGCCAAACATTGCAAACCTAACTCCAGCATCAGCGGTTTCCTGAATATCTTGTGCAACACCATGAACAGCAGACCTCCAAGTGTTTTTTGCTTCTTTTAATGTCTTCTCCGCTTCTTCAGGAGATTGTGACATTGCATCCATTGGCTTTAAAATGCCTTTGTAAACGAATTCGGCAGCACCAGACCCAAGCTGACCAGCAATATCGACCGCAGTTGGGAAAAATGTAGTAATTGCTTCAGACGCTTTTGTGGTCAATGGTTTTGCCTCATCGGCATCCCACAAAACTCGTTCCTGATCTCTGGTCAATTGCTGACCAGATGCTTTCATTTGCTGAATAGTGCTTACATCTTTAATTTTTGTAGGACTATCATCAAACAATTCTTCTGGGGGTTCCCACCCCGGTTTCTCAACATCGTCAAAATATTCTTCAGGTGGTTGCCAAGACATAATTAAGGTTTTGTTCCTATTCTTCCGTTAAAAATAAATTTTTGTCCCGATTTTAATTTTTTTAAATCTTCTTCTGATTTAACTTCAACCGGAGCATTTTCAGTTTGAATAGATTGAAACTTTTGAGGGTTTTCTATTTTTTGCATTTTTTGTTTAGCGGCACTATTAAAGTCTTTAAGTATTTTTTCAATAGTGTTTAAGTTTTCAGTAAATAAAAATTCACTCATATTAGGATCAATTGAACCTAATGTGCTTGCCAACAAATCTAATTCTCTTTCTGAAACTGCTCCTAATGCACCCCCAGTAGGTGATGCTGCTCTCATGTCTGCCAATGCCTTGAAAGCAATATTTCCCTGAAGCGTTTTCACTAATTTTCTAACATCTGCTGCATCGCTGGCAGGAATAAATTGCATTATTGTTCCTCTCAAACCAGTTGCTGGAGAAAAACCCTTATAAATTCCTTTAATTTGCTGAATTGTTTTCAGCATTATATCATTTGTTTGAATTGGTTGATTCAATGCTAATAATTGTTTTTCTTTTGGCAATTCTGGTTCAAGATCATAAGTAACCTTGCCAGTTTCATCCATCTTGCCGCTTTTAATTTTTAGTCCTTCTGGAACTCCAGTAGTTAAAGCCTGTTTAGATGTAGGAGGTTCAATGACGTAGTAAGTCTGACCATCAACAGTTTCTTGTTTAACTGGTTTTACATCGTAGTCGGGCAGCATTTTTGCCAGCATTTTATTCGCCTGCTCGGCATCTTGCCATGACTCGTATGCGTTGCTAAACAAATCTTCTGGTCGAATGCTTGCAGTCTCTGGCATCGCGGCAGGCGCAACTGTTTCTTCAGGAATTATTGGTATTTCGTTAATACGTTGCAATCTATCTTCTTCCATTTTCTTTACAAAGTCACTCATCTGTTGAGGAGTCTGCGGAGTCGCAGGAGTCATTGCACTCGCTTGCGTTTGGGCGGAAAGAACATCCTTTCCTCCAACGTCAGGGATGCCGCCTGAAGAACTTGCTAAAAGCACTTGCATTTCTGGAGGCACAAGATTTTCTTGAATAGGAAGATTCTCAATTGGAGTTGAACCAATAGCTTGTTGCGAAATTTGATTAGAATCGGATTGAGGATTTTTTAAAAATCCAGCATATGTTTTACGTTTAGGTTCCGCAAAAATATCTTCAGGAATTGTTGTAGCAAATGCGTTTCTTGGAACAGAAGTAACAACTTGAGGAAGAGGAATATTTCCTAAACTGCCAATTGGAATGATGTCTTCATCAGGCAATTGATTTATGTTAGGAGATTCATCTCCGGGCATTGATTCCGGTTCAACTATTTGTTCTTTGGGTTGCCCAAAAACTCCAGATGGATACACATTCCGAGGCTTTTTATCTCCGCCTCGTTCTTTGATAAGAGATTGAATGTTTTGCATGCGAAGTTTTTCGTATGCTTCTTCTTCTGGAGTTTTTTTAGCTTTAACTTCAGCAAGAGCAATTGCTCTATTATGCTCTAAAACGTCTTGCTTTTCTTTATATTTTCTTTCTCGTTCCCCAACGTAAGCAGCAGAAATGCCTTCCAATGCTTTCCCAGCACCTTGAGAAATTCCTTCAATCGCTCCCATCCCAACCAATTCTTCTCCAGCAGAACGAATTTTTAAAGGAGTCTCTTCGCGAAAAGTTAATGCAGTATGCCGAACTTCTGGAACAGTCACAACCGGGCGCATCCCGGCAAGTGGCGATTCAGAACGAATGGTCGCGAATTGTGGCGAAAAAGAAAAGGATGGTGCTGGCATTGTTACATTCCTCCGAATTGAAGTCCTTGCATCTGCGGCAAGTTAAAAGCGTTTTGAGTTTGCTGCGTCCCGCCAGTACCAGCATTTGCGGCTAAAGCCTGCGGAACTCCCATCGGAGCATTCGTAGAGGCAGGACCAGCAACTCCGCCCCCTGCTGCGGCGATCTTTTGTTGTTGAGCGGTTCCAATATTGTATCCAGACCCGCCAGCAATTGTTGGAGCATTTTGTGCCGCTTGTTGCTCAATACGTTGTTGGTTTTGCGCCATTGACTGGAAGTTGCTTTGCAATTTGTTTTCAGCCTGCCTACGGAAGTCTGATGCGCGTTGGTTTTCGTCTTGAATGTTCTGTTGTCGGACCCTCTCTGCTTCCTCCTCCGCAATCCTCTTCTGCTCTGCTTCTGCTGCCTTTCGAGCGTTTTCAGCAGCAGTCCGAGCATATTCCATTTGCCTGTTCAATTCAGCTTGTTGATTATTTTGCTGATTGTTTTGAACAGGAGCAGAAGCAGGAGACTTGTCCTGTTTTTTCTTTTTTCCTCCTCCACTTGATCCACCCATGATTATGTTCCTCCAAATTGAAGACCAGTTGTTTTTGGCATTTGGAAAACATTGGTCATTGGTTTGTTTTGCTCGGATGTAGGCAGATTTGGCAAAGCACCCATGGAACTCATTGCTTGCTGTCGAGATTTACCCAAGTCATAACCTCCAGTAACTGCCTTGCCAGCAGACATTGCCGCCTGACGTTCCTGCTCAAGTTTGTTTTTGTCAGCAATCTGTTGGGCATTAGATATCGCACTCAACTCTTGTTGCGCTTTAGATTCTTGTTGGCGACGAAGTTGTTGCGCGGCAACATTTTGAGATTCAATTGCGGCTTGCCTTTGCTGTTCCTCGATGCGTTGACGTTCCGCCATGGCATCAAGTCGAGCTTGTTCAGCCTGTTGCTGCTGAATTCGCATCATTTCCATTTGTTGCGCCGTCTGCTGATTGTACATAGCCTGCTGCATTTTCATTTCTTGCTGGCGCATGTCTTGCTCGGCTTTGATTTGTTGTTTGCTTGGTTGTGGACTTCCGCCCATAATTTTATTTCCTTTCTTTTTATACTCCACCAAACCTGATGTTTGACAAGTCTGGCATTTGAAAATTATTCATTGCAATTTGTTGCGATGATGGTTGGTACATGTCAACTGGCAAATCTGCTGGCGCAGTTATATCACCAATTTTATTTTCTGCAAGAGGAGGAGCAGACTGGAATCTTGGTGCAGATGTCGCCAATTGTGCATTGCTCTTTTGTTGCCGAGCAATATTCGCGGCAGATTGCGATTTCATGTTTGCAAGCATTTGATTTTGCTGTGCAAACATAGAACTCATGTCCATTGGCTTTGATTTAGGTGGACTATAATAACCGCTACCTCCGCCATCTCCAAATGCTTTCAAAATGCCTCGATTAATTCCTTGCTCTATCCCTCCGCCATCTGTTTTTAAACTTTCACTAAAAGATTTTTTCCCTGTAACAAAACCTTGCAATGGAAGAGATGTGCCAAGAATTTTTTTAAATGATCCACCCATATATTAAATTCCTAATTTTGTTCTTGCCTCAATGCACAATGCTGATCCGGGTTCAAATTTTCGACATGCAGTAGGTCGGCAATTGTAAACAGAACACTTAACTGCAACTCCAACTTCACCTTGCAACGCAACACATCTATTGTTTTCAGTTTTCATTAGAGGGTAATCGTTTCGTTGCATTTCTTGCGGAATTCCAGTTGCGTCTGATCGGTCACGCCGAAAGATCGGCCATGACCACTTGTAACTGCAACACGCTCCGCATTTTTCGCAATCATAGGGTTTCACATTCCGTACATTTTACCAATTCCGCCGATAGCACTACTGGCTAAAGTTTTTCCAGCATTCGCCCAAGCATCGTGAACTGCATTCTCGCCAGAACTGCGAATTTGGAATGGCATGTTAGGGACAAAATTCAATTCGCCAGACTGATTTTTACGCATCATTTCAAGCATTTTAAGGTATTTTTCTGCCTGACTTTGACTTTCATAAGCATTTGATTTTGTGTCAAAATCTATGCTCCCAATTCCTTCCGCCAATGATCCAAGACCCTGTGCAATGCGTTGACTTTGAGCTTGCGAACGATCAAAGGCGGCAATGTCTGCTGCCGTTGCTTTTGTTGCTGGTCGAACTTCTGCTTGCGGGTTGAATGCCCCGCCGGGAGTTGTGCTTGTTGCTGATCCACCCATATTATTTGTTCTCCTTCCATTCAACAGGTCGAAATCCCAGATCAGGAATAACGATGTCTTCGTATGGTGCTAAATGTGAAATGTTGCTGATGGTTGCCTTGAGCTTTGGGCAATGCACATGACTGCCCTGATGCCGATCAACGCAATTCAAGCAAACCGGATAGAAATCGGCATTCTGCGATTTGTCTGGGTTGTTGCCCCATTGTTTAGCAGTCGTGTGGATATTGATCCGTTCGACATAACGAGTCGGATCAGGCTCGACATTGTTATCGACCAAATACTGGAAGATTTCTTGATCAGTCCAATCGTGCATAGGGTATAAACTCACAGGACTGCCCTCTGCGTAACGAATTTCTTGCGACAAGGGTACATGACCCTTGATCAAATCTGTGTCGGAATTTTTCGTTCCTATCCACACCGATTCCCAAGGCCAATTAAAAGTGCCTGTAGGACGCTTCAAAAAGTCATCCACGCCGCACATGAATTTCTCGCCTTCTTTCGGACGCTCCGTTCCCAAAGAAAGCACAACGGCTTTGGTTCCCCATTGAAAGTAATGAAGTAGATCGAAGCGAACCTCCCCAGTCTTGACATCAGGCCCGTCTGCGAGAGCATATCGGCTTGCCGGGTACTCAAAGACAGTCAAATCCCAATCTTCAATTAATTGATCAGAATAAGCGTAGCGTTCGCGAAATTTTGGTTGGCGAAACTGGATGACCGGGACATCTATCCCGGCCTTGAAACGCAACAGGTGGAGCATGGCAGTTGAGTCTTTACCTCCAGACCACAATACAACAGAATGAGGCCAATTTTTTGCCCATAGCTTGGCTTTTTCGACTGTTTTGCTAACAAATTTGTCCATATAAACAGATTTTTTGTTTATCTTAAATAATGATCGCCGCAGCACCGATTGCCGCGCCACCCAATGCCGCGCCCCCACCGATCATTGCGCCTTTCATTTGATTTTGCCCTTGCGCCCTTTGCGAAGCGGCATCGTACAATGATTGCTCGTATGCTTGCCTATTGGCTCGTTGAGTTTGTTGCAGATTCAAAATCTCGCCCATGTTTTTAGAAAGATAGTCGAAAGCACTTTGATTAAGTCCCATCCTCGCCTGCTGGAACTGGTCGAGCGATCCACCGAGTTGTTGCGCCCCGGAAAGAATCCCTTTTTGCCAGTCGCTCATTGCGCCAAGGTTTGCTGCCTCTGCGCCCATTCTTGCTTGGATCAATGCACCGGGGTCCAATCCGCCGATAGGTGCTTCCTGCTGTTGCAGGAATCCCTGTCGAAGGCTAATGTTTTCCAGCATCCTGCGCCTTCCCTCCTCGGTAGACATGTCTGCCAACGCTGATCGACCAAAAGTGCTGGCGGGATCAATTCCTGAGCCATACGAAGCGGCAATTCCCTTGTTCTGCAACCATTCGTCCATCAAATTTTTGAATGCGCCCTCGGAGGTTGCCTGTTCGATTTGACCCGGAAGTTGCGATCTCATCCTTGCCGTCTCTGGAGATGTCATTTCCTCCAGTTGCCGGGATCGGGCCAAATTTGAAATCCCCAATTCTGCGGCTTGCCGGGAGGTCTGCTCTGCGTCAAATGACTGCATCGCAGGAGTCATCTTCGTGTAAAGGTCAAACAATTGACGTTGAGTGCCAAGTGACCCTGCTTGAGCGGCAGCAAGGTCTTGGGAAGCAACGTCCATTGCAACACCCCCCATGAGTTGTTTTTGCGCTAAAAGTGCCGCATCCTGACTGGAATCAGGTCTGCTCATGTATCTACCGGGATTAACTGATGCTACTCCGCCCATAATTTTGTCTTTCTGTTAGGTGTAAAAAAATTTACGTTTGCTTTTCATAAGATTTATTTGATGTAAAAGATTTCGCGATTCATTCGCTCAAGCCCAAGTTTCCCCATGATTTCGTTAGTAAATGTCGGGCGATCAGTTTGTAGCGGGACTCCAATGTAACTTGGTCCGCCTGTGAATTGGTTGTGAACTCGCCAGTCATGCATCACTTGTACAACATCCTTCGGAGTTGTAAAGGAAGGATGGAAAGCAGGATAGATGGTAGGAATAAATACATGGTCACTATAGCCAATTAACTTGTTATCACGATAATGACCATAGACATTAATTTGAGGATGATCCACAACTTGGTGATCAAATGTTTCTGCAAAATCAACAAGCTCAAGAAATTCTCCTGAATCTTTTGGAATTAATTTGTATTCAATTGGTGATCTCATTAGTTAAATCCTACAAATACTTCGTCTGGCGTTGGGACTTGAACAATTCCAGCATATTTGGAACCCACTTCATCAAGAACATTTTGCCTGTCTTTGTATGTGCCGCACAATGCACAAGGCAAGCAATTGTTTTGATTTTTTTCAAATGGGATTGACGAGTATACAGGCACAAGAAATTCATCCGCAAATGGAGATATGAACTTATTTGGAAAGTTCGTCAATCTGATTTTTGCTTTATCGATACTTGGCATATTAGCAGGGATTGTTTGCTTTAAACTCTTGTGCAGCGTTTGTTGCGGATTGCTCGGCCAACTTGCTCGCCTCTTCTTTAGCGTGAGCGTAAGAAACAGTCGAAATAAATGATGCGCTTGCGGTTGCCGAAATAGTCTTGCTACTGCTGGTACATGATAAAGTTACAGTCTTGTACACCTTTGCGCTCCAAGTCGGTTGATTAAGCGAAATATTTTCATACGGACTCTGGTTAAGGTCAATGCTAAAATTCTCGCCATTTGATCCAACCACGCATGACTTTGTCTCGTTGACTTGAGGGATTCCTGTGGCTTTCTCGCTCCAAGGATCGATGAATAAACGCACAATCTCCACTCCCATCTCTCCGCACCATTCAATTAGGATTGAAAATGCTTTATCAACATCGTTCGTTAAAGGACTTTCGCAAGTTTCATAAGATGGCAAACGAGTTGCCGATTCCGTAATCAACCTGCGATATTGAGTGTTTAAAAAACCAACATTATTGATCTGCTTTTCGTAATCCGATCCTTTGTACTGCCACTCATTAGTAACTGCCAGAATCCGTTGATTCAAGATTGGCAAATATTTGCCCTTGCTACCTTTGTAGCTTGCCCTGACATCAACTGTTCCGCCGATCTCTGTAGCTTCGATTTCAGAGTAAATAAATTGCTTTAAATCCATGCCATCGCCAAGCATCGGAGTTTCAAGTTGGCAATAAATCCGGTTGTACAATTCCGTTGTCGATCCATCAGGATTCAACTGAAGATATGTATCGTACCTTTCAGGTTGGAATGCTTCCCAGAGATGATTGTACGAACCATCAGCAGTCGGAGCATAGTCAATAGAGAATTGAAAACATCGATTTTGGTTATCGATTTTTCCAGTTGTCCATTGCACCGGGCGTGTTCCATTCCAAACCCCTGCCCATGCAGGTTGTCTGCCGCTTCCCCATTCTGCGGCGGGAGCATAATCCAAAACCATCGTGTCTGTGTTCAGCTTCGACAAGTACGGCACAGAATACATCAAATAGTTTTCAAAAGAAACAGCACAAATATTAGAAGGATCGCCATCCATCAGTCGCTTCGTTCTTGCCATTTCGACATCTTTGAAAAGTACCTGCGAAGACAAATAAGATGCTGCGGCAACGTCAGCAGCAACAAGACCTCCATCAGAATACCACCACATTTGACCTGCTTGGAAGGCAATTGACCGAGATGCAACGCATCCGATTGTCGGATACAACGTATTTTGAAAATTAGCAGTTGTTGCCCATTGACTGCGGTCTAAAATTCCGCTTGCAAGGGAATAAGTTGCTCGGTCTGTAAACACAGTTAATCTCGTTGACGTGTCCTGACCAACATAGCTGACCATTGCTGTGACTGGACGTACAAAAGCAAAATCTCCGCGCCCAGCACCCGTTGTTCTTTCTTGCCATGAGGTCGGGTCGCCAAGGTCAGATGCAAGGACGATGTTCCCGTTTGCGATCCACATGCGGTTTCCAGAATAAGCCATATGCGTTCCAGTTGGAATGCCTGCATCTTGGTTGCCTGTTTTATTGCTTCCGTCCCACCACCCCGGAGCAGAGATGCCGTCCTGCATCATTAAAATTGTATGTGCTGGGGTCACCAATTCGTTTTCGGAGGTAGCAAGATTAGCCGTCTTCGTCGCAAGAGCAAAAGTGATGTTTTCGACATTTTTGTCGAATTTAATGTTTGTCAGCTTAAAATCATTCCAGTTCTTTGGCTGGACCAATGGGAATGGTGCATAATAAACAGACCCATCAACTGCAAAGACGATGTAGCTCAATTCCTGTTCAGCAACCCCTTCGCCATTCACGTCAAATATTTTTGCAGGAACAACAGTCTGCACACCTTTTTCTTCGCGAGTAAAAGACGCATCCTTTTGTTTGTTTGCTTGAAAAATAATCCCACCTTGCAAGTTGCCTGCTGGCAGACTTAAACGCATCGCATAGCCCGGTCGAGTTTGTGCAACGCCACCACGAATTGACAAGTTTACCCCCCACTTAAACTGGTTTTCTGGCAATGCCCAAGGATTCCTAACCGAATTGACTCCCTGCGTCCACCCGGTCGATACTTTTTGTAGCCTGCCTGAAGTGATGTTTTCGCTTTTCATCAGAACATCACAGGGTCTTGCCCGTCAGCATAGACAAGATTTTGAATTTGCGGAGGTTGAAATGCATGCCCATCAAGATGCTCTTGCTGATTCTTCAGGTAATTAAAAGCAACGCCCCAGTAACGAACTGCCTGCTCCGCAAAATCCTTGTCTTCAAGGTCACAGGCGTGAACAGCAGTAATAATCGCTCGCTCATGCTCCAATGGAATGTAATCCTGCATGGAAGTGATTGTTGGCGGGGTCAAACGATATGCGATCCGCGCCCAAGCGCACTTCTTGCCGATACGGATTCTGCGATAGCTTGGATTGATTTCGTCTGGGTGATACTGACCAATTAGGGTCATGTCATTGCTACGTCCGTAGTCAAAAGCATAAAGCGAAACATATCCATCAGTTTTCGGTTTTTCGATGTGAGCAACAGTTTTGACCAAAACCGGGCCTTGCACACTATCCACGAAAAATTTCGATGTTGTCTTGTTTCCACTTGTCAAATATTCAACTCGACCAGTCGTTGCAGACAAGTTTTGAGCGTTGGCAAGCGTGTTGTACAACTCAAATTCATCTGCATTGATCTTGCGAACAAAGTATGTCGTTCCAGCAACAATCCCGTTAGGAAGAACATCATTTTCCCCCGCTCGCACCGAAATCTTATCACCTGTCTCGTACAAGCATGAAGGCGCATAGATGCTGGTCGAAGGTTGTACTGTCATCACTCGTCGGATGTCCAAGGTCAGTCTGCCTGTGCCGGGAGTCGTGATCGGAACAAGCGTCCCGCCTTGATAAACCTTAACCCGATTGCCAAACAATTTGACTGTGTAATCTGTGCCAGCAACAAGCGGATTTGGCAATGTGCCAGAAGATGTGAAATTAACAATTTCATCATCCGCGATGAACTGAATGTTGTCTGGCTCGATTAAGTTGTCGTAGACACTCGGAGTGACGCTAAAACGAATGCCAAAATAAGTTTGCCCAGTACCGAATGCAGTAGTGACAACCTGCCCAGTTGTGCCGCCAGCAATTGCATTTGCTTGGGAGGTGTAGACTCGACCAGATTCATCCGTATCTTTGCGTAGCCAGAATTGCGTGACTCCGTTGTCAATTGATGGTGCGGTTGTCGGTAACAAAAAGTCAGTTCCAAAGTAGAATCCTTGAGTCTGACCTAACGACGAATAATCTCCGCGCCAGTTGCCAGTAAACGCCACACCAAACGATCTGGAAAGCACCACATATAAAGTTCCAGACCCGGCAGATTTGATATCAACATCCGAATAGTCAGTTCCTTTAATTGTAAAGGTTGTGGAGGTTGGATTCTCGGCTCGATATGCGGTTCCAGCCACTAATGGCAATGGCAAAGTGCCAGTCGATTGAAACTCGACAAATACGCCAGTCGAAGGAGAAATCGTTACAGTAGGAGCGGATGTGTAGCCACTCCCTTGTGTAATAATGTCAATTGATGTTACCTGACCACCAGAAACATTAGCTTTCGCAGTCGCTCCAGTTCCTCCACCACCTTCAATTTTTACTTGCGGAGCTTGAGTGTATCCAGAACCACCAGAAATTTGAGTGAAACGAGAAATAAAAGATGTGGTGATTGATGCAGCAGCAGTTGCTTGGTTTCCAGAAGCAACTTTGGCAGCTGTAATGTTGCCACTTGCATCAACTAATGCAGAACCAACAGAATAAGTGAATGTGTTGGTGCTTACATTCGATATTGTTTTAGTTCCGATGTAATCTGTCGGGGATGCGCCAGAGATCAAAATTTGATTTCCGTTGGCAAATCCATGCGCGACAGCAGTTGTTACTGTTGCAATCAATGTGCTTGGATTTGTAGTAATGGAAGTGACTGTAAAGTTTGTTGTTGTCGGAGGATCAATTGTTACAGTCGGAGGCGAAGAATAACCTAATCCTGCATCTGTAATAATAACTTCAGAGATTGTATTGCTGACAGTATTTCGGATTGCATAGCCTTTTGCTGTGCGTGATTGCTGACCAACAGGAGGGATAGGCGGATCGCTAAAAGTAACATTTGGTTCAGTAGTGTAGCCAGAACCAGATGCAGAGACACGAACACTTGTCACCGATCCAACAGGTACGGCACTAAATTGTGCTCCAGCCCCGGATGGAACAGGAATAGAAAGGCCGGGTGCAGTAATTTGATTGGTAATTCCAACCGCAGCAGTAGCAGGAATCAATTTTACCAACGAAACAACTCCGCTTCCGGGCGTGATCAGTACAATTGGGTTTACAAAAAATGTAGTGGATGAAGCATTGGCATCCGCTTGGTTTTCGTGAAGCGTGATCGTTGTCGAGTCGATCACATTGACAAAATAATTTTTGTTTGGAATTAAAGGACGAGGCAACACGCCACCGGAAGTGAATGCCTGAACTTGGTCGCCATCCGTAAATAAATGAGGAACGCTAAATGTCAACTTGGTTTCAGGCGCGATCTCTTTGCGAATATCAACATTGATATTGGCAGTTGAGCCTGTCGTGTAAACCTCCCCGTAGTTGTTTTTAGCGTTCTCTTCAGTCTCGAAAAGCTGAAGATTTGTAGAGTCTAAAAGATTGCCGAAATAAGTTGTTTCGGACTTAAGAGGTGCTGGCAGAGTCTGCCCCGGCGGAAAGAAAATTGGATTAGCAGTCGAGATGCCAATTGTCGGAGCAATTGCAAAGCGAAGCGCAGTCACAACTTGACTTGCTCTCTCATCAAGAAACTCCAAAGGCCCAGCACCAACGATGGATTGCAACGAAATGGGATAGTCGCCCGATTGCGCGTTGAGTGAATCGTTGAAAATCTTGATCGTTAAAGCATCGATTACGCCAATGTAGTATGTCTGCCCATCGGAAAGCGGCACAGGAATCGTTCCGCTAATCGGCGTGATGCTCATGCCTTCGCCAGAATTCAATTGATGAGCAGTTGCCGATTTGAATGACTGTATCGGCGTGATGGCAACTTCGCGAGTTGCGATATTCGCGCCAGAAGGAGCAATCGTTCCGTACGCAAAATCGGAAGGCGAATTGATCGGAATTAGCAACCCATCAACACCAGTACCATCGGCCAATTGACTGCGAATTGGCCGATTATTTTCATTCGTTCCAACCACCCGGATAACCTTGCCGACATCGTTAGAGGATTCAGCAATGGCTACCAACTCGGAAGGCTGAATGATCTCCATCAATGTCGCAACATAGCCTCGATCATCCCACGCCCATTCAACAGGATTGTATTTTCCCCCGGCGTTGACATGATACTGGAAAAGCCGATTGCGGAAGTATACAGGACTGCCGTCCACATTGACCGCAAGAGGCACAGAAACGCCGCGAGGGAGCGCAATTGAGCAACCATCCCACCCTGTGCAGACATCGACCTCTGCGGTTGAATGCATCCAATGTCCAGACTCCATGAGAGTCTGAACTGCCTGCGAGATTTTTCGGAATACCTTGCTCTTATCAGTTGTTCCTAAAATCTCCGCGCATTCCTCGTAGATTTGCGAAACAAACATGATTATACAGCACCACGGGAGAGTTCTTGAGCGAAAGCGGCAAGGTCAGCATCTTCTGCCTCGCCGGGAGTCGGAGCTACAGGAGGCATCATCTCGTCAGTTCCTGCGGCTTGCTGCTCGACCTGAACCGCAAGCGCATCGATAGCCTCCGCCAGTTGAACGACAATGCCGTGCAATTGATCGAAGGTAGTCTTGGGGATTGACATCATTACCTCGCCGCCTTCAGGCGCGGCAGGAGGCATTGGTGCTTCAGTCATTTCCTCCATAGGCATGGGCGTGTCTTGGTTTTTCATTTTTTAATCTTCTGTTTCTGCTTCGTCGAGTCCGCTTTCAATGGCATCCTCATCGTCTTCATCATCGGATTTTTCATAATCCTCTGAATCCATCGGCTTGATGCCATAAATGCAAATTTCGACAGTATTGCGTTTTTCGGTTTTCCCGTTACGAGTAGTCGTTTCCTTGCGCTCCATTACTTTTTTGAAGTAAATACACGCTTCGCCTTCTTTGGGAAGATCATCAAGATTTTCTACATTCTCAAAATAAAGCGAAGGATAATGCACTTTCGGCTTTTCCTCGGCAGGTTCGATCATGGCAGTAATCTCCATGTCTTTCATCGACTCGCCGAGGTCAACAAAACCTTCTGGTAATTCTTTTTTTTGAGGTTCGTAAGGCATATTAAGGATTCAGTTGAGCTTTGAGCGAAGCAACTTCAGCCGAGAGTTCTTGGATTGCTTTCAGCATTGGAGCGATGAGTTCAACATAACCAATCGAAAGAACATCTTCGCCACCCTTGACAGAGTGATCTTGGAAACCACCAAAATCAATGCCTTTAGCGTCAAGAACAGATTTAACTTCTTGAGCGATCAAGCCATGATGGAAACGATTGCGTTTCTTGGAACCATCGTGCGTGATGTTGGCAAGTTTTACATCTTCAAGCCACTTATCAAGCTCAACTTTGTAAGCGTTGTATGCGGCGAGTTCTTGAGCGTATTTGGCTTTTTCCTCTTCGGTAGCGTCATCTTTAAGTTCAGTTGGTTTAGCAACGGATTCAGGTGCTTCTGGACGATAATCCTCACGCATATCCCACTTGAAATCAACTGGACGAAGTGCGTTAACAAACTCAAGGCCAAGTTCGGTATCACGAACATCTGCTTTATCACGGATGTCAGAACGATTTTGAACTGCGCCATAAGCGTAAGTTGTAGTTGCTGAATCTCCAAGTTGAACTTGTAAATTTCCTGTTACATCTGCATTTACTCCAAGAGCAACACATCCGTATTGTGTTGTAACACCAAGTAATGTGTTTTGTCCTACACCAACATTAAAACTTCCTTCTGTATTATTGTATAATGCAGCATAACCAATCGCAGTATTGCTGAATCCAGTTGTAGTGTTTTCAAGTGTTGCCACTCCCAATGCTGTATTTTTATACCCAGTAGAATTAAATCGCATAGAATTTAATCCAATTGCTATGTTTTCATTTCCACTCGTGTTGGAAAAAAGTGAGGATAGACCAATGGTTGTATTTGATGATATATTCCCCCCGCCCCTGCCTACAGTAAGTCCGTTGATAAGTGTGTCTTTGTCGAGGTTTACTACATTAGTTGTTGCTTTAGTTAGTGGCATAATTTTAGTTTTTCTATTTTAGTTGTTTGTTTGTTGTTTTTGATTGTTAAGCTACTGATAGTGATACTATCGTTATTTCCGATCCCGATGGTATCGGTGTCGAGAAAGTTAATGTCCTTGGGATAACATTGTCAATTGTATAATTTGTTGATTTTTGATAAATGCCATCTACATGAACAAGGTATGCTGGAGCAAGTATAGATAATCCACCTGTAATTGCAAATACTGTTTGAATTCCATCGCCAGTAAATGCCCATGCGCTACCGAAATTTGTAGGCGGCAATACTCCTGTCGCGCCAGTTGCGCCTGTTAGTCCAGTAGAACCTTGGATGCCATTCAATGACACAATCACAACCTCTGATCCTGATGGAACAACAGAAGATGTTGTTAAAGTGTTTCCAGAAATGCTATAAGTATTCGGGTCTTGTGTGATGCCATCAATATTTACCGAATAAGCTAATGGATTATTTGTTGTATTTCCTGTAATGTCGAAGAATTGAGTTCCCCCTGCGTATGCCCAACGAATACCGCCAAAAGGCCCAGCACTTCCAGCAACACCAGTTGCGCCTGTTTGACCTGTCGCGCCAATCGGCCCAACGATTTCGACTATTACAATAACAGAATTAAACGGAACTGCACTTGATAATACAATCGTGTAAGGTGATCCAGAAACAACATTATAATTATTTGGGTCTTGAACAACTCCATCAATAGACACTAAATATCCAGAAGGAATTAGGCTATTAGCACCAGAAATATTGAATGTATCTTGCGTTCCGTTTCCAACATAACCCCATCTTTGACCTCCTGCCGCCGCAGTTCCAGATATGCCTTGTATGCCTGTCGCGCCTGTTGAGCCAATGCCCGTTGCGCCTTGAGGCCCAACTATTCCTGTAGCACCTGTCGCGCCGATGCCCGTTGCGCCTTGAATGCCATTCAAAGACACAATGACGATCTCCGATCCAACAGGGACAGGAGAAGATGTTGTTAAAGTGTTTCCAGAAATCGAGTAATTTACAGAATCTTGAACTACACCATCAATACAGACAAGGTATCCAAGAGGATTGTTTGTAGTGTTTCCTGTAATGTCGAAGAACGAAGTTCCTCCTGCATAAGCCCATCTAATACCACCGAAAGGCCCAGCGGAACCTGCTACACCAGTTGCACCAGTAATGCCATTCAATGAAGTAATAACAATTGTCGATCCATTTGGGACTGGAGCCGACATCGTAAGCGTATATGGCAATCCTGACGAGACAGAATAATTCGCAGGGTCTTGAGTGATGCCATCGATATTGACAGAGTATCCAAGAGGGTTTGTTGTGGTCGCTCCTAAAATATTAAATGCTGATTGCGATCCATTGCCAACATAAGCCCATCGCTGACCACCAACTGGGCCTGCGTTTCCTTGTAAACCTGAAGCACCAGTTGCGCCAGTCGCTCCACCGGGGGTTCCTTGTGGACCAATCGGCCCAGTCGATCCTGTGCTTCCAACATCGCCAATTGGAGCAATATACCAAAACGCGAAAGATCCAGCACCTTCAGCCCGATCAACTAAAATTCTTACTTCTTGGTTGTTTACTTCTAAAACAACCCCCTCAACATAATCAAACGGAGATGCAGAAACTGCTGTTGCTCTCAACCTAGTTCCGTAATCCCATCCAATATTAGTTGGAACATAAGAAAATTCCTTTGTTCCTACACTAATATTATTTTGAGTGAAAGATACAATGTTTAAAACATCGCTAACTCCTGTTGCGCCTGTGCTTCCGCGAGGCCCAGTTGCGCCTATTCCAGTCGCCCCAGTCGCTCCAAATCCAGTCGCGCCTTGAACACCATTTAGTGAAACAATAACAATTTCTGATCCAGCAGGAACTGGAGCAGACATAGTTAAAATACTGCCAATTACATTGTAGTTATCTGGGTCTTGCAAAACACCATCAATACTAACAATGAATGCTGTTTCTAACTCGGATAACGCACCGAATACACTATATTGAGTTTCCGATCCTGTGCCAATATAAGCCCAACGAATACCTCCTGCTGGAGAGGCTGGACCAGTTGCGCCAGTCGCGCCACCGGGAGTGCCTTGAGGCCCGATTTGACCAGTTGCGCCAGTCGCTCCACCCGGGGTTCCCTGCGGTCCAATCGGCCCAGTCGCTCCCGTGCTTCCAACTGGTCCGGGTGATCCAATACCCGTGGACCCTGTCGCTCCTAAACCTGTAGCCCCTTGAGGACCAACATTTCCAGTTGCACCAGTTGCTCCGATGCCCGTTGCGCCTGTGCTTCCTTGGATTCCAACCCCTGTCGCGCCTGTCGCTCCTGCACGGCTAGAAAGTTCTACGACAGTAAGAAACGATCCTGATGGAATCGGTGTATCAAAATTTAAAACTCGTGGCAGAGTTGACGAAATAGTGTAACTAATCGGGTCTTGAACAACTCCATCAATATATGCCAAGTAAGCATTACGATCAGGTTGCCATGCGCCAGTCAAAGTGAATTCTGTCTGACCAGAACCAGCAAATCCCCAACGCAAAAATGTCCCATATCCATCCAGAGAGTTGGCGAAAACGCGAAGCAAGTAGCAAAGTAAGCCTTCTCCCTCCTCGCGAGGAATCTGATCGACTTTTGCCGTGTTGTTTGGGTCACAAGGGATATTCCAAACTACTCGTCCGTTTTTGACAGACTTTGTAATATCTCCGTAAAGCGCAAAAACAAGGTTGGAAATCAAAGAAGGAACCGATTCAGCAGAAATTTGCGGATACGGAATTTCTGGGCAACAAGGCGAATTGTGATTGTTATTATTGCAAGACATCGTTTTATTTGGTTATGCGTTAGATACGCTTTCGCAGTTATGCTTTTCTTTTACTACACTTTTTTTGCCTGTCAAATAATCGGAGCAATGTCGATGATCAAAGCTCCAGTTGCTCCTGTAAACCCGGTTGTCCCGCGCAATCCTGATGCTCCTGTTGCCCCGGTTAATCCAGTTGCGCCTGATCCAGTTGCTCCAACAAAAGGCCAATCGCAATCGATGTTTGTTGGTTGGCAACTGCTATTTTGAGAACTTGGAACCCAATTAAATTGTTTAGGCATACGCTAAAATTATTTTCCTGATCGTTGATCCTTTGGGTTGGGTTACTGTGCCGTTGTCCCATTGGATTTTTCCTCCACCGATATGCGTTCCTTTGCTCTTTGGGTTATCTCGCCGCGATACTCGGATTCCTTCGGCGGGAGGCCATTTTATCGTTGATGATAATGGAGTGCTTTTAGGTTCGCTTTTAGCAATGGGTCGATAGCCATATGCGGAAACCTTTCGTTTAAGGTCATCATCCCAATAGGTGATCAACTTCTTCTCAACTTCCCCATTGCGAATTGCTCCAGCCAATTGCTCTGTAACTCTTTCTGGACTGCACTCCAGTTGCTCCGCGATAGTCTCCCGCGAGTCCCATCCGCACGGCCATTTGTAGTTCTGACGATTATGAGATTCAACGATTTTATTCCATTTTGCCATTGTTAGTCCTCCAAGAAGATTGGCCAAGTTCCTGTGCGTCCGCGTTTTGCATCGAACAAGAAGTAGGTTTGCTGTGGTGGTTCATAGGGGGCTTTGATAGAGATTGAGTAGCTATTAGCTCCCACCAGACTACCATTAGAAATCCATTTCGGATTCTGCTGACTGGTGTGCCAATGTCCGAAAATATCTAAATCCGCATGACGACCTTTGTTCCAGCTTGATATAGCTTTCTCTGTTGGAATGGTTAACCCGCCGATTCCGCCTTGGTATTTAAGCTGGTCGCCATGGTGCAGGCGGATTGTTTTTCCGTAAATTTCAAGATAAGTGTGATATGATTCGCCTACCAACCAAGTCACTCCATCGGTGATCTCTTGCTCAAGGAGTTTGTAAAGCAACCATTCGTAACTGTTCTTGTAAGCAGTTGAGTGACGTGGCTTAATCGTTGTGCGCCCGTGATTTCCAATAGAACATGGAATGATTATATGCTCAAAATTTCCCTCTTTGCGGATTGTATTGATGAGTTTTGCGAGAGTCGTTTTGAGCCACAAAATCGTTTGCGTTGGTGACAATTCATTCTCTTCGCGCAATTCTTCGTGGATGTATCCGGTCATCAAGTCACCCAGAATAGCGAGAACAAGCACGGGAATGTCCCTGCCCCCTCGCTCAATTTCTGTCAGTTGCAAAATTGCTCTCGTTGCCTTTTCGATTCGCTTCTCTGCGATAGCAAGGTTAAATTCGTTGAGGTAGTTGACAGTTCGCGGATCGACTTTCTCCTCGCAATGCCAGTCCGACAAAACAGCAACAGCAGCAGATTCGTGTCCTTTTACTTTGCGATCATACTTGAAGGAAGAAGTGACTGGTCCATGATTTTTAAGTGCCTCCGTTACGCCTAATTGGCATTCAAGCTCATGGACTGTTTCTTGGTATCTTTTAATTTGGTTTTTAAGATCAGAAACTTCTGTTTTGTGGGCTTTTGCTGTTGAGTCACGTTCGATTTGTTGCCATTTTTTCATTCCTCTTCCTCCTCAAGTTCTAATACAATTTCTTCTTCTTCAAAGAATTCAGATGCTCGGTCTGCGATATTTTGTGTCGCATATTCGTTGCCAAACTTTGTTTCCATATGGTAAGTAGTTCCTTGCTCTTCCCAGCAGACAATAACAATGCCTGCGTCGAAGTGATCTGATAGAGTCTTTCTTACAGACTCAATTGCTTCTTTGTTATTTTTTGGAATTTTCATTACACTTCAATTAAAAGATAAGGAATCGTTTTTTGAGAATAGCGATCCATCTCCTCGTAAACGAGGGTCTGGAAGGCAAGCCATTGACTTGGTGGGATCGTTTGGCAACCGAGTGAAGAGGTTGCGTTGTTGCCTCCTCGGTGAATGTTGATATGATAACCGATACTCACGCCTTCCCCATCACGATAGACTGGCAATGCCTCGTTTTTCGTAGCAGGACGCAAAGCAGGATAGCCCGGACCTTTAGAAATGCCATGTCTGCCCTTGCGATACAAGTGAACGCCGGGAACTAATGAAGCAATTCCTTTTCGGAATGCGGAAGGATCGGTATTGGCGTTAAATGTAGCGTAAACAGTCGGAGAAATGACGAAAATAGCGTCATCATAGATGTTCCGGTCGTTTTTACCAACAATTCCCATTGAATTTAGATAATATCCTCGGATGCCGATAAGAGCAACCTTATCAACCACTCCCGCTTTTTTAAGAAGTTTTTCGCTCACTTCTTTTTTTTGCTGTGGTCGAGATTTTGGAAGCATTACTTGTTAGAATCTTTTGCAAGAATCAGGCCAACACCTGCGGTGACTGCCGCAAAGAGCAATCCCATGTCGCCAAATGTTCCATTAGCCAAGAATTCTTTGCCTGCGTCAGAGACTGCCGCAAGAATCGTGAATACGCCGAGTAGTGTTGTTTTCCAGTTCATTTTTTTGTTCCTTTTGGTTTTGGCAGTTCATATGTGATCCTGCCGTAATCTGTCTGTAGTGAAATACCAAGCGTTTCGCATCCAGTTAAGAATGCCATAGCGAGAAAAGCGAATGACAATACAATCATTCCAAGTGCGATTTGTTTAGCGTTCATTGTTGCAAATTTTTTTGAACATATACACTATCGTCAAAACGCCAGCGATAAGAGAAACAAGCAATCCACCGACACGCAAGCCAGTTTCGATGTGCGGCATCATACTAACCATGAATCCTGTAAAACTTGTTGTCGTTCCAAGAATACCTGTGAGTGTAGCGTTATTGTTCATTATTCTGGTTCTTGTGGAAGAGTTGCGTAGTCAATTTCAGATTCTAATTTTACAATAGTTCCTTCTGGTGGTTGCCATGTTTTGGCATTTCCGTCCCAAAGAATAGTATTTTCCAACCATCCACCATCTTTGTTTAAAATAACATATCGTTCGATCATAATTAAAAATAGGTTGTGATGATGACAATTCCCGCGCCACCAGTTCCACCAGTTCCACCAGTTCCAGCTTGAGCAGCTCCTCCACCGCCACCGCCAGATGCAGGGAATCCACCATTCCCGCCATTTCCTCCATTTGTTAAAGATGCGCTTCCTGCGCCACCTCCAGAACCAACCGCAAATAAACCATTAACGGCATGGTCGTTATTAATTCCATTTGCCCCAGTTCCT
>Ga0307379_10003399_pt1 | contig 23189 bp, 20 predicted proteins | sample UN2MG_FD_202237 | JGI IMG/M metagenome (GOLD analysis project Ga0307379, IMG submission 202237) | Soil microbial communities from Risofladan, Vaasa, Finland - UN-2 | ecosystem: Environmental > Terrestrial > Soil > Coastal area > Acid sulfate soil | place: Finland: Risofladan, Vaasa | collected... | reverse complement strand
GTGGGGCTTCGATCCGCTGAAGCTCGGAATACCTGTCCCTGATACCATCTCCGACGTTAGTCACAGGCGAGCCGAGCAGCCCCCAGGAGCTCGGCGAGGTTCGGCTGTGAGTAACTCGGCGGCGCGGGTTGTGAATAGACGCGTCGCAGGTAATCTCACACGGGCGGAGTTTGCTGACGCCGCGACCCCGACACGGTCACCTGTCCCTGCTTCTACGAGGAGCGTCGGGAGATCACCGGCCGGGTCGACGGCGCCTGCTCAGAAGTCTGAGAGAACATCGCCTCGCGAAGGCTCTCGTATCAGGTCGACTGGCAGCAGGCGCAAGGCGTCATCCCCGGGTAAGCGGAGGCCAGGAGCGAATGCGATGGACAGAGGTACTGCGGATAGTTGGAGCCAACGGACGGCGTTCGTCGGGTTCGACTGGGCCAGTGACCATCACGACGTGGTGCTTGTCGATCAGCACGGCAAAATCGTCGAAGACTTCCGTTTTGACGATTCGGCCGAAGGGTGGCGGTTGCTGATCAAGAGGTTGAGCAAACATCCTGATCCCGCGGTGGCCATCGAAACCAGCAGCGGGGCTACGGTAGAACGACTCCTCGAGGCGGGCTATGCGGTGTATCCGGTCAATCCCAAAGCGGCCAAGCGCTACCGAGATCGCAAGGCTCCCAGCAGAACCAAAACGGACCGTATCGACGCTTGGAGTCTGGCCGATGCGCTGCGGCTCGAGGGGCACACTTGGCGGCCGCTCAAGCCGGACGATCCGCTGACCGCTGAGTTGCGGCTGTTGTGTCGGGATGAGATCGTCTTGATCGAGCAGCGAACGGCGCTGGTCTGCCAACTCAGGGCGGCCCTGCACGAGTACTACCCTATTGCTCTGGAGGCCTTTGACCAATGGACGGTGCGAGCAGCTTGGGCCTTCATCGAGGCTTTTCCGACACCGGCCGCTCTTACTGCAGCCGGGAAACGCAAGTGGGAGAAATTCCTGCACACGCACAAGCTGTACCGGCCCCAGACCTACCAGAAGCGGCTCGAGCTATTTGCCCAGGCTCAGACATTCTGCGGTAGCCCGGCGACGACGAACGCCAAGAGCATGCTCGCGGTCGCCCTGGCCAGTCAGCTCCGCGTGCTTCAGCGCCATCTGGACAAGTTTCGCGATCAGATCGAGAAGCTGTTCGCCAGGCACCCCGATCACGACCTGTTCGGTTCATTGCCCGGTGCTGGTGATAAACTCGCTCCACGCCTGCTGGCCGAATTGGGCGACAACCGTGAGCGTTTTGACTCACCCAAGGCGTTGCAATGCCATGCCGGCACCGCTCCGGTGAGCTATCAAAGCGGGCAGCTCAAGAAGGTTCGCTTTCGACGGGCCTGCCACAAGGTTCTGCGGTACACGGTTCACCTGTAGGCCGACCTGAGCCGGCGCACATGTCCGTGGGCGGATGCATACTACCACAAGAAACGCGAGGAAGGTCAGAGCCACGCCTGCGCGCTCCGCTGTCTGGGCCAGCGTTGGCTCAAGATCCTCTGGAAGATGTGGCAGACGCGCGAACGGTACGATCCTGAGCTTCATCAACGTAACCAGCTCAACCACGGGAGCTGGGTCATCGGCCTGATATGCGCGCCAAACGCGTCACTCACGACCGCTGACGCGTGAGCGGCAAACGACGCCAATGGCTTGCAAAACCTACCCGGGAGGCTGTCAATGAAATCCACGAAAAAGCCCTTGCGGCCACAGAGAACATCTCCCGAAAACTCCGTCCGCGTTGCGCCGCAAGGACTTACGCGCCTCGCCCGTTTGGGCCTGCTGCGCTCTCATGCTGCCTCACGTAACCCGAACTGAGGTGCCGCGATGGGCTTCGTGAGCGCGATCGTTTTCTTTCTGCGCGCGTTGCTCGGCCGCCGCGCTGCCCTTGCCGCCGAGAACTTGGCGCTCCGCCAGCAACTGGCCGTTCTCCAGGTATCGGTGAAGCGCCCGCGGCTGCGGAAGCGTGACCGGATCTTCTGGGTTTGGCTGTCCCGGCTCTGGTTTGACTGGCGCTCCAGCTTGGTGATCGTGAAGCCTGAGACCGTGATCCGTTGGCACCGCGAAGGCTTCCGGCTCTACTGGCGCTGGAAGTCGCGCACGAACAGGCGCGGCCGACCGCGGACCGCGGTGGAGATCCGCCAACTGATCCAGCGCATGGCCCGCGAGAACCCCACCTGGGGCGCCCCGCGGATCCAGTCCGAGTTGGTTTTGCTCGGATACATGGTTGCGGAGTCGACGGTGGCGAAGTACATGAAGCGTCAGCGCAAGCCGCCTTCGCAGACGTGGCGGACGTTCCTGGAAAACCACGTGCGCGACATCGTTGCGGTCGACTTCTTCGTGGTTACCACCGTGAGTTTTCGCCTGCTCTATGGCTTTCTCGTGCTTTGGCACGGCCGACGTCGCGTCGTTCACTTCAACGTGACCCCGTATCCGACCGCACGCTGGACGGCCCAGCAGGTTGTGGAAGCCTTCCCGTTCGACGAAGCGCCGCGCTTCCTGATCCGGGATCATGACGGCATCTACGGCCAGGACTTCCGCGATCGCATCAAGCACCTGGGCATCGAGGAGGTGATCATCGCGTTCCGGGCCCCCTGGCAGTCGCCATACGTCGAGCGCCTCATTGGCTCCATCCGCCGCGAGTGTCTGGATCACGTGATCGTGCTCAACGAAGCACACCTGCATCGAATCCTGCGCGCCTATTTCGCGTATTACCACGAAGCTCGAACGCACTTGTCACTCTACCGAAACGCGCCGATCCCGCGAAAGGTCGAGCTGCCGAGCCGCGGCCCCGTCATCGCCATCCCGCAGGTCGGAGGCTTGCATCATCGGTACACGCGCGCGGCTTGAGGCGGAGACGAGCGATCATTACCCGTAAGCCGATCGGCGGAATCGTGCTGCGCTGGCCGCGAAGATGCGGCCCGTTCGCCGGTCTTTGAATCGTCTGTGGACACCCGGGTTCGTTCTCAACGACGCCCCCCGCCCGTCATCTTCCGTCGCGGCGAGCGCGGACGGAGTTTCCGGTAGGGACAGGTCTTCTTTGGCAAGGCGAAGTGCGCCGCGTGCCATCCAGCTCCGTACTACACGGACAACCTCATGCACAACTTGCGCGCCGAGCGGTTCTACGAGCCGCAGATGGTCAACGGGCGCATGGCGTCTGCGGACGGCCCAATCAAGACGTTTCCGCTGCGCGGCATCAAGGACTCGCCGCCGTACCTGCATGATGGCCGCCTGCTGACGCTCGAGGACGTCGTGGAGTTCTTCAATCTGATCCAGGAACTCAACCTAACGGCACAGGAGAAAAACAGGATCTTGTTGCTTTCATGCGTGCCCTGTAAGGCGATTGTCGATGCCGTACGGTGCTCTCCTGAGGGTGGGAGCATTGTGTGACCAAAACCAGCGCGACCTGCTACAGTTCGGGCCGCGGCAACATTGTACCCGTGCTACGCGGAACGTACCGCTTGATTCAGATTATCGAGTCCGCCGCCGTATCCAACGTAGGATCGATGGCGACAGCCACCGTCCAGGCACGATCGGGTATAGGAGCGTACGCAGTCCCCGCGGAACGTCGGCGTCATCCACCGGCTGCTGGGGGCTGAGCGATGACAGCATCGTCCACCTCACGTGGATAGATCGTTGTCGCGAGGCTGCGACACGCCCGGCGTCACCTTTGGACTCCGCCGTAGTGCACCGGCTCCGGTGCTCTTCAACTTGGCCAGGAGCTGCCGCGCCCACAAGAACTCGGTGCCGAGAATCGCCAGGCCGGCGGGGATCACAATGATGGCCGGCCCCGGAAGCACGATCATGGCGATACCAATAACCAGCACGCTCGCGCCCAGCAGAACTACGACAATGCGTCGGAACTGCTTCCAGGAGTATTCGATCACGTTGTCGAGTTCCGCGGCGAGCGGAGAGACGAGCGGCGCGCTGTCCCGATGGCCGGCGAGAATCGATGCCAGCACGCCCACGGAGAGGATTCCACCGATGATCGCCAGTGAGACGAGCGTCGGGATCGGATGGTGGTGGGCGAGCAGCATCTTCACGCCGACGTAGGCCAGCAGAAACACGAGGCTCATTTTGAGGTAGCGAAACCTGTCCATGACGCCGGCGAGGACGAAGTACAGCGAGCGTAGACCGAGGATGGCGAACACGTTGGACGTGAATATCAGGAAGGGATCGCGTGTAACCGCAAAGACGGCCGGGATCGAGTCGACTGCGAATAGCACGTCGGTACTCTCAACGACCAGCAGCACGAGAAAGAGCGGCGTTACCGCCCGTTTTGCATCGACGTGAGTGAAGAATCTCTGACCGTCGAGCCGAGGACTCACTGGATAGAGCCGCCGTACGAGATGGACCAGCGGGTTTCGGTCCGGGTTCAGATTGTCGTGCCGGGCCATCAGCATCTTGATCGCCGTCAGGATCAGCAGGCCCCCGAACACGTATGTCACCCAACTAAACCGCGCGATCAGCGCGGCGCCGGCTGCGATCATGATTCCGCGCATGACGAGCGCGCCGAGGATTCCCCAATATAGTACGCGGTGCTGGTGCATCGCGGGGATGGAGAAGTACGAGAAGATGAGGGCGATGATAAAGATGTTGTCCAAGCTGAGTGACTTCTCGATGATGTAGCCGGTAAAGAACTGCAGCGCCGCTTGCTCGCCGCCGAGGTCATGTCCGATGTCGCGGCCGATCCCGAAGACGTGGTGCTCGTACAGGAAGTACACCGCCACGTTGAAGAGCAGGGCCAGGATCACCCAAGCGGTGGTCCAGACAGCCGCCTCTGAGATTCGGACCGCATGCGCTCGGCGGTGGAATACTCCCAGGTCAAGGGCGAGCAGTCCGAGCACGACCGCGAGGAACACGATCCACAGCCAGACTGTCATCGTTTTCTCCTGCTGAGTCGTCGCCGGAAAGAGCGGGCGGCCGCCGAACTTCCCACACGCGAGCCGACCGGATATGGTAGGACGCGTTCGACGTTGAGGGAACGCACATGGCGACTTGGGCCGCTGCTGAAGGCATGCCGACGCCGCTGGGCGTCACGTGGATCGCCGAGCAGCAGGCGTACAACTTCGCGCTGTACTCGAAGCACGCTACGGCCGTGACGCTGCTGCTCTACCGCGCGGACGACATGGTCCATCCGGTCGTCACGTACGAGCTTCCGCACTTGAAGAACAAGAGTGGCCGGATCTGGCACTGCCGGATTGCCGAGGCGGACCTGAAGGGCGCGTCGTACTACGCGTATTTGGTCGACGGCCCGAATCCCGAGGGTCAGACGGAGTGGCACAACTTCGATCCGGAGAAGATCCTGCTCGATCCGTATGCCCGCGCCGTTCACTTTCCGGCGGAGTTCGATCGCCAAGCAGCGACGCGCAGCGGCTCAAACGCCGGCAAGGCTCCCGTGGGGCTGATTCAGCCGGAGCGGTCGTGCTTCCTGTGGGGCACGGATCCCACCCCGCGGCACGAAGCTGACCTCGTGATCTACGAGCTGCATGTGAAGGGCTTCACGGCGCGGGCGAATTCGGGGGTCAGGCCGGAACAGCGTGGGACCTTTGCCGGCGTGGAGGCCAAGATCCCCTACCTGAAGGACCTTGGCGTCACCGCGGTCGAGCTGATGCCCGTGTTTCAGTTCGACGCGCAGGAAGGCAACTGCTGGGGCTACATGCCGCTGAACTTCTTTTCACCGCACCAGCATTACGCGTGTCGGGGTGAGGAGTGCCACCAGCACGACGAGTTCCGTGCCATGGTCAAGGCGCTGCACGCTGCCGACATCGAGGTGATTCTCGACGTCGTATACAACCACACGACGGAGGGCGACCACCGCGGCCCGATGTACAGCTTCAAGGGGATCGACAACAGCACGTACTATCTCATGACCGACAACCCGCGCGACCCGTACGCGAACTACGCGGGCACCGGCAACACGCTGCACTGCACGAACCGCTACGTGCGCAAGATGATCCTGGACAGTCTGCGCTACTGGGCCAAAGAGATGCACGTGGACGGCTTCCGGTTCGACCTGGCGTCGGTCTTCGCGCGGGGGCCCAATGGGGAGGTCAATCTGGAAGACCCGCCAATCTTCGGAGACATCACATCTGATCCCGAGCTGGCCGACGTGCGTTTGATCGCTGAGCCATGGGACACGGGTGTGTACCAACTTGGGCGGGCTTTCCCGGGTACCCGCTGGTACCAGTGGAATGCCCGCTTCCGCGACGACGTGCGCCGATTCGTGCGCGGCGATCCCGGGCTTGTTCCCGCCCTGATGACGCGCCTGTACGGCAGCGATGACCTGTTTCCCGACACGCTGGCGGAAGCGTATCACCTGTTCCAGAGCGTGAACTACATCGCCTCGCACGATGGCTTCACGTTCTACGACCTGGTCGCGTACAAGCACAACTGGGCCAACGGGCACAACAACACGGATGGGCCGGCGGAGGAGTTCAGTTGGAACTGCGGTTGGGAGGGTGAAGAGAACGTCCCGGCCGAGGTCATGGCACTGCGCGAGCGGCAGATGAAGAACTTCTGCTGCCTGCTGTTGCTGTCGAACGGCACGCCGATGTTCCGCGCCGGCGACGAGTTCATGCAGACGCAAGGCGGCAACAGCAATCCGTACAACCAGGACAATGAAACCACCTGGCTGGACTGGGACCGGCTCGAGACGCACCGGGACGTGTTCCGGTTCTTCAAGCAGACGATCGCGTTTCGCAAGGCCCACCCGTCGCTGTGTCGGTCGCGCTATTGGCGCGAGGATGTGCGGTGGTATGGTCCCGCAGGATCAGCCGATCTGTCATTCGACTCACGGCAGTTGGCGTTCTGTTTGCACGGCGCGTCCCAGGCAGACGCAGACCTCTACGTGATGATCAACATGGCGCCCGAAGACGTGACGTTCGAGATTCAAGAAGGCCCGGCCCGCCGCTGGGCACGCGTGATTGACACGGCCCGCAAAGCACCCGATGACATCCGTGAGCCGGGAAGCGAACCGCGCCTGCGATCGCTCTCATACGTCGTACGGCAGCGATCGGTTGTCGTGCTCGCAGCGACACCGGAATAAGCACGGGCGGGCAGGCCTAGGCAATCGACACGTGGGTTCATCATTCTCACGTGCACGCGGCGTTGATCATGCGAACGATCGCGGTTTCCACATCGCGCGCGACCGGTTGAAGCTCGGGGTTTCCGAAAAGGGACAGCAGCACCGTCGGCTTGAGCGTGGACACGGTGGTTTTCCCGGCGTGTTCATACACGGCGATGCGACAGGGCAGCGCCGTGGAGATGCTCGGGTTGGCCTCCAGAACGGCCTTGGCCTGGTGCGGGTTGCAGACTTCGAGAATCCGACACTGCGGCCCAAACGGTACGCCTTTGTCGGCCATCTTCTGCTTGAGGTCATGCACGCCGAGCACGCCGAACTTGTTGTCCGCCGCCGCCTGCGTCAGCTTGGCGCACACCTCGTCTACTGATCCCTTCGCGTCACGTTCGTAGAGCATATCAACCTCCGCTCACCGATTTGAAGAGCCAACCTCCGTCTACTTCGCCACGACACCGCTCAGGCCACCGGACACCAGGGCCGCGAGGTCGAGCAGGATGTGTGGCAGTATCAGGCCGCCGGGATAGACCAGGTAGCGCGGCTCCCAGACCGGCTCGAACTTGTCCTTGTACTCGCGCAGGCCCTGGTAATTGAAGAAGTACTCCCCGTGCCGGAAGATCAGGTTGCCGATGCGGTTCCAGACCGGCGCCAGCGGGTGGCTCTCCAGGCCCGAGAGCGGCGCCATGCCCAGGTCGAACCACTGGTATCCCTCCTGCCGGCCCCAGAGCATGAGCTGGCTGAAAAGGAAGTCGATCACGCCGTGGGGCGTGTCGGGCACATAGCGCATCAGGTCGATCGACAACTCGTCCCGGCGCTGTGTGCCCCAGACGTTGGCGAACGCGAGGATCTCCTCGCCCCGACGGACCAGCGCCATCGGAAACCGTGACAGGTAGTCCTCGTCAAAGAAACCGATGGTGAACTTCTTCTCGCGGGTGTTCTTGTCGCGCAGCCATGCGCCCGAAACCCGCCGCAACGCCGGCAAGAGCGCCGGCACCTGCTCGCGGGGGATGATCGCGAACGTGCAACCCTCACGTTCGAACTTGCTTCTCACCTGTCGGAACTGCTTGCGGCTGTGACCCTCCAGCGCGAACGTGGCGAGTGGCACACGCGCTGACTCGCCGATCTTCATGGGGGTCAGTCCGACCTCGATATAGAGAGGCAGGCTGCCGGCTGCCACATTGTGCAACACCGTCCGCCCGGCGTACTGATCGCACAATTCGTGGAAACGCCAGACGAGTTCGCGATGCTCGACAGTGGGGCCGACGGGATCGCCCAGCGCGATCCAACTGCGGCCCTGCACGCCGTACATGATGAACGCCGTTCGTTCGTCGTTGAATAGCAGTACCTTGTCGCCCAGCAGTGCGAAGTAGCCCCACGTCTCGGGCTGCTGCGCAACGATCGCAGCCGCCTGCTCGATGTCGCTGGGGAGCGGGACCTGCGGCCTGGCCCGTGCCGGCCCGATGAGACGTTGCACTGCGAACACCAGCACCACCACCGCGGCGCCGACGGTGGCGCGGAGGAAGCGCGGCGCGTCGCCGGCATAGCTGAAGCGCCACCACAGCTCATTGCGATAATCCACGTGTTTGAACGACAAGAAGCCCAGCCACATTGTTGTGCCAACTGCGAGAACAATGAGGATAATCCAACCGGCGGAGAAGCGCGGCGAAAGCAGCGATGCCCGCCGGTAAAACTCACTTCGAGACGGCAGCAGCGCGGCCAGCATGATCGCCAGTGCGATGGCCTCCTCATAGTCAGCGCCCTTCAGCAGTGACGCAACGATCCCGACGCCAAGCAGCACAGCCGTCAGGACGTAGGCCGCGTTGAGCCGCCGCTGAATGCCACGAGCCAGGATCAGGAGCATGGCTCCGGCAACGCTGCCCACGAAGTGCGAGAGCTCGACGACCGGCAGCGGTAACAGATCACGAATCAGGTGCAGGCGCGGTGCCAGCGCGGGCGTGGCACCGGAAAACAGTAGAATCACGCCCGCGACGAACGTTGTTGCAGCAAACACGTGCGGAACGACTGGCGCAATCCAGTCGCCGACTTGGGCGGACACACGCCGAACGACAATACGGTGGCGATATGCTTCCGCCGCGCCGAGCGCCAGCACGGCCACGCCGAACGGGGCGAGGTAGTAAACCGCGCGGAACACGAGCAGTGCCCCGACCAATGGCGGCGTGGGCACCTGCTCATGCAGCAACAGCACCATGGCGGATTCAAAGACGCCTAATCCGCCGGGAACGGTGCTGATCACACCCACCAGTTGTGCCAGCAGGAAGAGCGTCAAGAAGCCGGGATAGCCGTGCGGTACATCCGTGGGAAGCAGTACGTACAGTACGCCGGCGGCCAACGCCCAATCTGTGCAGGATACGGCGATGCCCAACAGGGAGATCCCCGTGGACGGCGCTGCCCATTCCCATTGTCGGATCCGGATGGGTCGCCGCATCCAGGCGCCCCAAACCAGCAGTCCCGCGACCAGCACCAAGAACACCGCCCCGACGACATGCGTTGACGCGAGCGGGACCGCAAGCACACTGGGGAGGGCGGCCGGCACCACGAGAAACGAGACGCCGGCCAACGCGATGAAACCAAGCCAGAAAGCGATGCCACAGAAAACCACGATCTTGGCCACGTCGACCGCGGTCAGTCCCCAGCCGGAATACACGCGATAGCGCACCGCCGAGCCGGTCACCGGCGCGAAGCCGAGGTTCATGCTGAAGGCATACGAAACAAACGACGCGACTGCGATCTTCGGGTACGCCAGCGGCCGACGAATGTACAGCAGCGCGACGGCGTCGTACCCGGTCAGCGTGAGGTAACACAGCGCGGTCAGCAGCATTGCCCAGCCGAGTTGTCGCGCGGGGATTTGCCCGGCGGCGGCGAGAACGTCCCGGAGGTGGTGTTCACGCAGCAAGTGATGCAGCGCCGAAAGGGCCAGCGCGAACATCAGCAACGCGAAGAGCGGACCGGCGATCCTGGGCGCCCAGCCTTTCCAACCGCTGATCGGTTGCGTTGCCGGGACGGCTGGCGCAGTTGGGTGTCCCGGGTTGCTGTCGCTCATCGCGCTACCTGCGGCGACCGGGTTAGACGTCGTCCGCGCCGCGGCTCGGGCAAGTACTCGACCGTGGGCTGATGGCGTACCGGCCGCGGGCGTCTATCGGACGCGGCTATTCTAAGTCGTCGCGTTGCCCGCCGGAACTCGTGACGCCTGGGCCGATCAATCGATCCCGCTTAATGGCGACACACGTCATGTCGTCCTGTTGCGGGGTGCCGCCCCGGAAGGCGTCCGCCGCGGCGAGGACCTGCTCGCTGATCGCGGCAGCCGATGCACCGCCGCTGTGAGCAATCGTGCTGGCCACGCGCTGAGGCCCGAAAAACTCGCCGTCGGGAGCACGTGACTCAATCACGCCGTCTGTGAACAACGCCACCCGGTCTCCCGCCTCAAGCGGCCCTGTGCTGAGCACTTCAAACTCGGCGTCCAGCATTACGCCCAGCAGCGGTGAATTGCCGCTGAGCTCCCGGCGCTCGCCGTTGGTGCCGACGACGATGCCGGGAGGATGTCCCGCATTCACGTAGCTCAGTGACCGACCACCCGGTTCCAATCGCATAAGCAGGCAGGTTACGAAATAGCCTACACTCTCGTCCCTGGCGAGCGCAACGTTCGTTCGCTGAATGATCTTGGCGACATCCGTCTCGCAGGTGGCGTAGGCTCGCAGATAAGCTCGCGCCTGCACCATCACGAGCGCGGCCGGCAACCCGTGCCCGCGCACGTCACCGACGACCACGCCCAGCGCTCCATCGGGTAGCGGGATGTAATCGAAACAGTCGCCGTTCGTGGCCTCAACCGGTCGCGACAGCCCGCCGATATCGAAGCCCGCCAATGGCGGAGCGTGGCCAGGATACAGCTTACGCTGCATCTCCTCCGCCAAAGCCAGCTCGGCGCGCAGGTCCGGGCATGAAGTATTACGTGGTTTCTCCTGGTTCATACGTGCTCACTTCAACCAGCCTCAAAGAGGGCCTCCGCAGCCCGCTTGCCGTAAGTCCACCCAGGATGCGCAGGATACCACACGGCGGGCCGCGCGGCCCTTGCCGGCGGCATATACGCGAGATAAGTTGCGCAGCAGCTCGTACCTCGGCCATCGGCAGCGGCGACACGAAGCAACTCGAAACCCTCATGGCACGTGGCTTCACAGAGGACGATGCGGTTGAACTGATCATCCAGGGGCTCTTGGCCTGACAGAATCCGATTCGGTTGGGCGAGAGAAGCACTGACCGGAGGATGGCCCAATGAAATGGTCATGGCGAGCTGGGGCGGTTTCGGGAATCGCGATCCACATTCACTGGACGTTTCTGGCCCTGCTGGCGTGGATCCTCTTCGCTCACATCGCCGAAGGGGAAACGCTCGGTGTTGCCCTGAAGGGCGTGGGCTTCATCGTGGTAATCTTCGGCTGCGTCGTCTTGCATGAGCTTGGACACGCCCTCGCCGCAAGACGCTACGGCATCGCCACCAGGGATATCACGCTCCTTCCGATCGGCGGCGTCGCCCGGCTCGAGCGTATGCCGGAGAAGCCAGCCCAGGAGCTTGTCGTCGCCTTGGCCGGGCCGGCAGTCAACGTCGTGATCGCGGCGATCCTGTTCACGGGCATCATTGTGTACCAGGGAATCGGCTCGCTCCGAGAGGTGCACGTCGTCAGCGGCCGGTTCTTCACGCAGTTGCTGTACGTAAACGTTGCCCTGTTCGCGTTCAACCTTCTCCCCGCGTTCCCAATGGACGGCGGCCGGGTCCTGCGGGCTCTGCTGGCCATGCGGATGGACTATGTTCGTGCAACGCAGGCGGCGGCAAGCATCGGCCAGGCCATGGCGATCGTCTTTGCCGTGGCCGGCGTGTTCTTCAACTGGTTCCTACTGTTCATCGCGCTCTTCGTTTATCTCGGTGCCCAGGCCGAAGCGCACCACACCGCGTTGCGGTCGCTCACCCGTGGCGTGCCGGTGCGCGAGGCGATGATCACGCGTTTCCGATCGCTCGCGGAGACGGATCGCCTGTCACAGGTCGTGGAGGAGTTGTTGTCGGGCGATCAGCAGGACTTCCCGGTCACAAAAGACGGGAACATCGTCGGCGTCCTGACGCGGCCGGATCTGATCAAAGGGCTGGCCGACCGGGGCCCTGAATCGCCTGTGGAAGAGGCCATGCGACGCGATTTCGACCTGGTCGGCGACGCGGACATGCTCGACCGCATCTTCGAGCCGATGCGTGCCCGTGGTATTAGGGCGGTTCCCGTGGAGCGTAACGGTGAGCTCGTGGGTATGCTTACCCTCGAGAACATCGGCGAATGGATGATGATCAACTGTGCCCTCCGCCACTGCGCCCCGCGAGGCAGCATTGCCAGGCTGTTCGCCTCCGAGTAGGCGGGAAGCCGGGCAAGGCCGGCGGTCGCGGTCGTAGCGGAAGGAGGCCTGACAGAGCAGACCACGGAAGGCTATCCTGTTGGAGCTCGAACGTGCAAACCCGCACGAGAGCAGAAACGGAGAAAAACAATGAGCAGCAGCGTTATCAACCAGCGCGGACTTGCCGGGTGCCTGGTTACTCTGGTCCTCCTCGGCGTGTGGGTCGCCCCGGCCCTTGGCGATGCACCGCAGCAAGCCCAACCGCCCAACGAGGCATTACGCTACGCAGACGCGTTGTCGCAGGCGTTCGAGTATGCGGCGGAGACGATCCGCCCATCCGTCGTCGCCATCCACTCCGTCAAGCACCTTCAGCCCCAGGGCCGTTCGGACGGTCGTCAGATGCCGCTCCCGCAACTGCCCGAGGGGTTTCCATTCGACGACGACCTGCTCCGCCGGTTCTTCGGAGACCACGTGCCACAGGTTCCGGAGATCCAGGAAGGCCTCGGGAGCGGCGTGATTGTCAGCGCGGACGGGTACGTCCTCACGAACAACCACGTGGTCGGCGAAGCGGACGAAGTTACCGTCATGCTCGGCGAGAATCGCGAGTTGCGCGCCGAGGTCGTGGGAACCGATCCGATGACTGACCTTGCCGTCATCCGCATCAAAGCCGACAAGCTGCCGGCAGCGAAGCTCGGCAACTCCGACAAGCTCAAAGTCGGCGAATGGGTTGTCGCGGCCGGCAATCCCTTCGGGCTCAGCGACACGATCACCGCCGGAATCGTGAGCGCAAAGGGCCGGGCCAACATGCGCATCGCCGAATACGAGGACTACATTCAGACCGATGCTGCCATCAATCCGGGAAACAGCGGCGGCCCGTTGGTGAACCTCCGTGGCGAAGTCGTGGGCATCAACACGGCGATCGCCAGCCGCACGGGCGTTTACAACGGTGTCGGCTTTACCATCCCGATCAACCTGGCCAGGTCCATCATGGACAGCCTGATCAAAACGGGGCAGGTTGTTCGCGGATGGCTCGGCGTGAGCGTTCAGCAGTTGGACGAAGGTATGGCCAAGACCTTCGGCTATGACTCCACCAACGGCGTGCTGATTGGCGACGTGCTGCGGGGCGGCCCAGCGGAGAAGGCCGGCCTCCACGCCGGTGACATCGTGACCGCTCTTGATGGCACGAAGATCACCGAGATGAATCAGTTCCGCAACCTCATTGCCGCGAAACAGCCGGGCTCGAGCGCCAAGATGGAGGTCTACCGCAACGGAAAGACGACCACAGTGACAGTCGAAATCGGCCGCCGCACGCCGGAGATGGCCGCTGCCCCAGGTCGGGATATTTCTGGCGAATTGGGAATGACCGTTGCAAACCTGACGCCCGACCTCGCCCGGTCGTTCGGGCTGTCTTCCAGCATCCAGGGCGTGCTCGTCACGGAGGTCGCTCCGGCCGGCATGGCGGCTCGCTCCGGGATCGTCGTCGGCAATGTGATTCTCGAGGTACAGGGCGTCCCGGTTTCGAATGTCACGGAGTTCCACGCCCAACTGGGCAAACATGACCTGAAGGCCGGCGTGCGTCTGCTCGTCCAAGCGGGTGAGGGACGGCACTTCGTCTTGTTGCGGAATCCGGAATAGAAAGTTGAGCGCTGCTCAATCTCAAGACAGCATTGGCTAGCGAGACGCAACCGCTTGACGCGGTAACCACAGGTCGCCGTTGGCTTCGCGCTCGGGCCGCACGATATGCACGCGGCGGATGTGCTTCGGCAATAGGTCCAGCCCCTGATCAGGCCTGCTTCTTCGGCGTGAGAAGTCTGTGAATCAACGGATGCTCTGACAACGCGTCGGTTTGCAGGCGCATGAGATTCCCTTCGCGTTCCTCGATGCGCCCTTTCAGCGATCCGAGCGGAGTCTTCCGCAGCACTCCCAGAAGTCGAGGCGGGGCCAGAACGGTCAGACGCTCGATGCCGTAGTGTGCGAATCTATCCTGCAGCCATTCCACGATTTGCGCAGCGAAACGCCGCTCCGCTTCTTCCTCGTCGTGGTGCGGTGCGGCGAAGCTGTGGCCCGTCATGCCGCCCAGGGCCATCGGCCGTCCGTGCTCGTGCTCCGGCAGCTCGTTATCGAGGGCATCGCACTCATCGACGTGCGGCGTGTCCTGCTTCGTCAGGTGGCAGCGCAACAGCCGACACTTCTGCGCGTCGGCGAGTGCGAACCAGATGTGATCCGGGGATCTCGTGTCCTTGTTCTTCATCAAGCTCTCCTCGTCGGCTGGCCGCCGTGCGTGCGGCACTCACCGCGTCATTGGGAGGGGCTACTGCGGTGTGAGCATCTCGCACACCGGAACGCCCAGCGAGCCGATTGACGAACTCGCTGAGCAGCTCCTTCGCGGCGTCAAACAGCATGCACGTGTGGTCAGCATAATGCAACTCGGTCTCGAGTCCCGCGAAAGGCGGACATTTCTGTTGCGATCTCCGCCGGACTTCCATCCGTTTGTCATTCTGGGAGAATCGTGTTCCAGAATGCGTGCGGAACGGTACCGGGGGGCGTCGCGCCGTGGCGGCGGGCGTCATCCGGCACCGGCCTGCACCCGCGGAAGAGAATGAAACGGACGCTGCGACAACTCGTCTTGGGTAGCCCGTTGCCGGTAACGGCGATGGAGCGAGAGTCCCTGCCAAAAACCAAGGCCCTTGCGGTCTTCTCGTCCGATGCGCTGTCGTCGGTTGCCTACGCGACGGAGGAGATCCTGCTCGCGCTCGTCGTTGTTGGGCCCGTAGTCCTTTCGTTATCGCTTCCGATCGCATTGGCGATTACCGCCCTGCTGGTCATTGTTGCCACTTCGTACTACCAGACCGTTCACGGGTATCCGTCTGGCGGTGGGGCGTACATCGTCGCCCACGAGAACCTGGGCCGGCTGCCCGGTCTCACAGCCGCGGCGGCACTCCTGATCGATTACGTTCTGACCGTGTCGGTCAGCATCACCGCCGGCGTGGTGGCCCTGACGTCGGCCTTCCCGGGTCTGGCGCCGCTGCGATTCGAAATATGCGTGGCCGTGGTGGCACTTCTCGCCTGGGCGAACCTGCGTGGTGTACGCGAATCTGGCACGATCTTCGCTATCCCGACATACGCCTTTGTCACCACGATTCTGCTGCTGCTTGTGGTGGGTGCCGCGCGATTCACCACCGGGAGCCTGTCGGCGGCGGCCGCACCGCCCATGCAGCCGGCGACCGGACCGGGACAGGCGCTGACCGCTTTCGTGGTCCTGCGAGCCTTTGCCGGCGGCTGTACGGCCATGACCGGCATCGAAGCGATCAGCAACGGCGTCCAGGCGTTTCGTGAGCCCCGCGCGTCCAACGCGGGCAAGACGTTGGTGGCGATGGCTGCGCTGCTGGCCGTGATGTTCGTCGGAATAACGGTTCTGGCCCAACTGCTGCACATCGTGCCCCAACCCCATGAAAGTGTCGTTTCGCAGATCGGCCGACAGGTATTCGGCGACGGGGCGCCGTATCTGGTGCTGCAAGCTGCGACGATGGTGATCCTCTTTCTTGCGGCCAACACATCGTTCGCAGGATTCCCACGGTTGGCCGCCATTCTCGCGCGCGACGGGTACTTGCCCCGGCAACTGCACAACCTCGGCGACCGCCTGGTGTTCTCCAACGGCGTCATCCTCTTGGCCGTACTCGCCGCGGCGCTCATCTTCCTGTTCGAGGCCCAACCGCACCGGCTCATTCCCCTGTACGCCGTCGGCGTCTTCCTGGCGTTCACGCTGTCCCAAGCCGGCATGGTGCGGCATTGGCGCAAGGAGCGCGGTCCCGGATGGTTCTGGAAGGCGACCGTAAACGGCTTCGGCGCCATCACGACAGGCGTCGTGCTGGCGGTCATCGCGGAAGCCAAGTTCTCCCACGGCGCGTGGATTGTAGCAGCGCTGATCCCTCTGATCATCCTCGGATTTCGCTTCATCCGGCAGCACTATGACGCATTCGCGGAACAGACTGCACTGGCGACGGCGGATGCGGGCTGGCCGTGGGAGCTCGATACGGAACGACGCCACAAGGTCGTTGTGCCGCTGTCCAGGATCAATCGCGGCTCGGTGGGAGCCCTGCGTTTCGCTCGCTCGCTGTCGAGAGACGTTACGGCGGTCATAGTCGATCTCGACCCACAGGAAACGGCCGCTGTTCGGGCGGCATGGCCCACGTGGGGGCACGACGTTCCGCTGGTCGCGCTGGACTCGCCATATCGCTCGGTTCTCCAACCGCTGCTGAAGCTCCTGGTTGAGATGGACCAGCGCGAGCCCGAACGCGGGCTGACTGTCGTCGTGCTGCCGGAATTCGTCCCGGCCCGCGCATGGCACGCGTTGCTTCACAACCGAACGGCTCAGCTCCTCAAGTCGGCACTGCTCTATGTGCGCGGCCAGTCCGGCACGGATCGCGTAATCGTCGATGTGCCGTATCACCTCCGCCGCTGAAGCGGTCAAGTCGCACCCCGACCGCTTGACCGCCCCGCGCATGTGCTCCCCGACTCTTCTGTATCTCAGGCTGTTCGCCGAGCACTTCGAAGCGAGCCATCGGTCGGCTTGTCCGGCGCTGCGCGTGCGCAGGCACCTCACTTCGGCGCCCGCCGTTCGCAATCGCCATCCCGTTGACCCGTGGCCCGCTCCAGCAACACCCGCGCCTCCAGTTGATTCACCGGCTCGTTGCCACCGTGGAGTTTCCACAGAACCTCTGCGACCGCGTCCGCAAGGGCATCGGTGACATCAATACCTTACGTTGGAGCCGTGGAACGGGTGAATAACGACGCGCAACGCGGGCTCCGCAGCGCCGTTGGCGTGGTTTGCATCAACCGGATTCCCGGAGGCGGGGGCATCGCGCATACGTACATTCCCGGTGACGACGACCGGACGGTCGTGAGGAAGAGGCAAGCTGCCGTTCCACCGCAACCCGGACATCACCCATTCCTGCACGGCGGCCATGCCGTGCCTATTGGGAGACGGGAGTATTCTCTGGCCTCAGAGCCCTCGGCGAGCAACGCCGGCCGGCCGCGCCCTCGACGAAATCGTGTAAGTGCGGTTTACCAAGAGACTTGCGCAAACCGGGAGCGCGCTGCGAGCGGCAGACGGTGCGGGCTGGGGAGGACCGGCAGGTGAACTGGGTGGGAGATGGGCCAGCAGCGTCGTACGCTGTGCAAATCACGCTCGAAAAGCCGCAGCCGTCACCGGGAAAGCTCTGGATGGCTCGCCGCTGGTCCGTGAAGAACCCTAAGAATATTGCGCTGATGGGTTGACGGGCGGGAGCAGGTGCCGATAATCATGGGGGGAATGGGTCTGCAAGTGCCCCTCACGTGCTTGGGGCACGATTCGGGCGAGTCAGTCAGATGAGTTCATCTGCGAGCCATGACCGCACGCGGCGGCGTGGACCGCGCCGGCCGGCATCATCGGCGTCAGCCTCCCCTGACGTTGGGACGGTCACCGCGCTGATCCGAGTTCCCGCTGAGAATACCGCCGTCCCCCTGTTCATTTGTGAGATCCAGCCTGCGCGGCAGCGCGCGTTGGGGCGAGTCTCCGTCCCTTGCGCGAACCCGGCCTCGAAAGAGTTGACGGGGTCCGAGCCGGAGGGACTGATCGGGCAGGACCAGGATCCGTTCCTGGCGGCCGACACAGACAGGTCACTGCGCGACCAGCTTCATCACCGGCTCGGGTTGGGCCAACCTGTGGCCATCCCAGATCACAGCAGTTGCAGCGCACCGGCCGAGCACGCCGGGCTCAAGGCGGGCGACATCGTCACGAAGATCGACGGCACGCCGGTCCGCGACATGAACGACCTGCGAAACCGAATCGCGGCGACGGCGCCCGGCTCGAAGACGACGTTTGAGATCTTCCGGAACGGACACAGCCAGACGCTAAGCGTCCAGATCGCCCGAATGAAGAGTGAAACACCTGTTGCAGCTTCGCCGGAGTTGACCGAGGAGCTGGGCATGGTCCTCTCCAACATCACGCCGGACGCGGCGCGGGCGCTTGGGCTCAATAATTCTGACGGTGTCCTGGTTACGTCGATCGACCCGACCGGCGCTGCCGCCAGATCGGGACTCCGCCCGAACGACGTGATCGTGAGCGTGAACGGAGCCGCGACTGCCAACGTCGCCGGAGCGAGGTCCGCAGTCGCGCCACAAATGGCGTGGCTCAACGGACCGACGCCAGCGCCGAGAGCAAAACGCCGTCACAGTGGGCCACGTACATTAACCGTCTCTAACCCGGAATTAATCTGCGTTTCACGCGCAGCAGATATCAATTCACTTTCAGTGCCGCAACGAGGAGTCATCGGCGTTGATAACCGACGGTTGACTCGGGATGTTCGCAGGCCATGCGACCTGAGTCGGATTCCTCGCAGGCCCGGATGCGGATGCATCGCGCGGGTCGCAGTCGTGACTGATGTGATCAACAGGAGAACGCCCCCATGGTAAGCCGCCGAAACCAACAACAGAAGAGCACCAGCCCGAAATCAATGCCGGCCTCCGCGGTGACCGGCCGGGATCCGATTACCGAGGAACACATCCGCTTCCACGCGTACATGCTCTTCCAGGAGCGACAGCGCGCGGGTGTGCCGGGCGATCCCGTGTCCGACTGGCTGCGCGCCCAGAGCGAACTGAATCAGGCGGCGCCCCAGGCGGGAAAGCTCGTCTCGCGTGAAGCGCGATGACGTCTCTCCGGTTCCGGGTTTCACAGCGACTCGGATGCCGCGACGCGTTGCCGCGGCGCGAGCGCAAGAGAATATCAGAGAATGGAGAATTGGTCATGAGAAAAGTTCGAACACTGGCGATTGGCACGATCGCGCTAGCGATTCTCTGCCTGGTGGCCTATCCGGTTTACGCCCAGGTCGCCAAGGGCGCCGCACACGCCAAAGAAATGTGCAAGATGATGGATGAGAACAAGATGACGCTCGCCAAGGCGATCACGGCCGCCGAGGAGCACTGCAAGGGTACGGCGCTGCAGGCCGCCGCTCACATGCAGAACAAGGACCTGATGGTCAACGTCTACTGCCTTGCGGGCGACAAGATCATGCTGGCGAAAGTGGACGGCAAGACCGGCAAGGTCACGGCCGCTGACGAGGTGAAAGAGCTGGGCGGGCATCCCGAGAAGAAACACGAAGGGAAGCCGAAAGAATCCCCCAAGAAGAAGCCGTAACGGCCGCGGATGGGCCATGGCAGGAGACCTGGGCCGTTTGGAAGCGAGTGGGGCCGGGCCGGCGCCGGCCTCAGTAGGTCGGCGCCAGCCCCCCCCCATCGCGAAGGGCCGGAGTGTACTCCACGGAACTCTCAGTAGATGAAGAGCGTGAGCGGCCGGCGCTCAGGTTCCTCGAAATCGGTTACATGCTCGTGGGAACCGGCGAGCGATCGAACGGAGACGACGCGACGAGGCAGAGAGCATCGCGCAGCGACTGCATGCACTCGATCGGCTCGACGCGGCAGCACAGAACACGCGCATCCGGACGACAGAACGGCCGTTGAAACGTGGGGGAGCGAGGCGATGCCATTGAGGATTGCCCTGCTGTCGTGGGAGAGCCGCCACGCGAACGCATGTGGTGGGTTGGCGGAGCACGTCAGTGAGCTGGCGAGCGCGCTATACCGTCGTGGGCACGACGTGCACGTTTTTACGCGCGCTGCGCCCGAGCAGCCGCGCTACGACTGTATCGCCGGCGTGCATTACCACCGCTGCCAGTTCGACCCGCACCCGAACTTCATCACGTCGATGGAGCATATGAGCAAGAGCCTCATTGCGCGTCTGGTGGAAGCGGAGCGCTTCTACGGCCGTCCGTTCGACGTTGTTCATGGACACGACTGGCTGGTGGCCAAAGGCCTTATCCAAGCCAAGAATGACCATCACCGGCCTACGGTGCTGACCATGCACTCCACCGAGTTCGGCCGTTGCGGCAACCAACTGGTTAACGGCGACTCTCGGCGGATCCGCGACGTCGAATGGGAAGGCACTTACGTCGCAAACCGGGTGATCTGCGTCTCCCGGGCGCTCCGTGAAGAAGTCTGGCGTCTGTACAGCGTGCCTGAACAGAAAACGCACGTCATCTACAATGGCGTGGACTTCCACCGCTTCGACCTCCCGATCAACACCAGCCAGGTTCGCAGTCACTGGGGTATCCCGAAGAGGGACCGGCTCGTTCTGTTCGCTGGACGCTTGGCCTGGCAGAAGGGGCCGGATGTACTCGTGGAGGCGATACCGTCCGTCCAACACCATAACTCCAACGTAAAGTTCGTGTTTGTAGGCGACGGCCACATGCGGACCGCGTTGGAGCACCGTGTGACCAGGTTGGGGCTGTTTGACACGACCCGTTTTCTGGGTCATCGCTCCGGCGATGAACTCGTCGGGTTGTTTCGAGCTGCGGACATTCTCTGTGTACCCAGCCGCAACGAGCCGTTCGGTATTGTGATTCTGGAGGCCTGGAGCGCCAGCAAGCCCGTGGTCGTCACGCAGAATGGGGGCCCCGGGGAGTTCGTTCGGCACATGGACACGGGACTGATCACGGCTGACAACCCGGACTCGATCGCCTGGGGCATCGCGACCGCGTTGGACGATCGACCGATGGCGAAGCGTCTGGGGCGGAACGGTCGCAAGGAGGTCGAAGCCCGCTTCGCGTGGGACCGAATCGCGCAGGATACGGAACAGGTTTATGCGTCCCTGTGACTGCCTTATGCCTGTCGCCGGAGACACCGTAGCTACGCACGGCCAGGCCGGCCGATTCGCTCAGCGTTTTACCGTGCGCCAGGTTTCCTCCAGCCACAGGCGTGTCGCGGTTCAGGGATCGTGGTCAAGCCATTGTGTTTGTCTGCGGAAGAGCGGTTCTTCCGCACAATGGGGCCAGGGAGATGCGAAGCTCCCGACTCTGATAAAGGAGACTTAGAATGGTTCGTTTAGCTGCACTATCAGTCGTAGCGTCGGTTGTGCTTGGCGGGCTGTTCGCAGTAAGCCCAGCCGCCGCGCAGGAGCGGGACGTGATTGTTGAGGAGTTCATCCCAATCCCGCCGGATGAGATCGAAGTTATCGAGGAAATGCCGGCCGGGGAGGACCTGCTCTGGGTTCCGGGGTACTGGGAGCGCGACCCGGGCAAGTGGACTTGGACCAAGGGGCGTTGGGACAAGCCGCCGCACGAGAAGGCCCACTGGCGCAAGGGCCACTGGAAGTGGCACGAGGGCCAGTGGCACTGGGCACGTGGCCACTGGGCCGTAACGGGCGAGCATGGCTGGATCGTTGACAAGATCATAGAGATTCCAGAACCGCTAAAAGAGAAGAAGCCGGAGAAGCCCGCAGGACCGGCAACCTGGGTCCCCGGGTACTGGGACTGGCGGGGCTCATGGCACTGGACGCCGGGCTATTGGAATCACAAGGAGCATGCTCAGCTCGAGTTCGTGCCGGGGCACTGGCAAGAGGCCGACGGCAAGTGGCATTGGCTCTCCAGCCACTGGAAGGTCAAGTAGCCGCGACGAGCGAACCGGGGCGCTGCGACGTTTCAATCACCGTCGCAGCGTCCCCCTCGACGGAGGTCTAAGCGATGACGGGCGCAGGTCCGTTCTTTGGGGCTGCACTGATCCGCACGCAGCAAGAGGAGATATTACGATGAGTCTGATTCCGTGGAGACGCGCCTCGGGCGCGATTGAGAGGGGCGGCCGTCCAACCCACGCGCTCGATCACTTTCGGCGGGAGATGGACGAGCTGTTCGATCGGTTCTTCCATGCCCCCTGGGAGGCGCCTGCGCTTGGCCTGACGCGCCCCTGGGGACCGCAAGCGGAGCTGACCGAGTCGGACAAGGACGTGACCTTACGGTTGGAACTTCCCGGCGTACAGGCCGAAGACATCCAGATCGACGTCTCCGGCAACGTGCTCACAGTGCGCGGCGAGAAAAAGGAAGAGAGAGAGGAGAAGCGGGAAAACTGCCTGTACACCGAACGCCACTTCGGCAGCTTCTCCCGTAGCGTTGAGCTGCCGGCGTCCGTCAACATCGACAAAGCGAACGCCACGTTCAAGGACGGCGTGCTGACGATCACCGCCGAAAAGAGCCCGGAAGCAAAGACGAAGAAGATCCCGCTGCGAACAGGTTGACGTCGGCAGCGTAATTTGCTGCCAGCATTGTTGATGGACCGCAGGGACAGAAGGGGCCCACAGAAAGGAGTCCGAATCGTGAAAGCTAGCTCTTTATGCATGATCGCATTGATGGTGTGCTTCGTGTTCGCCGGTTGTCACTCGCCGGGCAAGAAGGCTGCCGCCCAGCCCACCGCCATGAGCAAGTGCGAGATGTGCGGCAAGATGGTCATGACCGCCGACAAGATGGTTGCCTGCAAACACTGCGACGCCAAGATGAAAGCCGGCGACACGGTCATGAAGTGCCCGAAGTGCGACGCGGTGACGAAGGTTGCCGACGTGATGACGAAGTGCCCGACGTGCAACAAGACGGTGCTGACGGCCGACGCGATGATGTGCGGCAAGTGCGGTGCCGAGCTAACGACCAACAAGATGATGTGCGCAGAGTGCGCCAAGAAGAAGCCATAGCCCAAAGCCCGTGTGGATTGCGGGAGGGGTTGTGATTCGGCGTAGCGTGACATGCCACTAGGCCCAAAACAAGCGAGCTTTGAAAGCCTTTTGGCCGCATTTGGGCGGTCGGCGCGGGGCCGAAGCGACGCCCGGCCGACCCGGGCGGGGTCGAGCAGCGT
>Ga0307379_10003398_pt1 | contig 23198 bp, 20 predicted proteins | sample UN2MG_FD_202237 | JGI IMG/M metagenome (GOLD analysis project Ga0307379, IMG submission 202237) | Soil microbial communities from Risofladan, Vaasa, Finland - UN-2 | ecosystem: Environmental > Terrestrial > Soil > Coastal area > Acid sulfate soil | place: Finland: Risofladan, Vaasa | collected... | reverse complement strand
TGCAACCGCTGCCTGATAACGACAAAATAATTCTTTCGACCGCAATACACAATGGGATCGAATATTTCCTTACCGGGAATGAGCACGACTTCAAGGATCTTTATAAAAAGCGATCCTATCGGACCATAATTTTGAAACCTGCAGAGTTTTTATACCATCGTTTTTGATGCAGAAAAGAAATTAGATAGCATACTATAACGGGTACATGAATGAAATACCTTATTGTCATTTTTATTCTCATCATAATCATCGGCATCCTTGGAAACCGTGAGCTCAGCCGTGATAGAGCGAGAATTCATCGAATGATGAGGGAATATTCATTCAGAACATATAACCCTGAAGATGATAAAAATCCTCCTGAAGAAGGAGAGGGGAAAAAGGAATAATGTCATTTGTATAAAATCATGATTTATTTTGTTTTCCTGAAGGAATAGCTGATAATAACCATAAATATGGTTAAATGAACTGAAGAGACAGTTTTCTGCCATTTCTCCCTCTTGAAATATACGCAAGAAATAGTAAAATAAAATTAAGAAAAGGAATTGCGAGACCCGGGACGGATTAAACCTGAGGATCAAGCAGATTGAAAAGGGAGCAGGAGTTAGATGTGGTGAGCATGCCTTCAGCAGCGAGGAGGAAGCCTGAAGCATCTACCAAAGCACCCACTTTAAAAAAAGCTCAAGGTTTACCGTCTCTGGGATCGCAATCAATATTTTGGATTCTTGGAGCCATATAAGGGCAAAGCAGCCTGCAAGCGTAATGACAGAAGCATACAATGTCAACGTAAAGGTTGCCTAAAGAAGCAAGCCCTTATAATGGCTCTATTTATTTTATAAGGACGACCTTAGTTCCTTAATGCTTAAACGCCCTCTGGCCTGTGAAGACCATGGTAACTTTCGGGTTCGCCTCATTGCATGCGATGATGGATTCGAAGTCCCTCTCAGAACCGCCGGGATTTACTATTGCGGTTACACCTTCTTTGATCCCAACGTCAACACCGTCTCTAAAGGGGAAAAATGCATCAGATACCATTACAGATCCGATAAGGCCTCCTTTATGCTCCTTCGTATCCACATCAATCTTGATCAGGTCAAGCCTGTTCCTTTTGCCATTTTGAACATCGAGCTCGAATGTCTTGTATGGAATACCATATTCCCTGAAACAGAGTGCATCGGCATGTTTCGTGTAGGCCTTGAAGACCGCAATCTCAGCTACGCCTACCCTGTCCTGCTCACCGGTACCGATACCAACTGTTACACCATCTTTGACATAGATGACCGAGTTTGAGGTAATTCCCTGTTCAACATTCCATCCGAACAGCATATCGTCATATTCCTTGTCAGTCGGTTGCCTCTCGATAACATACTCCTTTCCCTGGTATGTTGCCTTGGCAGGCAGAAAATCATCCCTCGATCGCATCTTATTGACAGGAGATTGCTGTACGATAATCCCGCCGTCCGTCAACGACTTGAAATCGACAAAGCGCATATCCCTGTATTTCTGCAATTGGTCGATTTTACTCACCCTGATAATCCTCAGATTCTTTCGCCTTGCCAATATCGGTATCGTACCTTCTTCAAATTCAGGTGCAGCCACCACCTCAAGATAATTCCTGCCGGCCATCTCAGCAGTATCTCTGTCCATTGGTCTGTTAACGACAAGACAACCGCCAAATGCCGCTATCCTGTCTGCCATATTAGCTTTGTCATACGCATCGGCCAGAGTTATTCCATATGCTGCACCGCAGGGATTATTGTGTTTCAGAATGACCGCAGCAGGACGTTCCGTCAAGAATTTCATAATATTTAGCCCGTTATCAAGATCTGTCAGGTTTGTCTTGCCGGGGTGTTTTCCTGCCTGGATCATCTCCTCTTCAGAGATGCTGCTGACAAGGCCATTGCCCGGCTGGATAAACCGGCAGCCACCGAGAATCAGATTCCCGTTGAACAGTTCATATAGTGCTGCCTCCTGTTCAGGATTTTCACCGTACCGGAGACCTTTCTCGATCAGTTCTCCTGTTTTCTCATCCGGTATCTTCCATGTCCTTTTCCTGTATATCAAAGTCTGATCACCGAATGTGATGACCATTTCATTCGGGAAATGGTCCGCCATAATCGTGCGGTATATTTTCTTTATATCTGACATAAGACCCTCCTCATGTCAATCACCAACCATTCATGACTGGTCACTTTTTCAAATACTCCTTCTTTACCTTTAGTCCATCTTCAAGCAAAAGAAGGAATTTTATATAGGTAAACCCAAGCTTCATTAATGCGACGTCATCGGTTTTTATTTTTTCCATCACATCCTTTTCAATGTCAAAAATATCAAGGAATCTGCTCTCGAATACATACCTCCTGAACCTGTCGACGTCATAAAACGCTGTGTATATCTGAGCCTGTTTGTTGGAATCAAGCTCCTTCAGAAGTGGATTTCTTCGTAACTGGACCTCTTTCCATTCCCTGTTCATTTCATCATAGAGACTTGCCTCCTGGTCATCCTTCCATGACTGGATTGTCCATTCTGTGTTTTCCTGATAACCAAGGCAATGCGGCTCCCGAATAAAGAAATAAAATTCTTCATTCACCGGCCCTTTCTCGGTTTCCTTTCGCATTATTCCCTGACCTATAGGATAATACCGGCAATTTGCAGGCCTGTCTGTATAGATCGTGCAGCCCTCAGGTGTAACAAAATGACATGTCTTGTCCTGATCGTCCAGCATTTTCAGTCTTACGAGAGGCTGTTTGGACTTGTCATCGAGTTCCATATGAGTATACTTCTCAAGGAATTCTTCAGAGGATATCCCGAGCCTTTTTTTCATTCTGATAATATCATATGGAGTGAGCAGGATATTGATATTGCCGCAGCATTTTGTAAAACATGCTATACCTTTATGACACCTGAACTTAAACTCCGATTTTAGCGTAAGCTGCGTTGGGTCCACATCTTTCATACTGGGTAACGGCATCTTCATTCAATCCTTTCTGTCTGATTTTCAGCAGTTCTCTGATGGTAAAATCATCAGCGTTCTTCTCAATAGGCAAAAATAAAAGCAATCCCAGGGATAAAGCTGATGATTAGGGGTGTAAAAAGCACTTCCTTATAACGTAATGTAACTTCTTCGTTTATTATAATAAAAAAGGCCGGCAGAAATCTCTGCCGGCCTTCAAGTCTTCTGAAAACTAAATCAGCGGGACGATCAGCAATGCAACGATGTTGATGACCTTGATCATCGGGTTGATTGCCGGTCCTGCTGTGTCTTTATACGGGTCGCCGACAGTGTCGCCTGTTACAGAGGCTTTATGTCCGTCGCTGCCCTTCTTATGAACTTTCCCAGTGGAATCAGTAACGCCATCCTCAAAGGATTTCTTGGCGTTGTCCCATGCGCCGCCGCCGCTTGTCATGGCAATAGCCTGGAAGAGTCCGGTAAGGATACTCCCGATGAGGACTCCACCGAGTGCCTCTCTGCCAAGCAGTAAACCTACAACAACAGGAACAACAACCGGGATAAGCGCAGGTACCATCATCTGCTGGATGGCGCCCTTGGTCACTATGTCAACGCACTTGCCGTACTCCGGCTTTCCCGTGCCTTCCATGATGCCGGGGATCTCACGGAACTGCCTGCGCACTTCAACAACAATGCCGCCGGCAGCCTTAGCAACGGCCTCCATCAGGAGCGATCCGTAATAATAAGGGAGCAGACCGCCGATGAAAAGGCCGGCCAGAACCATGGGGTTCGAAAGATCAAAAAAAAGCTCTGTGCTGAATGACCTTGAATACTCAGCAAAAAGGACCAGAGCCGCGAGGGCTGCCGAACCAATAGCATAACCCTTGGTAACAGCCTTTGTGGTGTTGCCGACTGCATCCAATGGGTCTGTGATGTTACGGATCTCTTCAGGCATTCCTGCCATTTCTGCGATACCGCCTGCGTTGTCCGTGATCGGGCCGTAGGTGTCAATGGCCACCACGATGCCTGTCATCGAAAGCATCGAAACCGCTGATAATGCAATAGCAAAAAGACCACCGGATTTATCGCCGGCAAATCCGCCGCCTAATGCATAAGCGCCAAGTATTGAGGCAACGATAACGAGAACAGGCGCTGCGGTTGACTTCATGCTGACCGCGAGGCCGGCGATCACGTTTGTGCCGTGACCGGTCAAGCTGGCTTGTGCAATGTGTTTCACCGGGGGATACTGCGAAGCAGTGAAGTACTCAGTTATAACCACGATAATTCCGGTCAATGCAAGGCCGATAAGCGCCATAAGGAAAACGTTCATCTGTGTAAATGAAGAGTGAGTGGCCATTGAAGCCGGATCTACGCCCTTCAGAAATTCACCTGTCACGATATAAAATGTTACTGCTGCAAGAACGCCGGCAACAGCCAGTCCCTTATAGAGGGCGCCCATGATATATCCGCTTTTGCCCATCCTTACTGCAAATGTTCCTATAATGGAAGCGATGATCGATATTCCGCCGAGGAGCAACGGGAATTCCACCCATGGGCTCTCAGCGCCAAAAACCGTCTTTGCAAGAAGCATTGCTGCAACGAGCGTAACTGTGTATGTCTCATAAAGGTCGGCTGCCATGCCTGCGCAGTCACCTACGTTGTCTCCAACGTTGTCTGCGATAACGGCGGGGTTTCTCGGATCATCCTCGGGTATTCCTGCCTCAACCTTACCAACGAGGTCTGCGCCAACGTCAGCAGCCTTTGTGTAGATACCACCTGCGATACGGGCAAACACGCTCATAAGTGAGCAGCCGAAGCCGAGTCCCACGAGTGCATGGAATGCCATCTCAGGGGCTGCCGACTTTGCTACAAAATAAAAACCCGCAAGTCCTATAATTCCGAGACCAACGACCATAACGCCGGTCACCGAGCCGCCCTTAAAAGCAAGGCCGAGTGCAGCCTGGAGGCCCTTGTGGGCTGCCTGAGCCGTGCGCACATTGGCCCGCACCGATACCATCATGCCGATGTATCCGGCGAGTGCCGAACCGACCGTGCCGATGACGAACCCTATTGCTGTCCAGATCCCGAGGAAAGACAGAAGCACCGTCAAAATTACCGCAACAATAGCGACCGTTCTGTACTCGCGTGCGAGAAACGCCATTGCGCCCTCTTTTACCGCATTCGAGATCCCCTGCATCTTCTCATTTCCTGCGTCCTGTTTTGACACCCAAATTGCGGTCATCGCAGAGTATATTACGCCTAACGCTCCGCAACCTAATGCAAAAAGTATCGTTGAACTCATACTATCCCTCCTTATTAAATTTTCTCAGTTAAGTGAAAAGTGAAAAAATGAATTGTTTTTACCTTCCACCTCCCTCCTTGTTGTAATTATCTTTGCAAATATTATTTAACCTCTACATCCCGCTCTGTAGCTTTTGCAAAAACCATTGCTGTTGCCCTGTAAAGCATATGTGCCATTTTTGAGAATGGCGCATAGGCAAAGAGGAAAAATACTACGACGAGATGCGAAAAATAGATCAGATATGACAGCAATGCCAAATCTGCCAATCTGAACAATTCTGAAAGAATGCCGGTAGCCATAACGGCAAAAATAATGTATATCAAGAGCCAGTCGTAATAACCGCCTTTTCCGGCCTTCTCCTCATTCATCTTCCTGTTGTTCATCACCATGAAAATACCGATCAAAAGACCTATGGCACTCATATTTGCAAGCCACTTCATAGGGTCCGATAATGGATATGGTGAGGGACCGAGCAGCCACGAATAAGGCGTTTTCCCCATTGCATGCATTATCTCGTAACCGTATAAATAGAGAACTGCCCATGCGGTTGTTATTGCAAGTCCGATAAAACTGAAAAATACAAGCATGTGTGCCAGCTTCCTGGATTTGGTTACATTGCACATTTCGAACCGCTTGTGAGTCAGTATATCACCGATTGATTCCGTTATGGCGCCTGCGATGCTGCCTTTTGGCTTGATGCCTGTCGCCCGTACCATATCTTTCCAGTATCGGGAAACACCGATGGCAAGTGAAACAACAGCAAACATGAAAATCGGGACAAAGACTCCATCAATGTAGTACGACTTTATCAATGATGAGTATGCGATGTTTCCAGCTTCATTCCTTATGCTTTCCAGATTCAGATGGCCCAAACCTCCAAGGATTATGAGAAAGATCACAACAGGGATTGCGAGAAGGAGACCAAGTGCCCCGGGATTGCCGACTGCCTTCCCCAGAAAGCCGGGAACAGAGTAACGCTCGATGGACATTTTTCTTACTGCATTCAGGACTTCGCCCGGTTTTGCACCTCGCGGACAATATGCGGTACAATCACTGCACTGATGACAAAGCCAGATATCCGGATTACCGAATAACTTGTCTTTCAGCCCCCATTGTGCATAGATCATCTCTTTTCTGGGGAACGGGTTATCCGAAGGAGTGAGATTGCATACCACCGAGCATGTTGCGCACTGATAACATTTTTTCAGAGACTCCCCGCCACCTTTTATGATTGCGTTAACAAACTGCAGATCGGGGGTCAGGGCAATGCCGGCAAATGGCTCGGGTGCCTTGGCAACCTCAACCTGAGTCTCAGGTTTTTCAGCTGTCTCTGTTTTTGTTGCTCGGGCTTCTACTTTTTCTTCTGCCATATCTATTCCTCCAATCCTATTCTACATTTCCTTGAAAGGATTATGCCCTATTTCCTTAACCCTTTCAACAAAGGCATTTATCATTTCCGGAAGCTTGTCATATTCGGAAATAGCCACCTGCATCATGTTAACCCTGTCTGACTCGAGCTGTAATCTATTCAGTGTCTCCCCGATCTTTTCGAACCTAACACTTGCAAGTTCACTTCCTTTTACGAAATGACACTGGTAGTTCTCTCCGAATTTACATCCGATCAGGAGGAATCCATCAATGCCTTTTGAAAAAGCATCAGCAATCCAAACAAGGTTCACACCGCCGAGACATCTCATGGGAATAAACCTTACGCTCGGGTCGATAGTTTTGCGGTTCAGGCCTGCGGTATCCAAGGCAGGATACGCATCGTTTTCACAAACCAGGCATACGACCCTGAATTCCTCTTCTGGTACATCTATAGACTTTATTATTGAGCCGATCAGATCAACACTGTAGTCTTTAAATGATACGATTCTTTCAGGACATGCACCCATACAGGTTCCGCAACGCCTGCACCTGTTCAGCATAAACGTAGGAATACCTTTAGCATCTTCTTCGATCGCTCCAAACGGGCATTCCTCTGTACATCTCTTGCATGCTGTGCATCTGATCAGTTGAGGGTCGGGGAAAGTTAAATCCCAGGCCCTTGGATGAACTGCCATGCCTTTAGCCACATGATCAATGCACTGTATAGCCTTAAAGGCTGCTCCGGCCGCATCTTCCTGCGACTCGGTCATATTCATAGGCTGTCTCACAGGTCCTGCAGCATAAACACCTGTTCTTCTTGTCTCATACTGGAAACAGATGAAGTTAGAATCAGCAAATCCAACAGCACCTTCGAGGGATGGTATCTCAGGACCCTGCCTATAGTCAAGGTTTAATATAAACTCTGGTTTCGGTGTTGATTCCAGATAATCCTTCTTTGCATCATCACCTTTTGTAGCTGCCAAGGTAAGACCGTCAAGATATTCCTGCGGAGCCCTTGTCGTAGGGACCATCCCTGTAGCAAGGACTACGAGGTCAGCCTCAACCTTTACCTTTTCCCCAAGGAGTGTATTTTCCATCTCAACAGAGAGATTCCCGTTCCCGGCGTCAGAAACACCTTTCACATCGGCTTTCGTGAGCATAATGCCAGGATCATTCTGGGCTTCCATGTAAAACGCCTCGAGTCTCCCCGGGGTTCTCATGTCTTTATAAAGTATCATTGCCAATGCTTCGGAATTCTGCCTGACATACCTGGCCTGCTTCAGCGATGTTGCACAGCACATGGATGAGCAGTACGGCAGATGATTTGGGTCTCTGCTTCCAGCGCACTGGATGAAGGCTACCTTTGTTGCCTCCTTACCATCGGATGGCCTTGTTATAGTGCCTTTCCTTGCTATGTCCTCAAATTCTATATTTGTTACAACATTCTTGAATTTCCCGTATCCGAGATAATCCAGTTTTGTTGCATCGTATGGAATCCAGCCGGTAGCCATAACAATCGCCCCGATCTTTTCGGATACAGGTCCACTGCTGGTGTTGATTGTTACATCATACAATCCTGGCTGGCCCACTGTTTTTTCGATCTTTGAGGATTTGTAAACGGTAATATTCGGGTTGCTTTCGACCTCTTGAATAACTTTTTCGATCTCTGTATCAACGATTAAAGGCTCTTTGTAATCCCGTGTCGGGATCTTCTTGTATAATTTATTTGCAAAACCTCCCAGCTGTGGCTCCTTTTCGACCAGAACAACCTTGTATCCGGCCTTTGCTGATTCAAGGGCTGACGTCATTCCGGTAATGCCACCACCGATAACTAATATGGTACTACTCAGATTCTCAAGAATGGCAGGTTCCGGGAGTTCACCTTTCTGAGCCCTTACAACACCCATACTAAGGTAATCCTCGGCTAAACTCTGCGTGTCATCTGTGTTTGGAGGCTGCATCCAGGCAACAAATTCACGGATGTTTACTCTTTCTGTCATGCAACCGGAGAAATCGAACTCCTCATATTTGACTCGCGGGGAACATGCTGCTATCACAACGGTATTGATTCCATCCTTCTTAATATCGTTTTTTATCAACTGAAGTCCGTCAGGGCTGCACAAGATATCATGGATCTTTATGTTCTCTTCTTTAACAGTTCCGGATTTCGCAGATTTCGCAAGTTTCTCTATATCAACGGAATCCCCAATCCCACAGCCTTTACAGATATATACACCGAATTTTTTATCCATCCCTACCTCCTATTCACACTCTGGATGCACTTGATTACTGCACCAGTAGCATCCTGAACTGATCTTGCAACGTCAGCAGGGCTCTTTAATGTTCCCACTGCATAAATTCCTTTCTTCAGTGCTGCATCATCCACGAGCCCGTCAGGTGTATATGAGATATCAGTGCCGACCTTGGAGCCTTTAGTCGTCAGCTCCATTCCGGTTGCAAGGACGACCATGTCGAATGTTACCTTTATCTTGCCTGCTCCGTAAATATCTTCGACCTCAACAGTCACATCTTTTGTGGCAGCATCTTCAGTAATCCCTGCGACCTTACCTTTTGTAAAGATGACGTTTGGGTCATCCTTTATCTTCCAGTAAAATCTGTTTTCATAGAGTCCGGGAGTCCTGATATCTATATAAAAAATCCGGACCTTTGAATCAGGATATTGTTCTCTCATATACATCGCATGCTTTAAAGAAGCCAGGCAGCAAATGTATGAACAATATTTAAGGTGGTTTTCATCCCTCGAACCCGCACACTGGACAAATGCAATATTTTTTACTTCTTTCCCGTCAGAAGGACGGACAATCTTGCCTTGTGTGGGACCATCGACTGATGCTAACCTTTCCAGCATCATATTTGTTATAACATTCTGCATTTTACCAGCCCCAAGAATATCAAGCTTGTTCATGTCATAAGGATTCCAGCCTGTAGCCAGAACAACCGCACCTACCTTCAGGCTGATTGTCTCAGGTTTCATATCAAGATCGATTGCAGCATATTTGCATGCCTCAAGGCAGGGTTTCATGCAGTCCTTGGGACAGGTCGCGCCGTCAATGACATACTTGAACGGAAACGCCTGTTCAAAGGGCAGGTACGCAGCCTTTGTCTTGTTCATTCCAAAATTAAAGTCATTACTTCTGTAAGACGGGCATGCCTGAGCACAGGCATCGCATCCTACGCATTTGTCGTTTACATACCGGGGATTGAGTTTCAGTTTGACATCGAAATTCCCTTCTTCTCCGCTGATGCTTTCTACTTCAGCAAGCGTATACATGGTTACCCGCGGATTGTTTTTGATCCTCTTGAACTGTATCTCGAGACCGCAGTTTGGGGGACAGAGTTTCCAAAAATATTTGTTAATCTGTGCTACCCTGCCGCCAAGATATGGGTTTTTCTCTACGATATAAGCTTCAAGCCCTGCCTCTGCTGCTTCTACAGCAGTTGTGAGACCGCTTATACCGCCTCCAATTACAAGAACTTTCTTATTTTCTGCCATAGTGACCCTCCTTTAGGGCAGTAAGTCATAAAGAGAGGGTTATACCCGAAAAAATAACCATCTCTTTGTAACTTACTCAGTCAGACGGGGAGTAGTATAGCACACTTATCAACAAAAATCTTTTACGGGATATCTAAAAAAGTGGGGGAGGTTTTACCCTCCCCCATCCCTTAAATACCTATGGGTACATCTGAACGTATGGTACTTTCTTGAACTCCCAGGTGTTGTTCTCTGCATTGAACTTGGAATTGGTAAAGCACTTCCAGTTAGCGTCATCGATCTTGTTGAAATCACCTCTGTAGTAGTAGCCAGGATACCTTGACTCTTCCCTGAAGAGGATGTGGCGAGCATGCGCCTCGACCGACAGAATCCTGTGATAGTTCTCAAAGCACCTTAAGAGCTCATGGAGGTTGGCTGCTGCCATTTTGTTGCAATCCTCTTTGAGCAATTCAAGCTTCTCTAAGCCTGCTTCGAGCATGGTCTTTGAGGTCATATACCATGTCGCGCAACCGCCAAAGTATTCATCAGCGATCTTCATCAGTCTTGCCTGAAGCGCCTTCGGGCCGATGTAGTTGGGGTTGATAGTGGGATCAGTTGTGTAGGTTTTATATTTCTCATAGACCTCGAACGGCAGATAGAGTTCAGCCGCAATCTCATCAAGGGACAATTTTGGTGCTGGCTTGTAGTCCGCATGGTCGAGGATGTATGCTATTGCAGCCTTGGCTGCCATTCTTCCTTCAGCATGGGAACCTGATGAGAACTTATGGCCTGATGCACCGACAACGTCACCTGACATGAAGAGACCAGGTACGGTAGACATTCTGTTATATCCCCAACTGTAATGTTCCGGTGTGCCCGGAAGATCGCCAGGGCCGCTTACCCAGAACCCTGCGCAGCCGGCATGTGAACCAAGGAGATACGGTTCTGTCGGCATAATCTCGGAAGGGACCTTATCAGGCTCAACATTAGTTGCTGCCCAGAGAGATGCCTGTCCAATAGCCATGTCAAGAAAGTCCTCCCATGCCTCCGCCTCGAGGTGCTTGATCTGCTTGGCACCTTCTTTTTCACCGAGCTTCTCTTTCATGGCCTTGGAGATATCTGCCAGAGCTGCAGGGGTCTGCATAAGGATCGGTCCTCTCCCGTCCTTCATAGCCCTCATCATCAGATGGTTTCTGATGGCGGTGCCAAGATTCTTTGCATAATCTCCATATCTGGCAACTGCATCGTCGAAGTACTCTTTGTCAGCACAATAGTCGTTACCATAGCTGTCAGTTGCTTTTGCCTTGAAGAAGAGGAACCATGCGCCGACAGGTCCATAACCGTCCTTAAACCTCGCAGGCACGAACCTGTTCTCCATCAAGGTCAGCTCTGCACCAGCCTGCATGCCAAAGGCATAACCTGAACCAGCGCAAAACACCGGGTACCAGGTTCTTCCCATACCTTCACCAACCGACCTCGGTCTGAAGCAATTAACTGCGCCGGCAGTTGCACAGAGCATTGCCTTTGCTTTGAAGGAATAAATTTTGTTTTCTCTCGTGCTGAATCCGATGGCTGCGGCTACGTTTTTCCCGTTTGTATCCATGACAGCCTTTACAATGAATACCCGTTCATAATGGTTCTGTGCCATGCCGGTTGCAGCTCTGTTCGTCTCAAGAGCCTTCTTTGCAGCCTCAGCAACAACAACTTTGTAGGACTCACCATTGATCATGATCTGCCATTTACCGGTTCTTACCGGTGTGCCGCCTTCTTTCAGGGATTTTTTCCCGGCTGCTCTCGCCTGATGACCGTCCATTGAGAACCCGTCATCGCCTTTTTTCCAGATGGGGAGTCCCCACTCTTCGAAACATTCGACTGAATCGTCAACGTGTCTTCCGAGGTCGAATACAAGGTCTTCCCTGATGATGCCCATGAGGTCGTTCCTGACGTATTTGACGTAATCGGCAACCTTATTCTCGCCGACATAGGTGTTGATAGCGGAGAGACCCATTGCAACAGCGCCGCTTCTGTCTGTCGCAGCCTTATCAACCATGACTACTTTCAGTCCTTTCGCGTTTGCCCAGCGGCATGCCTCAAAAGCTGCACCGCAACCAGCCATACCGCCGCCCATGATAAGCAGGTCGCAATCTACCTCAGTAACTTCGGGCTTCTGACAATAAGAAAATGTACAAGTTTCTTTTTCCATTATATATTCACCTCCTTAATTATTCAGTTCTTGCTGGTTTGGTAAACAAACCAGGCTTCTTTATCGATGCGAAATCAGGCTCTGGTTTGCCTGCATAGGGATCAACAGAACCTTCAACAGTGGTCCTGATAGGGAATTTGAACCTCTTGAGTAATCCACTCCTGAACTTGATTGTCCACATGATGTCCTCTGTTCCTCTCAGTGGAATAGTGCTGGATCCAAGAGGTACAAAATCTGAGTAACCCCTTACCTCGACTGCCTGCTGCGGGCAGATCTTTACGCAGTTAAAACATTCCCAGCACTGCTCAGGCTCCTGATTGTAAGCCTTCATCTTTTCTCTGTCGAGTGCCATCAAATCGTGAGGACAGATATGCTGACATGCAGTCTTGTCCTGTGCCTTGCAACCATCACACTTTTCAGTAATTACAAAACTTGGCATTTAAATACACCTCCTTGAAAGTTTTAGTAGAGTTTGAGAAACAATGAAACGAACGTGTCCTTCCACCTCCTTTCCTTCTGTTATTTCTCCACGGACTTAATAAATTCATCCATGACATTTAATGATTTGTTTTTAACGATGAGATCAAAGATCTTATCTTTTATTTGTCTTGGCATATTCTCGATGCTTCTTGTTGTAGCAGCATCATATTTTGCAACCGGGAAGAGTTTCAGAATCTTATCTCTCTGTGCTTCCGTATTGGGAACAGCGATAACCTTTAAGCCTGCCAATACTTCTTTTGTCATACTGGCAAGCCCTGCTGCCTGGAGTTTCTCAAGTCGCTCCTCATTGATCCATATATTGATCGGATAGGTTTCTTCTGCCATATTTATTCCTCCTTAAGTTATTTCCTTTAGTTTATTTCAACGGTTCAATTGTAAATACCGGCTGTCTATTCTTCAGGTAATCCTCTGTAACAAACGCATTGCCAAAGCCATACTTTTCAGCACATTCCATAATCATATCGAAAACTTCGGGCCTGAAGATACGGCGGGGCGGTTTTACACCATCCTGAATGATACTTCTGATTAAGGTACCGCTGAATGATGCCTTTTTATCCTTATGGCCACAAAGACCCATATAAGTAACTTCATCACAAACAGGGCAGAACCACCAGTCAAGGTTGAATATCGGTTTTATCCCGAGGGCACCTTGCGGGATTTTGTTGAAAATCCTGTGTGCATCGTACGGATCATAATAGGTTCCGACACCTGCATGGTCTCTTCCGAACATGTGGTGGGTACAACCAAGGTTCGTCCTGAGGCAAGCATGGAATACTGCCTCTCTCGGTCCGGCATAACGCATATCCCAAAGGCTGCAGGTGGTCAGGAAGGTATCTTCCCTGAAATATCCGTGTTTACCCTGGGCTTCCTGGCAGAGGATGATTGCTTCATCAATATAATCGCCGGCTCTTTTTGAGCCTATGATTGCATTGACCAGAACACCGCCGCGGGGTTTATCTACCATCATAGAACCATAAGCACCTAAGTATGCGCCTTTCATAAGCCATTCATGGCCGGTATGCGGGACGTTCCTTGTCTGATGGTTGATGATCATCTCCCATCCTTTTTCCTTGAATCTTTCCCTCATCTGTTTTGGAGTGAGCCAGAATCTTGTGAAAGGCTCGTTGATTTTCGGGGGATTCAGGAGGGTGATTTTCCCGCCCAGGAATTTGTCCTGGTACTGATACGTTCTCTTGACTCCGGGATGTTTGTCTTCTGTGGTTCCATAGACCTTCATTGCCACTTCTTTTGTGTCCAATGTGAAGATATCAGTAATATCAAAAATGGCAAAAGGATTCCCGGTATAGGTGAGAAGGACTTCATCATACTGCTTGATACCGGATTTTTCGAGATCCGCGCTGGAGATATCATAAACAATAGGGATACTCCAGACTGTCTTTCCATCCGCAAGGGTCATATTGTTACAGACCGCTTCGACATCAGCTTTTGTCATGAACCCTTCAAGAGGGCTGAAAAAGCCGTATGCGATATCGAGGATTTCTGTAGCCATCTGCAAACGGACATCAAGTGTCTTTACCTTTGCTGCCTTCAATTCCTCCACTCTCTTGAGCGCGGCGTCTTTTGCCAATACCCGCTCAATAATTTCTTTGCCGCCATGACCGATCATTTCCATAACCTTTCCTCCTTATTTAGTTATTAGCTTTCGCCTACTTACCCTCCAGGATGGCGCAGACTTTACTGAAAATTTCATCGATGCTGCCCGTGCCCGCAACCGAATTCACTATCCCCTTGTTTTTGTAATACCCCATCAATGGCTCTGTCTGAGCAGTATATACCTCGAGCCTCTTCTTGATGGTGGCTTCCTTGTCATCATCCCTCTGATACAACTCACCGCTGCATTTATCGCAGGCTCCCTCCTTCTTTGGTGCACTGAAATAGATATTGTACATCTGTCCGCACGCTTTACAGGTTCTTCTCCCTGTGAGTCTCTTCATCAGGTCCTCAAACGGGACATCAACACTGACCGCTCCGGTTAATGACATATTCAGTGCGGCGAGCATCTTGTCAAGCGCCTCTGCCTGTGCAGTGTTTCTCGGAAATCCGTCAAGGATATATCCTTTTTTGCAATCATCCTGCTTCAATCTCTCTTCGACCATGCCAAGGACAACACTGTCGGGAACAAGCTCACCTTTGTCCATGTATGACTTTGCTTCTTTCCCGAGAGCTGTTCCTGCAGACACAGCTGCCCGCAAAAGATCACCCGTGGAAATCTGAGGCATACCGTATTTTTCGATCAGTTTCTTGGCCTGGGTTCCTTTCCCAGCACCGGGCGCACCAAGCAAAACAATTCTCATAATTCTACCCCCGTTAAATTTTTGCAAGACTTTATTAAAAAAGTGAACTGCCTTATTTAAACTGCAAAGAAAACGTTAAAAAAATAAGAAATACATGTGCTTAGCTTAGTAAAAAATTATAAATTTAAATGCGTGGCAGAGCTTTTCTTAAAAAAACGGACATATAAATATACTATCCGGCACGTTTTTAGTCAAATTCATATTTCTCATAGAAAAATAAAATTCCCTTATCGGTATAAAGCGCCGTTTCAATGGTTTTTTGTATCATAATATTCACCAGGAATCCACTGTTGGATAAACCTCTTGAAGGCCGTGAGCGCCCCGCCTCGATGGCTTATTGCATCCTTTTCTGCATCATGCATTTCAGCAAAGGTGCGATCTGACCCCGTGGGATAAAATACCGGGTCATATCCAAACCCATGAGATCCTCTTGGCTCTTTTCCAATAAACCCCTCTATATATCCATGAAAAATATGCACTTTGTTGTCAGGCAGTGCAAATGCGATGCAGCAAACAAATCGCGCATCTTTCTTGTCAACGGCATGCATCTCCTGCAGTAATTTTACGATATTCTTTTTATCATCAGCAGGTTCCCCGGCATACCGTGCCGACAATGTGCCGGGGGCACCGTTTAAGGCAGAAACTTCAAGCCCCGAATCATCAGCGAGTGCCGGCCTCCCCGTGCAGCGTGCAACAGTTACTGCTTTTTTGACGGCATTCTCTTCGAATGTAGCACCATCTTCCTCAACTTCCGGACATCCCGGGAAGTCATCAAGGGTGGAAATCGAGATTGACAGGCCTGCGGTAATCCGCCTTATCTCCTCAACTTTCTTCCTGTTTCTTGTTGCGAGGACTATGTGCATCTGTTCCTTACCCCTCATAAAGACTGATTTTTATACCATAATTAAGTCTTCAAACTCAATAATCCCCGTAAATAAGCTGATTCCCCGACTATGCAGTCCCTTGAAAAAACCAATATTTTTCTGTTAAGCTTTTTAAATGTCTGAGGAGTCTAAAAGGGCAGGATTGCTTGTCAGGACTGTCGCTAAGATCCTCGATTTCATAGTTATTGCAGCTGCTGCGGAAATATTACCAAAAGCCGGCTTCTATGCAGGAATGGTCTATCTGTTAATTGGCGATGGCCTTTTTGACGGGAGAAGCCTGGGGAAAAAACTCGTGGGACTGAGAGTTGTTTCAGCAGTGACGTTGAGACCCTGCACCTTCAGAGATTCCATACTAAGGAACAGCATATTTGGTGTGGGGTACCTTTTCTCCAAGGTACTCTGGTTTGGTTGGATATTTATCATGCTTGTTGCAGCATTTGAATTCATTGTCCTGATCGGGAGCAAGGACCGCATGCGGCTTGGCGACGAAATTGCAAAAACGCTTGTGCTTGACAGCCCTCAGATAAAACAGGAGGAATAATGTTTTTTCATAAAATACTCGGATTCTTTTCGAACGATCTTGCGATAGATCTTGGTACAGCAAATACCCTTGTATTCGTTAAAGGCAAGGGCATCGTCTGTAATGAGCCTTCCGTTGTTGTTCTCAGAAAAGACGATAAAAAACCGGTGGCTGTCGGCGCTGAAGCGAAAAGGATGCTCGGGAAAACCCCTGCGAACATTATTGCCATACGGCCTATGAAAGATGGAGTGATTGCTGACTTTGATGCTACCGGCGAGATGCTGAAATACTTCATAACAAAAGTCCACAACAGGAGAAGTTTTGTTTCGCCGAGGGTAATCATTGGTGTTCCTTCGGGAATCACACAGGTGGAACAGCGGGCGGTAAAAGATGCTGCCCAGGTTTCCGGAGCGCGGGAGGTGTACCTGATAGGAGAGCCGATGGCTGCAGCTATAGGGGTCGGACTCCCTGTGGGTGAACCTTCGGGCAACATGATTGTCGACGTCGGGGGCGGCACAACAGATGTTGCCGTCATCTCCCTTGACGGCGTTGTCTACAGCAAAGCTGTCAGAGTTGGCGGTGACAAGATGGATGACTCGATTATGGCGTTCATTAAGCGGAGATACAACCTCATGATTGGAGACATGACCGCCGAAAGGATAAAAATCAATATAGGATCCGTTTATAAAACAGAGGGAAGCGAACAGCGAACTATGGAAATCAAGGGCAGGGACCTCATTTCAGGCATACCGAAAACCCTGACCATTAATGAAGCAGAAATCAGGGAGGCCCTCACAGAACCGGTAAACGTAATTCTCGATACCATTAGGGTAATTCTTGAGAATACACCCCCTGAACTGGCTTCCGATATTGTTGACAGAGGCATCATACTTGCCGGCGGCGGCGCCCTCCTCAAGGGACTCGATCTGCTTATCCGGCAGGAAACCGGTCTCCCGGTCTTCATTGCCGACGATCCTCTCTCGGCTGTCGTACGCGGTGTAGGAAAAATGCTTGATGATATCGAGATGTTAAGAAGAGTAGCCATTAATCTGTAATGAACAGAAAGAGGCTCCTCCTTTTTCTGTTCATCCTCATTTCGCTTAGCTTAATGACATATCAGAGTAACCGCCCCCCCCTCTTGCCGCTTAAATCTCTTAACAGCGCCCTGAATGTTTTTTATGACATAAAAATATCTGTTCAGGAATTCATCAGCGCTCCGTTCAGAAGGATGCTTCTCAGAGAGGAAGAAAACAGAAGGCTGAGGACCGAGCTGTCAAAATTACTCAAAGAACAACAGGCATGGCAGGAAGCATTCCGTGAAAATCAGAGACTTCGGGCATTTCTTGCAGTCAAGGAAAAAGAGCAGCGATATGTAACCGCTGCACGGGTGATAGCCCGGGGAACTGACCAATGGTCGAATACGCTCATTCTCGATAAAGGGCTGACAGACGGAATTAAAAAGGATATGGTTGCAATAACAGACAAGGGCCTCGTAGGCAAAATCTCAGACGTGTCCCCCTCCTATGCATATCTGCTTCTCCTCACCGATATAAACTTCTCGGCAGCCGCACGGCTTCAGGAAAGCAGGACCGAAGGGGTACTGTCCGGCACAGGATTCAGGACATGCCAACTGAAATACATACCGTATGAAGAAAAGTTGAAGCAGGGAGCTGTTATAGTCACATCCGGGCTTGACACCCTCTTCCCTGAAGGGATATCGTTAGGGTACATATCGAAAGTAAGTAAAAGAGAAAGCGGGATCTTCCAGTATATAGAAGTTATTCCATTCGTTGATAACACCAAAATAGAAGTTGTTGCAATCATCAGGAGAGCGTGAAATACCTTCTCTGGGCAGGAATAACCTTTCTCACATTCGGTATCCAGGGCAGTATATCTTTGTTCGATATTACCCCGAATTTCACGGTAATCTTAGCCTCTTATGCAGGTATCCGGGAAAAAGAGCTTAAAGGTCTTTTCTTCGGCTCTCTGATCGGCATAGTCGAAGATAGTCTTTCAGGTACTTTCCTCGGACCTAATCTCTTAAGCAAAGGCCTCGTCGGTTATCTTGCAGCCTTTCTGTACAGCAAGTTTTTTGTGTGGAACCCCGTGCTGGGGATGCTCACGGTTTCGTTACTCACCATAGTAGACAGTTTTATCGTTTATACGGCACGGAGTATTTTTGACACCATGCCTTCAGGTATTGGTGCAGCAGCGTTCATTATTGCCATGCAATCTCTCTATAATGCGCCCTTAGGAATATTCCTGAAAAAAAAGAGCGAACAATAAAGGAATACGTTATTGATGAAGACGCAGGACGAATCTGAAAAAATCATGGTCATGGGTTATTTGGTGATCGCTGCTTTTCTCCTGCTCATCATGAGGCTCTGGCAGTTGCAGATTCTTCAGGGCAGTGAATACCGGAAACTCTCAGAGGCCAACAGGCTGAGGATTGTGAACATTCCGGCTCCACGGGGAATAATCTTCGATAGAAATCATATCCCTCTGGTAAAGAATTCTGCATACTATTATGCCTCGGTGATTCCGGGAGAATTCGACCAGTCGAAAATGAATCTTCTTGCAAACGTGCTGAAGATTCCGGCCGAAGAGATCCATGCCCAAATGAATATTACCGGAGCAAGTCCATTTGTTCCGGTGAGGCTGAAGCAGGGGCTGTCCTTCCAGGAAATTGCGTACATCGAGGCACAGAAATCTGATTTCCCGGGTCTTATGATAGAAGCCGAGGTGAGCAGGGAATACCCGTATGGCGACCTCGGTTCACATCTCCTCGGTTATCTTGGGAAACCAAGTCCTTCTCAGTTAAAAGACCCCGCCTTTAAAGATGTACCACCGGACATGTTTGTCGGTCAATGGGGAATCGAGAAACTCTTTGATGATTCTCTCAGAGGTATCCCCGGGAAAAGGATCATCGAAGTCAATGCCCTCGGAAGGCAATTGCGCATGTTGCAGGAAACACCGCCGGTCAAGGGGAATGATATGACAATAAGTATCGACCTGAATCTCCAGAGAGAGGCTGAAAAGGCTTTCGGAGAGAGAGCCGGAGCCCTTGTTGCCCTGAAACCCGCCACAGGAGAGATACTGGGAATGATCAGCAAACCCTCATTTGATCCCAATCTTTTCACAAGAGGAATGAGTTACGATCAATGGACAGCAATTACCGCCAACAGAAAAAACCCGATGCTGAACAGGGCCTTGCAAAGCCAGTACCCGCCAGGCTCGACATTCAAGATTGTCACTGCATTTGCCGGACTTGAGGAAGGAGTGATCATGCCTGATACAAAGGTCGATTGCAGGGGCGGGATACGTTATGGCAACCGGCATTTTGGCTGCTGGCGCAGGGAAGGTCACAGAGTGGTTTCCCTGCACCGGGCAATCGTAGAATCATGCGATGTATATTTCTATGAAGTCGGCAGACGCCTCGGCATAGACAGGATTCATGAATATGCAACCGGCCTGGGGTTGGGGGAAAAGACAGGAATTGAGCTCGGGAAGGAGCGTCAGGGACTAATCCCAAGCACAGCATGGAAAAAGGAAACCAAGAAGCTCCCATGGTTTCCCGGAGAAACCTTAAACGCAGCTATAGGCCAGGGATATGTCTCCGTAACACCGATACAATTGGCATATATGATGAGTGTGGTTGCAAACGGGGGAACACGCTACAAACCAAGTCTGATCAAGGATGCGGAACCGGTAATAGCAGGAACAATAAAGGTGATCCCTGAAAATCTCTCCCTTGTGAAAAAAGGCCTTTTCGGTGTTGTCAATGAACCTTCGGGTACAGGATGGCGTGCAAAATCCTCTCTCACATCTGTCAGCGGAAAAACAGGGACTGCCCAGGTTATCGCTTATAGGAAAGGATCGGCCTATCTTTCCGAGCGGTTCAGGGATCACGCATGGTTTGTCGCATTTGCGCCTGATGAAAAGCCCGAAATAGCCCTTGCCGTTCTGGTAGAGCATGGCGGGCATGGCGGTGCAGCCGCTGCCCCCATAGCAAAAACTGCGATTGAAGCATACATGAAATCCATGCAGTCCCTTGACCTTCGGTAGCACGGGCATTATTATAAAAACATGGGCATTCTTCAATGCATAGGAAACACTCCCGTTACCTGCATAGATTCAAATCCAAACCCGAAGGTCAAACTCTTCGCAAAGCTCGAAGGCAATAACCCCGGAGGTTCAGTCAAGGACCGGATTGCCCTCTACATGATAGAAATGGCAGAGAAAGAGAAAAAACTTACACGGGACAAAATAATCCTCGAAGCCACTTCCGGGAACACAGGGATAGGACTCGCAATGGTTGCTTCAGCCAAGAAATACAGGGTAAAACTCACGATGCCGGCATGTGTCAGCATAGAGAGAAGGAGAATCCTTGAAGCATTCGGAGCAGAACTGATATTGACCCCTCCTGATGAAGGCACCGACGGTGCAATCAGGTTGGCCCTAAGGATTCTTTCAGAGGATCCTGAAAAATATTTCATGCCGAACCAGTTTGATAATAATGCCAATGTTCTGGCTCACTATGAAACAACAGGGAAGGAAATCATAGAACAGACAAAGGGAAAAATCACGCATTTTGTCGCTGGAATGGGTACAACAGGTACCCTCATGGGAGTAAGCAAAAGGCTCAAGGAATTCAACAAGGATATTCAGATCATAGGAGTCGAGCCCGTTCTCCACCACAGGATTCAGGGTCTTAAAAACATGTCCGAATCCATCAGGCCAAAGATCTTTGACGAAAGCAGACTCGATGAGAGACGTCTCGTGAATGACGAAGAAGCCTTTGATACAACGCGAATGATGGCTGTCAAGGAAGGGATGTTTGTCGGCATGTCGAGTGGAGCAGCCATGCATGTTGCGTTGCGGAAATCCAGCGAGCTCAGGGAAGGGGTCATCGTTGTCATCCTGCCGGACAGGGGAGACCGTTATCTCTCCACCTCTCTGTTTACGTCTGTCTGCGCAAAGTGCCCGCCATAATTTTTCATGCTCCGCATAGACCGCAGGTTATTTCAAAATTTTGACTGGATTACCCTTGCCGTTACCATTCTGATCTGCGTTTTCGGAATTATGACAATTTACAGCGCTACCCGTCCGCTCTCGGCAGAGGACCATCCGGTTTACTACCTGAAACAGATTGTCTGGCTCATTCTCGGGCTTGTTGCTTTATTCCTGATCGTCTGGATTGACTATATTTGGATAGACAGATCGTCACGAATTCTCTATATCGCGGGACTGATTCTTCTCATAGCAGTATTTTTCCTGGGCAGAACCGGTATGGGTGCGCAGAGATGGCTGAGTGTCGGTCCCATCTCGTTCCAGCCTTCAGAGTTTTTCAAAATCATTTACATAATCATGCTCTCACACTATCTGAGCACCATTAAAAGTCCTCTCGACGCACCCTCGCTCCTCAGGGTGTTTTTTTCCCTGACTCTTTTCCCCTTTATCCTCCTTCTTAAGCAGCCTGACCTCGGAACAGCGCTTATCATCCTCATGATCTTTCTTTCACTCATTATTGCACGGGGGCTATATAAAAAAGTTGCCGTGCTTTTTGTCATCATTAGCCTCATATCTCTTCCCTTTCTCGGGAATATTTTCTGGGAAGGCCTCAAGGATTACCAGAAGAGCAGACTGGTCGCTTTTATCGAACCGGAAACAGATCCGACCGGTATCGGCTATCAACTGAATCAATCAAAGATCACGGTCGGATCAGGCAAGTTCTTCGGGAAAGGGTATATGCATGGCACTCAGGGTCCGTTCCGTTTTCTGCCGGAGAAACATACCGACTTTGTCTTTGCAGTCTTTGCAGAAGAATGGGGTTTTCTGGGAAGTGTATTTCTTATTCTTCTTTATCTTGTCCTGATTTTACGGGGGCTTGATACGGCACGAAAGGCCAAGGACGACTTCGGGAGGATTCTGGCGCTGGGCATAACATTCATGTTCATCATTTATCTTTTTATAAATATCGGGATGACGCTGGGCCTGATGCCTGTCGTTGGAATACCCTTGCCCTTCATGAGTTATGGTGGAACTGCCCTTCTCTCAAACCTCATATCAATCGGCATCCTGATCAACATCCGAACCCACCGCTTCGAACTCTTTCATTAAACAGACTTCTTTTGTTATACTTTTTACCTGTTTTAAACGCTACCTACTGTATACGGTTTCCTCACTACTGTTTCTTCAAGACGGCGGCGTAGCTCAGTTGGTCAGAGCATGCGGCTCATATCCGCAGTGTCCGGGGTTCAAATCCCTGCGCCGCCACCATTTCCTCTCATTCACTTGAAAAATTATGGGTTCCGTTTTCCCTACGGAATTCAAAGGGCAAATTGATTATTGCAACTGCATCGATGCTCTATGAACGAGTCAGCATCTTTCACCTGCGCATAACCGGCATCCAACTATCGAAATTATTGAGAATGTTTTCACCCGCTATATGGGTGCCCTCTATTGGGTGCTATCCCACGGGGTAGGAACACGACAAATAACGATGAATATGGTTCAACCCAAACATCTGTGATGGTCTAAGGCAGCTTTTCTCTTCTTCCTCCTATACTTTACACCTTTCAAATCTGATATAATTATGCTGATTTAAAATAGTAATTCATATTTACATGGAGGTAAATGAAATGGCACAAGGAACTGTGAAATGG
>Ga0307379_10003397_pt1 | contig 23198 bp, 16 predicted proteins | sample UN2MG_FD_202237 | JGI IMG/M metagenome (GOLD analysis project Ga0307379, IMG submission 202237) | Soil microbial communities from Risofladan, Vaasa, Finland - UN-2 | ecosystem: Environmental > Terrestrial > Soil > Coastal area > Acid sulfate soil | place: Finland: Risofladan, Vaasa | collected... | reverse complement strand
GGCGAGGCGAGCAAATCGAGCGGGCGGAAGCTGGCATGGATCATCATGCTGGCGACGCTCGTCGGCGTCATAGCGACGTTCTGGTCGCTGCTCCACATGTACTACATCAATGGGGCTGCAACGGCCAAGATCCAGGCGGGGTATCGGACCGGCATCGGGAGCTATGCCTTCGACCGCCTGAATGGCTGGGTGATCAATCCGAAGAAGGTGGATATTCCTGGAGTGAGTTTCATGGGGGTAGGGGCGGCGTTCGCACTTTTTCTCTCGCTTATGAAGGCGCAATTCCTGTGGTGGCCGTTCCATCCCATTGGCTACGGGCTGGCGGTGAGCTATGCCATGGACTACTTCTGGTTCACGGCGCTCATCGGCTGGCTGTGCAAGCTGCTCACGATCCGCTACGGCGGCATCAAGATGTACCGCAAAGCGCTCCCGTTTTTCATGGGTTTGATCCTTGGAGACTACGTCGTCGCGAGCATCTGGACCCTCATCGGCTGGGCGATGGGCGTGACGACATATCGGACGTTCATATTCTGAGGCCAGCAAGAATAGGTTGGACGCGCAACGATTCGCCGCCAGCATGGGTGGTAAATCCGCGTTCCGCGCCTTGCGAACAAAGATGGAAAGCTAGTCCACGGCTACTTGTCATCCAGCGCGCGGACGAACAAGACCCGGCTGCGTGTACATCCGACCGGCTGATGTGGAGACGGCTGAGATGAACGGTGACTCTGCCGACGTGCTAATCGGCTTAATCATCAGAGGCCGAGCCGATGATGTGGGAGTTGGAGCCGGATATATTACCTGTCTCTCATATTCCTGCGTTGTAAAGTCGTGTCTGTCTTCTAGCATTGGGTTTCCAAAGTCCATGTCGGGCTCCTCTCTAAGAAACCGTGCCTCCTAAAGCAACTCGCGGTACTCTTTATGCTCCCAACCCATGGATATCACTTGGGACTCTATATGTACCCGAAGTTTGTCCAAGTCAATCGAAGGCTCCCTTGGGTTGAGTTCACTAATCCTATTATAGGTTTCCTGTAGCTGCCGCTGGAGGTCCTCCTGGCCTGGTTGAGCGGCAGCTTGGACGATTTGCGCTCTTAGGTTTCCGAGCTGCGCCTGCACCTGCAGTTCGCATTGGATCTTAGCGAGAGCTTGTTGTGCAAGCTGGCTACCGACCTGCAGACGAAAACCTGGGTCGGGTGGTAGTGCACGGCAGAGCTTCTGCTTCCACCTAAAGGCAGACGTCTGCTGGCTGCTTTCTATTACCACTGTCGTCGTATCCAATTCCCTCTGGTCGCTTTCTCCAAGAAAGACCAAGGGGTCGAAGAACTCTTTGAGCTTCAACTCCTGTTCATAGTCCTTATATAGCTGCCAGAGAATATCCTCCTCGTCCTCGGAAGCATCGATAACGTTCGTCAGTCCTATCGATTTTCTGGCTTCATCCCTGAAGATAAGATGTTCGTGCGTATACAGACGTTCTGTAAGCTCGTCTACTATGCCGTCCAGAATCTTGCGATCCTGGCCATCCCCCATGTGTAAAGACAAGAGCTTTCTTGCCAGTTCTCGGATTTGGGTGTGGGCCCTTTTCACATTTCCCAGTGCTAAAGGATGCACTTTGGTGGACAGGCTTTGGAATACCCGTGTAATATTGTCTTCTCCAGAAATATTGACCCTTTCCGGATCTCTAGCCAACGCAATAAAAGATGTCACATCTTCTACGCTAATACCGAGTGGTTGGTTCGTTTGCTCATCTCGTGGGTTGAACAGATTCGCCACTGTAGGATCGATGGGACTAAGCTCACCTGTTCGACTCATGACTATCTTGTCTGCACCCAAAGACGTCAGGGTTGCGGCGCTGTGTGCATGCAATGGTATCAGGACGCAGAACGTATCCGCATGATTTCTAATTATGTTAACAAGCGGCCAAGCAGTATTAGTATCCCCACCCCGACTGTAAATAACCAGATCGAGTTGCTTTAAAGACCCATTATCTGCCAAGGCCTTCAAGTGGCTTGTGATTATATGGACCTGATCGCTAGCAATGGACCCCTGAATGCCCCTAAATGCTACCGTGGAGAAACGATCACCAGTTACCAGCGTAAGTACTGCTGACTTACGAGCCTTCTCCAGCTTCCTAATCAGTTCAATACGGTTTTTAGCAGCCATAGCAAGTAACTCAGCAACAAACTATCAAGGCCGAGGATGACACTCTAACACACACCAGCTAGCTTGTCAAGCGGCCTTCCCTACGCTATTCTTACGTTATGCCTAGGTCCACGATGCTCATCGGGCGTAGCCGCACGAGTCCCCGCCAGGTTATCCAGCCTTTTCATCTTTATAGCTAATATCAAGCTTATCACTAAAGCCGCAAGCGGTCAACATCTGCTTGATAAACAGGTAATTGTACCAGACTCATTCCGCCATCTACGCCTGACGTCCCTCTGCCCTCGCTATCAACTCGTCCTGCTCCGCCGGGGAGAGTTTGGCGAAGAGGGCGTTGAACCCGGCGATGCGCACTAGGAGGTCGGGGTACTTCTCCGGGTTAGCCTTCGCATCACGAAGAGTGTCGGCATCCAGGCAGCCGATTTGAAGCTCCTGACCGCCGTCGGCGAAGAAGGCATCAACTAACGCAAGGAGGTTCTTATCGGAGACGGTATTCGGGGAAAGCGTCAGGTTCAGGTTGTACCCGCCCTGCCAGTACTCGGCCGGCCGGAGCTTGAGGACGCTGTTCAGGAGTGCGGTCGGGCCTTCCCGCGCCGTGTCCGCTACCGCACCGATGCTATCCGCGACCGGAGTCCCTGCTCGACGGCCATCGGGAGTCGCCCCTAACTTCGACCCGTCAATATGATGCAGGCTGCGGATGACGTGCTGGACGATGTGCCGCCGACACCCAAGCTCGGCCTCGACCTCTCGAAGGACCTCCTCCCGAATATCCATCCAAACCCGCGCCCACTTATCCGCACGATCGTCGTCATTTCCCCACTTCGGCGCATTGAGGAGTTTCCGCCGGACCGTCTCATCAGCGAAGTCGCTTTCGAGAGCCTGAATCAACTCACCGATGGTGAGGTCGTTATGCTCGACGGCGGCAAGGCCGTTCACCGCGTTGGTGAACCCGCGCTCCATCACGACCGGCAAACTATACTGCGCGCCATTATGGAGATCGCTCCCCCGCTCAATGCATCCGTCCATGAGCGCCGAGGTGAAGGGGGTCGGGACGTTCTTCGCCGCCCAGTCCCTCCCGCCGAGTGAATTCTTGAGCCCGCGAGTGATGTGCTGCTTCATGGTAGCGCGGACCGCCGCCAAGACGTCCGACATGTCAGACTTGTCAGACCGGTCAGACATGAGGGCCTCTCTCAGAATCGCCGGGTCGCCGATAAACGGCCCGGTCGCCGAATCCCACAGCTTGCCGGGGATGCCGAGCTCGTTGCAGCCGATGACGCAGTAGTCCCAGGCGTCCTCCGGCGGGATGCGTGCGTTGATGAATCCCTGTGCCGTCTGTTCGTCGCCGACCAGCAGCGGCATACTCAGCCCCGACCCCAGCAGCTCGATCGCCCGCTCCTTCACGCGACGGTCAATCTTCTCGTGCCAGCGCACGAAGATGTGCGGATCGGGCATGCGGACCATGTCGCAGGCGTTGAGGAAGTGGAGGGTCAGGGGGTTGCACTCATCGTTGCCCTTCGAATCGAGGCCGCCAAGGGTGATTGCCTGAGTCTTCGAGTGGCTGCCCCAGATGGAGTTCGATGTGATCTTGAGCATGAATGCGGCCAGCAACTCGGTCGTCTCGGGAGCGCCGTCGTAGTATGGGAGTAGGATTCGATCAAGGTGCGCCAGGGAAACCGAGTACCCGTGCCCCTCGATGGCGATCGCCAGGTGAACGAGCGCGATTGCCTGGAGCGCCTCGAAAAGATTGCGAGCGGGCTTTGCCGGAACTTGCCTGCAGGCCTCCGTCCCATACCTATGCGCCCAGTTGATGACCGCCCGGAGTGCGATAATCATGGCCTGCCGATACTCGGTCGGGGGATAAGCCTCCGCCTCCGCAATGATGCCTTCCAGACCCTCAGAAACGACCCGTTGAAGGTTCACCGCGAGGTGCCCGATCCCCGCTCCTCCGCCGACCGACTTGCCTTGCCAGAAGGCGCGGAGTTCGTCCGGGATCGTGTCGAGGAAGCCCTCGAACGACGGGTTCTCGACGATTGCTTGATTGGGAACATTGAAGCCATACTCCGGCAGGAGCATCCATGCCCTCGGGCGGCTGGACGTGTTCCCGGCGAAGAAGGGGTTCGTGTCCAGGTCGAGGGTCATGTTCTCGAGGATGTGGGCGAAGGTCTTCGCCCGGCGAATGGGGATAGGCTCATCTGCCCAGCGCTGATAGCCTTCTGTCGCCAGCCGCGCCCGCTCCAGGCAGACTGTATCTGGGGTCGAAACCAGGATTTCCCGCGTTCGTCGAATACTGTCTATGAGCACTTCCACAACTTACTCTTGGCCGGAGGTCGGGAAAAAATCCTGCAAAAAAACCTATTGACAAAAATCAGGGCATGTGATAGAGTGGCGGTGTAGTTGAAAAACATAATTATGCCCTCGAGGCACCTAGCAACGGATGTTGTTCCGGTTTATCCCCTCGAACAGCGTCGCTGCCAGGTGCTTCTTTATTGTGTGGTTCAGGGCCGATACTCCAACACGAAATCCGTCCTCTCATCCGGCTGCATTACGTTTCGCCAGATGACTGTCGTTGTGCAATTCCTTCTAACTTCACTTGGCTTCGGGGACGCTGTCAGAAACTCGGCGCTTCTCGGCAGCCTGATCGCGACTACGTAGACCAGCTTTTCGGTATTATGGAGATTACCTTCCAGACGCCAGCGACCGTCCTCCAATTGCCTTAGCACATCATGCGTATCCTTTGGCTTTGAGACCACCAGCAGCTCAACGGAAGCATCGTCCAGGGTGGGTTCTTGGAAGCGTATTCTGTACTTTTCCCCATTCGGCGCCGGCTCATGCAAGTTTTCGAACTGGGCTTCCTTTCCATCGATCGCCACATATTCGACATCCCTCGCGCCGAATTCCAGGTCGGTCTGCCCGCCGAAATGCAAGAGGGTCAGCGTGACGTATTCGGTTGTTGCACCTTTCTCGTCTAACTCGATGATAGCCGAGATTTTCCACTCGTTCTCAACTTCATCAAGTGCTCTGAGCACCTCACCGATCTCTCTAACCCTCCCCGGGCATCGCTCGCACGATTTCAGATGCTCCTCCACAGTCTTCCGCTCGGCGTCAGGCAGCTTGCCGTAGATGAAATCAAGCAGCAGTCTATCGGTCAACTCGGTACATTTCATTGGAATCCGCTCCTCTCGTCCGGCGGCGAGAGCGACCCTCAACCTGCTCAATGCCAGGCTCACTCGGCTCTTTGCAGTGCCCTCGGGGCAGCCCATCCGCTCGGAGATCTCCTGGTAGGTATAGCCGCCGTAATGCTTCATGACAAGCGCAGTTCGAAGGTTTTGTGGGAGTTTGGCAATCGCCTGCCTGATCTCGATCAGGGAGAGCGGGTCGGGGTCACGGGCAGCCACATCAAAGTCCTCATCCGGCAGGATCTCATAGCGAACATATCGCCGGCGCTTATGGGAGAAGAAGGCATTCTTCGCGATTGCCGCCAGCCATGCGCGCCCATCGCCGCCCTGATAGCCACATACACCAGCCCGTGCCTTCAGGTAGGTCTCCTGCAGCAGATCATCGGCCAGGTCTATGTCACGACTCAGGCCGATGAGCATTCGCCTTAGGAAGCCCTTGTGCGATTCCCACATCTCTTCAAGCAAATCGTCATCATGCATCAGCAGCCTCCGAACGGTTGACGCCATCCGCGGCCCAATCGTTCACTGGGAGCATGGACATTATAGCAGGATGTCACGACCAATCAGTTGAAAGGTGGTAATATGATCGAGGTCAGACAGGTTCGGAAACGTGAACTTGACGCCATGCTGGAGTGCATGACGGCCGCCTTTGGCGTGGCGAAGGAAGAGTGGGCGGATGGCTTCTACAATGGCCCATACAATGACCTCAAGTACAAACGAGTCGTCGCCGCCGATGGGAAAGTCGTCTCCTGCCTGGTCATTATCCCCTCAACCATTTACCTCGGCGGAACGACCGTCCGCATGGGCGGGATCGGAGGAGTCGCTACCCTGCCTGATGAGCGCAGGCACGGATACGCCGGGATGCTTATGGCGAACTCGGTCCATGCCCTCCGTGACCTCGGATTCGCAACCTCGGCCCTCTACCCTTTCTCATTCAAGTACTACCGCAAGTTCGGCTGGGAGTTCGCCGGGCATTCGCTGAAGTACTTGGCTAAGCCGGGCCTTCTGCCGTCAGCCAGCGAAGCATCGCTCGTCAGGCCCTTCACAGAGGACGATCTGCCATTAGTCATGCGCCTGTATGACGAGCACTACGGGAGTGAGTGCGGTCCGTTCGTTCGAGACGAGCGCCATTGGAGCAGGCACATCCTGCCGCGAGCGGCCGAGAAGCTGGTCTACGATCGAGGCGGGGTTCAGGGCTACCTGCTAGCCAGACGGTATGAGGATAACAGCGAGAAGCGGTTTGGCATCTACGAAGCCATCGCCTCGACCGGCGAGGCTCGTCGGGGGCTGGTTGGCTTCCTGGCGAAGATGGACGTTGACAAGGTGACATGGATGGCCTGCGAGCGGGACCTCGAATCAATGGCGCTGATAACTCCTCGGGCTCATTGGGAAGAGGGCTATGACCCCCGTGCCGAGATCAAGGTGACGCCGTCATTCATGTTTCGCATCATTGACCTCAAGGCTTCGATGGAGGCCCTTATTGGGCGTACTGACAACTCGGATGACGAGCTTTCGATCATAACGTCTGACGAAATCGGGGTCTGGAACGAGCCGGTGACTATTGAGGCGGGCGGCGTCTCGGCCGGAATCGGTCGAAACTGGCTGAAGGCGGATGTGCGCATCCTCTCGCAGATCTACATCGGCTATCTGCCGCAGGCAGATGCCTTCTCTCAGGGGCTGATCGAGGTCAGCGGCCCGACGGCCCTCGCCCTTGCCGGCAACCTCTTCCCTCCCTCCGAGCCGTTTATACCTCATCTGGACGAGTTCTAGGGCATTTCCGCCAATGTCACGGAAAGCCTGATCTTGCCGCCTTCCCTGACTACCACGAGGGGAAGCTTGTCCCCAATCTTCAGCGGCTTGATGATGGCCGCCAGGTCATCTGCCGTCTTGACCGGCTTGCCGGTCGCCTCCACCACTATATCGCCGCTGCTGAGCCCTGCCTTGGAGGCGTTGCTGTTCCGGTAGACAAAGACTATCACACCCTCGGCATAGTCAATGCCCACCTGGCGAGCGAGCTTGGGGGTCAGATCCCTATAGACAAAGCCGACCCACGGCCTGATGACCTTCCCATACTTGATCAACTGAGGAACGATCTGCTGAATGGTGCTGGCCGGAATCGCAAAACCCATGCCCTGGGCATACGGGATGATTGCCGTATTCATCGCGATAACATTTCCGTTGATGTCACAAAGTGGACCGCCGGAGTTACCGGGGTTAATCGCCGCGTCGGTCTGAATCAGGTTCTCCATCTCACGTCCATCCGGCGCTCGAAGGTTCCGTCCGGCAGCGCTGATCACTCCGACCGTTACCGTATTCTGAAATCCGAACGGGTTGCCGATGGCAATCGCCCACGAGCCGATAACCGGATCGCTCCCATTCGAGAGCTTGGCCGATTGGAGGTTCTGGCCATCGATTTTCACGACCGCAATGTCACTGATGCGGTCTGAGCCGATCAGCTTGCCGGTGTACTGCTTCTTGTTCGGCAGGGTGACGGTTATCTCGTCGGCATTGTGGATCACGTGTTCATTCGTAACCACATAACCTTGCGGTCCGTCAATGATCCAGCCGGATCCCTGCCCCTGTTCCGGCTGAGGCTCGCCGAAGAAAAAGAGGTCGAAGGGCGTCGCCTGGGGCCGAGTGATGGTATCTATATTCACGACCGCCGGCCCGACGAGTTTGACCGCCTTCACGACCGCCGACTGGGATTCCGCGCTGACCTCGGGTACGGCGGCCTGAGCCGAAACCGCCGCCAGCACGACGAATAGTATGAGCAAACGTCTAACCTGCATAATCATCACCTGCCGATATTCACTACGAAGCTCTATTCAAGAAGGTTTCAAGTGAGGGAGAGGCTTCCCTCATTTTCCTACCATCTCAATTACTCGGAACACACTCATCGCCAGCAGTACCAGGAAGGCGAGGGATGCCCAGGCATTCGCCCCGAGGGAGTTGCGATGCTCCCCCACTACCCGCCGGTCGTTCGCCAGCAAGATCATCACCAGAGCGCATAGCGGAACCGCCAGGATGGTAGTCTTCTGCGCGATCACTATGCCCTCGATGGGAGTTCCGGTGCCGAGCGTATAGAATCCGGCCGCCATTCCCACAGCCATACCGACGGCGGTGAACAGGCGGGTGGGAAGCGCATTGATATTCGAGTCCATGCCCAGCGAATCCGCGAGCAGCCCTCCGCCGATCATGGCATTCACGACCGTTGAGGAAAACGAGGCTGCGAGAAAGCCGAGGCTGAACAGAATCACCGCCGTGTTACCCAGCAGCGGCTGAAGCTGGGCGGCCAGGGTAGCGGCATTGTCTATAGTGGAGCCTCGCAAAACCGTGGCGGCGGTCATTGTGATCACCAGGGAAATGCCGACCAGCACCCCAATTCCCGCCAGAGTGTCTCGCAACCCTGTTCGGAGGTCGTGCGCTCCCCATCCCTTCTGCTGGGCGAGGGTTGACTGATACAAGGCAGCGATCACGGAGAAAGTAGTTGCGACCATCGCCGTAACCAGGCCGGTCATCCCATTGGGCCAGGCCCTGGGTATGAGGCCGGACAGCATATCTAAGACGTTCGGCCGAGCCACAAGCAGATTCCCTATGAAAGCGGCGAGCATGACGATGACCAGTGCGAGCATCACTTTTTCGATCGCCTGGTAAAGACGGCGTGCGGCGAATATGAAGGCCAGCGCCATGGCCCCGACAATCCCGATCCAGGCCATTTCGCCAAGCCCCGTGAGAGTAGCCAGCGCGGTCGCGCAGGCCAGGTAGTTCCCCATCTGGAACGAGGCGCAGACGGTGAATGCCAGCAGCCCCATAACGACCGCCAGCCAGCGCCCATAATGGGATGCCGTGACGGTCAGAAGCGACTGCTTGTTCAGGACGCCGATCCTGGCGGACATCGAGGTGAAGAGCATCATGAAGCTTCCCGCCACGATGATCGCCCAGAGAAGGCTCATTCCCGCAGACGCGCCGATCTTAGAGGCTACCGTTATGCTTCCCGGACCGATGACCACAGCCGCGGTGATGAACCCCGGCCCGAGCGATCTCAGCAGATTTCGACGGCTCACAGGCTCGGCCTCTCTTTCTTGCAGGCGAGGATGTACCTCAGCAGATGAGTATGCGGGCCTTCCCCATGGTCCTCGGGGTCCTCCATGATGCCGGCTTCCAGCACCTCGAAGGCCTCGAAATGAGCGAGGAGATCGGCCTCGGTGAAGTAGTGGACCGGGTGCCCCGGACGACTCTCGAAAGTGTTCGGCTCGATTTCGGGACCTTTGCCGAAGGTGGGCTCGATCTCCGAGAAGACCGTAAAGAAGGCCGGTCCGCCATCCTTCAGCCTGTTCAAACACTGATTCAGAAATTGCTTCCGGTCGGCTTCACGAAACAGATGTAGGACATTGAAACAGTAGACGGCGTCATATATGACATCGAGAAATGCCATGTCTATGACAGAGGCGTTGTAGAAGGTCGTCTCGGGATCATGTTCCTTGGCTAGCTGGACGGCGTACTCCGATATCTCGACGCCCGTGACCTTCATCCCCGCCTCTGAGAACAGCCGGGTATTCCGTCCATAACCTGATCCCGGCACCAGGACCGTTCGCGCGCCTGCCTTCCGGAATGCCTCCAGAGCATACACCGCCGTCCGGCTAGGGTTCATGCCCCATATCATGCCCTCTTTTCGGAATCTGCTGTCCCAAAATGCTTCCATCTGACCACTAACCATTCAACCATCAACCAAGTATGACATGGATCACCGCCGTGCGGTAGGACTGCACTTTTGTGCGGATCATAATCCCGGATGCGGTCTTTTCGGAGCCTGCCAGTCCCGGACCTGATATTTGCTCCACCTTAGGATCGCTGCCCAAGCCCAATGGCCCTGTCTCGACCTCCAGGACGCATTCCTGCTCGACTCCCGGATTATAGAGGGTGAAGTAGACGTCGCCATCCTTGCCATAGCGCTCGAACCACACGCCCTCCGTCGGCGAACTGGCATAGGTCACCGGCTCCCAGCCCGCCTTCGAGAGCGTTCGGACGAGAGGCACATACCAGGCATAGAGGTCCTTGTCCCTCGAGTAGCCCTTCTCATTCGACCAGTAATCCAGATTGAAGTTGTTCGAGTTGGTCACGAAGACATCATAGCAGACCGCCTGGTTGAACATGTCCCGGACCTGCTCCTCCTTCGTCCAATGGTACTTGAGCACCAGATACGGCTTGTAACCCATCGCCGCGCGATAGAACTCCCAGCGGTCCCGCCCAGGCGAGCTGGATTCCGCGCCTGCCGCATCCACCAACGCAGCCTGGAAGAAGCGCCCGGTACTCGTGACATCCGCGTACTCGGGCTCTTTGGCATTGTAGAGATAAACGCCGTTTGCCATGAGCAGCTTGTCCCGGGAACGCAGATCAGTCCTCAGCACATCCAGGAACTCGCAGTGGGAGAGCTGGTTGTGCAGGCAGACATTCCCATCCTTGTCGAAAGTAAGCGGATACCTGGCATATTTGAAATGGTCATGGCGGAAGTTGAGCTTCCCGACCCAGTTCGCCCCGAGGGAATCAATGTAAACCCCATCAATCGCTGGGCACTTGGTCAACCACCCATGAATGGACGCCATCGCATCTCCGCCGGTCGTATGTTCGCCCGGGAGGTCGGGGTTTGGGTTCATGATGAACGTGACCGAGTTATCACCCCACGGCGTATTTCGAAGCATGATCCTGTAGTTGCCATTCGCCTCCTTGATCGCCGAGCTGCTGACTTCCTCTCTCAGATAGACGTCACCCCCGGCTGCCAGCGCCTCCTTCGTGTCATCGGATTGGGCGGGGGGAGTCCACTTGTCATAGTATGACATCGCCATGTCATAGTCCGTGGGCAGCTTGTCCAGGTGCTTGATCTCACGCTGGCCGACGATCATGTAGGGGAAGGTGAGAACGCCGTCTTTCTGGTCCTGTTCGGCGGCCTTGCCGATGTCCGAGTCGGCGAAGATCTCGTGATAAAGGAAGTCCTTGATATTCGGCGGGGAAGAGAGCCTGCTCGGGAAGAGCCATAGTCCGTCACCCTTGTCATGATGGTCATAGTAGTCGGGGAACATGGCGTAGTACTGGCGGGCGGCGTCACGGAAGCCCCATTTGGGATCGCAAGGATAGATAATGAATTCGAAGTCCGCCGAGTTTGGCACCTTGGTATCCGGCGACAAACCGAGATACATCCGCAAGGTGAGTCCGTTCTTCGAGCCGGTGAGCTTGAACATGCACGGGGCGCTCGGCGGGATTGCCATCGCCAGGCCGCCCATAGCGGCGATCGGATAGATCGAGCCTTCGCCGGCGGGCGCGCTCACGTTCAGCGAGGGTGAGAACTTCACGTCCTTGCCTTCGATGGGAATCGTATACGACAGGACGATCGCCCGCTCGCCGGAAGCGAGGTTCTTCAGCGTGCCCCGAACCTTCAGCGCATCGCCGTCGGTGGTATACTCCACATCTAAGTCAAGCTGATTGCCCTTGAGGGGGATGTCCTTCCTCGCCTTGAAATCATAAGCCTGGAAACGGCCGATCTTCTGGTCTATCTGCATCGCATTCCCCTGAGTGGAGATGAGGAGACAGATGATGAGTAATCCGATGATTCGCAGGTCCATTACCGCGCTCCTTTCAGCCGACCCTTGAACTTCTCCGCCTTCGATTGGTATCGTTCACGGAATCCCGGTGTCGGATCGTGCTCCGTGAGTTCGGCAGCGCGAACGAGCAATTCCACGCAAGTGGCAAGGTCATCCAGGTGGATGTACTCCGGCTGGATGGTCATGTCCTCGCCCATGTTGTGATAGTTGCCCAGCGGGAGAGCCATGGCGGTCGTGAGGTAGCCCTCCAGCATGAATACCCCCGCCTCGCATCTGCCGCCGCTCATGAGCTGGCGCTGGACCTTCACTTCCGGGTTGTCCTTTTTCAGACTCTGCCAGGCGGCTCTGAGTATAGACTCCGCCCGGTCATCAAATGTTCGCTCGAAATCCCCTACTCGAATGACCGGCCCGCCGCCGATCTCTGCGCCGGGGAGAGCCTTGCTCGTCTCCAGGGAAACCACGATGGCATCAAGAGGGATCGTCTTCTGCTTGGCAAGGTTACCTGCCCCAATGAACCCTGTCTCCTCAGCCCGAGTGAAGACTCCTCGGCATCGGCAGGGGGATTTCCGCTCGGCCATCTCTTCGAGCGCGAGGAGGATCGCCGCGCACCCGACGACATCATCAATCGCCCGCATGTATGCCAGATGGCCCTGAAGCTCGAACGGCGGCAGGTCCCACACGCCGAAAGAGTTCTCAGCCGGCGCTGATTCCAACTCGAGGTCGAACAACAGGCCTTCGTCCCCCGAGCCTTCAACATTCATTATGCGGCCGCAAATGCCTGATGAGTGATGAGTGATGAGTGAGGGGAACACCAGGACTCCCACCGGCCTCTCGAAGCACTCTTTCCTCACATGACCCAGGAGCCGGCCGTGAGTCGGATCCAGCACCTCGAACCCCGGATGGTCCATGTGAGACACGATCGCCAGGGGTTTCTTCGAGGAGTCGCCATAAGAGGCGATTATGTTGCCATATTCGTCCTGCTGATACGGCAGGCCGAGGCGATCAAGCTCACCCAATATATAGGATGCCACCCGTGCCTCATAGAAAGACGCAGTCGGATATGCGCTGATCTCGGTCAAGGCTCGGATGCATCTCTCACGATTAACAGCCACATATCACCTTTTCGCCAAATGAATCCCCATGCCCTCCGCAACCGGCGTGGTTTCATAGGCGGGCCGGTCTGGGTAGTTTCCGAGTGACAATCTTCCAAGAAAAGAGGTGAACCAGCAATCCCCTTGTCCGGCTTGCCAGTACTCCCAACATATGGAGTAAGGAGGCATTTCATTGAAGGAGCTTAGAGTACTTGGAACAGTGATGATTCTACTACTGGCGGCGAGTTGCATTGCAGCCGCCCAAGGTGACCCATCTATACCTACGACGATTCCAAAGTATGTTGACCAACTGGTGATTCCGCCTGCGATGCCCACAATGGGCGATGTAAAACAGACTATGGGCAAGAACGCAGATTACTACGAGATCATCGTCAAGCAATTTCAGCAGCAGATACTGCCGTCAACAGGCTACGGGGCCATGGGCACGGATCCGTTCCCTCTTACGACGGTGTGGAGCTATGCGTCTGCCGGAAACATCGCCGGTACGCTAAATTACCCGGCGTTCACCATAGAAGCGAAGGTGGACACGCCGGTCAGGGTCAAGTGGATCAACGGGCTGGTGGATAACAACGGCAATTACCTGCCTCACATTCTGCCGGTTGATCCCACTTTGCACTGGGCCAACCCTCCGGGCGGTATTGCCGGTCGGGACAAGCGGCCGACGTTCACCAGCACGCCTGGTCCGTACACCGGACCAGTGCCGCTGGTTACCCACGTTCATGGCGCTCACGTAGCGGATGACAGTGATGGTTATACGGAGGCCTGGTATCTGCCCGCAGCCAATGACATCCCAATGGGCTATGCCACAGAAGGCACCTGGTACAATCACTTCATGAATCAGTTTGCCGCCAAGACTGGCGTATCTTGGGGACCTGGATTCTCGATTTTCCAGTATTCCAACGACCAGCGGGCGACCACACTCTGGTACCATGACCATTCATTGGGCATGACACGGCTAAACGTCTATGCCGGCCCGGCGGGTTTCTACCTTATTCGCGGCGGCAAGGACGACTTAAGCGGCAATCAAGTTCCGGGACCCGCTCCCTCACTGGGCGATAAGCCTGGGACGAAATACTACGAGATCCCTATCGTCGTGCAGGACAGATCTTTCAAGTCGGACGGCTCGCTCTTCTTCCCCGACAACAGGGCATACTTCGAAGGGCTCAACCAGTTCCCGGACGAGCCATATCTGAACATACCGTTCATCGGAGAAGACGGGTGTACCGGTCCGAGTGATGTCTCACCGATTGCCAACCCGGAGTTCTTTGGAAATACCATGGTCGCAAACGGCAAGACCTGGCCGAACTTGGATGTGGAGCCGCGCCGATACCGCTTCCGCTTCCTGAACGGATGCAACTCGCGGTTCATCATCCTGAGGATAACAAGCGATCCGACAACCCGCCCTGCTGCTTCGGCGCTGCCTTTCTGGCAGATTGGGGCGGAAGGCGGGTTCCTGCCTGCATCGGTCCAGCTCGACACACTGCTCATCGGTTTGGCGGAACGCGCCGATGTAATCGTTGACTTCACAGGCCTCACTCCGGGTACCCAGCTCTATATGATCAACGAAGGTCCCGATGAGCCATTTAACGGCGGGCCGTTTGTGCCGGCAGACCCGTTCACGACAGGGCAAGTGATGCAATTCACCGTAGTGCCGCTGGCTTCCAAAGACAACAGCAAACCGCCGGCCCGATTGAAGCTGCCGAAGATCACACCGCTCGGGCCATCGAGCGTCACCAGGCAGGTGTCGCTGAATGAAGAAGAATCCAAGACGGTATTCATTTCTGTGGATATGAACGGCAATGTCGTGCTGGATTGCATGAATGGCGAACCGTTCGGGCCGACAGCGGCGCTGCTCGGCTTGGTAGACCTCACCGATCCCATGAACCCATCGGGCATTCCGCTGCTATGGATGGACGACATAACGGAGAATCCTGCGGTGAATGCCACGGAAACCTGGGAGATCTACAACTTCACGATGGATGCTCATCCGATCCATCTTCACCTGGTCGAGTTCGAGGTGGTGAATAGGGAGATCTTCAGCATGGAGTCGCCCAGGTTTGATGCGGGCCTCGCACCAATAGGGACGATCTTCGGCGCCGAGGCATGGGAAACCGGTCGAAAGGACACGGTTATCGCCTATCCGGGAGAGATAACACGTCTCACGGCCACCTTCGATATGCCGGGCTTGTATGTCTGGCACTGCCATATCGTTGATCATGAAGATAATGAGATGATGCGGCCGTATGCGGTGGGTCTGATTCTCACCCCGTAGTAGTGTGGGGGAGGGTTTTCATCGCCCTCCCCCAAAACCTAAGGATATGATCGTTGCCATAGTCGGCGCAACCGATGATCCCGATAAGTATGCCCACAAGGCATTGAAGATGCTTCAGGCGCACGGGCATCGGCCTGATCCCTGTGAATCCGAACGTGGATGCCATCGAGGGTCTGAGGGCCTATTCTTCCTTGCGCGAAATCCCAGAGCCAATTGACACCATGACGCTCTACGTCCGGCCGGCGATTTCCTCGAAGCTGGTTGATGATATCCTGGCGGCCAATCCCCGGCGGGTCATAATGAACCCCGGCACGGAGAACGAGGAGCTTGCATCGGCTGCCGCCCAAGCAGGCATCCAAGTCCTTCGCGCCTGCACGCTTGTGATGCTGTCTACCGGGCAGTTCTGATTCTACGAATCCCAAAGCCTGCCAGCCCGGCCAATCCCATTCCCAGCGCCATGAGACTCGAGGGCTCGGGGACTGCGGAGACGCGGAATCCGACGTCGAAGTAGTCGTTGGCCGGGGAGTACATGACGGCGCGGTATGCTCCTTGGAGATAGGCGAGGTCGGGGCTGCCGAAATCACCGCCTCGCACGCCACGATAGGCATAACTCGGGTCTACAATGGCCTCATTCCATTCCCAGACGTTACCTGCTTGGTCAAAGGTACCATAATGGCTCTCTGAGTTCTCGAACTCACCGACTTCCGTCCGGTGATAGGGACTGCCGATAGTTTCGCCGGCCTGATAGAAGTTGGCATTATTCCCGGCGTCGGGATTGGTAATGTCGTTGATTGGCGTCACAGGGGGATTGCTCTGCATGGGGTAGTCCCAGTATGCATTAGAAGTGCCGCCTTTGTAATAGGCAGCCTTGTACCATTCATCTTCACTGGTAACAGCCCATTGCCAGCCGGCTCTGCGCTGGATGGTTCGACCGTCCGAGCCGTTATAGCCGTTCAAGTAGTATGCCCCATCTTCGGTGGTAGAGAGGTCTTGCGATCCGGTTGGCTGGCCGTTGTGAAGCCAGTTCGCGAATCGGCATGAATCCCAGAAGCTGATGTAATTGACAGGCCTGTTTGCCCAGTCAGCGGCTACGCTGTAGCTATAGCTGCCGGAAGAGCCGCTCTGCTGTATATTGCAGCCATAGGCGTTGCTCCCCATAGCGGTGTTGTACAGCCCGTAGGTATCGGTTTTCGCGACTTTGTTTAGGAAGTCGCAGTACTGGGCGGCAGTAACTTCGTACTTCCCGATGTTGTAGACGTAGCCAACGGCTCCGCAGACTCGGTCGGGGCCATATTGGCCTGGTCCAACGCCCGACATCTCGCCGGCATTCCCAGGATCACCGACCGTAACCGTCTCCAGGTTTGTGAGTCCTGGGCCGAGATGGAGTACGTCGGCAGATAATGACGACGGGATGAATAGGACTGAAACGACGAACAAGATGGCTGGGAACACTTTCATCTTCGCTCTCCTTCTGCCGGCTCTCTGCGGCCGGCTAGTATAGTATGAATGCAGCCGATGCTGTCTAAATGAATAACGTTTCGGTAGCCCGAAAAGATACGGGGGCTATGCCTATTATATCAGGGGTTAACCGTCTATTGCTCAGCTTGGCGGAAAAACTGGTAAGAATACCGGGATTCCCGCAGTCTATGGCGTTTGGGGAGTCTCTGGCGGCATTGCCTGCGCAGCCTCCGCCTTTTCCAGCAGCTTTGCGACTTCCGTTTGTCCTGCTTTCTCAGCGAACTCACGGGGAGTCAGCCCCGGCGGAAGGACGACGTCGGCGTACGTCTTATCAGGCTGGAGGTATGCGGTCGCTGTGGTTCTTGCGGTAATATTCGCGCCTTTCTGGATGAGCACTTTGGCTACGGTCGCGTATCCATAAAATGCCGCCATGTGGAGCGGAGTCAGGCCCTTCTCGTTCGCTGCGTTCACGTCAGCACCCCTGGCGATCAAGACAGTCGCAGTGTAGGCGCTGGTTGCCTTATGCAGGGGAGTTGCTCCGTATTTGTCCGCCAGATTCACATCCGCCCCATTATCAATCACGAGCTTGACGACACTAGCATGACCGTTTGATACGGCTATAGACAGAGGGGTGGCGCCGAAATCGCCCTGCGCATTGACCTTCGCCCCAAGTGCGATCAGCATCTTGGCTGCCTCGAGCCGGCCACCTTCAGCAGCGCTGGACAAGGCCGTGCCGCCCCAGTAATTCGTTCCATTGATCTCAGCGCCATTGGAGATCAGGCACTCCATCATGCCGATGCATCCGCCGTACGCCGCCGAGCCCAGCGGACCGTCCTTCGCATTGACGTCAGCTCCCTTGGATACCAGAAGCTTGACGATCTCCTCCTGGTCGTCGAAAATGGCACACATCAGAGGCGTAATGCCGTGGGAATTCTCTCTATTCGCTGAAGCGGGGTCACGTTCGAGCACATCCTTCACGAACGCCATGTCCCCGGCCTTGATCGCCCGAAGGAACTTGTTGATCTGCTCCTCCGAAGGCTTGGCGGACTCCGCGCAGAAACAGGATCTCGTGACCATAAGCAGTGCAAAGAGCATCAAGCACAGCAAAGCTTTCGTTCTCATTCTCAGCCACCCCTTAATTGCTCAATAAGGTCATATTCGATAGGCGGACGAGATGTCCTGCCCCAACTCCCATACTCCCATACTCCCACACTTTCCCGCAGGAATATCAAGACGGGCTAGGCAATAGTTATCCGGTAATCAATCCAATAAGGGGATCGAGGTATGGAATTCATCACGAAATTGGACAGCAATCTTAGAGGCATCGCCGGGTCGGAGGCGGGCGGCACGGCGCTTATCCACCGATTTCGCCAGGAGATAGACTTCGCACACAAGTTTGCGGATCTCTTCCCGGACAAGAAGGATCAATGGCAGAAGCTGGTTCTAAAGGCGGCCAAGCTCGTGCAGGACAAGCTCAGCGCCGGAGGGGCGATTGACCTGAAAGCCCTTGTCGGTGAGGCAGAGAAGATCATCGCGCCGATCGGCAAGGAGGCCAAAAAATACACCATCCACTGCTGCGGGCATGCGCACATTGACATGAACTGGATGTGGCCGTGGCAGGAGACGGTCAGCGTGAGCATTGACACCTTCCGGACCGTTGACCGCCTGATGGACGAGTTCCCGGAGTTCAAGTTCTCCCAGAGCCAGGCGAGCACGTACATCGCCATGGAGGAGTTCGCGCCGGAGATCTTCAAGGCGATCAAGAAGCGGATCAAGGAAGGCAGATGGGATCCGACGGCCAGCATGTGGGTCGAGGGCGATAAGAACATGGCCTCGGGCGAGATCCTCTGCCGGCACATGCTCTACACCCGCCGATACTTCAAGGAGAAGTTCGGCCTGCCGTATGACGCCATCAAGATTGATTGGGAATGCGATACCTTCGGCCACTGCTGGACGCTCCCCTCGATCCTGAATCGAGGCGGGGTGACACGGTATTACTTCCATCGCACCGGGCCGGAGAAGTGGCTCTACTGGTGGAAGTCACCCGACGGCTCGAAGGTGCTGGGCTTCCGCGACAAGCTGGGGTACAACGGCGAGATCGTGCCGGAGATCAGCCACTGGTTCGTGGATTACGTCCGCGAAACCGGCCTGAAGGATTGGATGTTCCTCTATGGCGTCGGCGATCATGGAGGCGGCCCGACCCGCGCGGACCTCATGCGCGCGGCCGACCTCGATTCGTGGCCGATCTACCCGAATGTGAAGCTCTCGACCACCGATGCCTATTACTCCGCGGTGGAAAAATCGCCGAACATCCCCGTCGTTGACCATGAGCTGAACTACACGTTCGAGGGCTGCTACACCTCCCAAAGCAACATCAAGCGGGCGAACCGCGTGAGCGAAAACATCCTCCCGGAGATCGAGGCGATTGCATTGGTGGCCGGGAAGGCAGGATTCGCGTACCCGATGGATGACATTCGCAAGGGCTGGCGGCTGGCGATGTTCAACCAGTTCCACGACATCCTCCCAGGCTCGGGCGTTCATGCCACGTACGAGTATGCCCAGGGCCTTTTCCAGGAGATTCAGGCGATCGCATTGGCGATTCGTACTCGCGGGCTGAGGCAGTTGGCATCCAGGGTCAATACGAGCAAGGCATCGGGCATCAAGCCTCCTAAGGGAAGCAAGGGGGAGACTATTGGCGACAGCGCGGGCGCTGGCGCGGGCGACCCCGGTATCCCCGGCGGAGTCTCCGCACACCAGCTTGGGGCGGTCTCGGCCGAGCCGTTTCTCATCTTCAACCCGCTCGCATTTCCGCGAAGCGAAGTGGTCTACGCCAAGGTGTGGAACAAGGAGATGCCCGCGGGTCACATTAGCGTCCGCGACGACGCCGGCAACACGACCGCCGGCCAGGTCGTGGGCACGGGAGGCTACTGGGGTCATAACTTCACGACCGTCGCCTTCCCCGCGAAGGACGTCCCCGCGACCGGCTACCGGGTCTATACCGTTGACCGCTCGGCGGCTCCTGTCAGTGCCGAAGGCGTGAAGATGTGCCGCCAAGGCGAACATCCCGGATCGTCGGGAGTCTCGCCCGGCGTGATGGAGAACGAGTTTGTGAGCGTGGAGATTGATCCGCCTTCGGGCGCGATCAAGCACCTCATTGACAAGGAATCGGGCTACGACTTCGTCCCCGAGGGGCAGTTATTCGGCGTGCTGGAGCACGTCCATGAGGTCTCTAAAGGGATGACTTCCTGGGTCATTGGGAAGATCAATCGGGTGGACGTTCTTTCTCAGGACGGCGACTTCCACGTCGGGCAGCAAGGGCCTCATCGGGCGACGGTTCGGACGAACCGGAAGGTCGGGAATTCGACGGTCAGCGTCGAGATAGGCCTCAATGCCGGCAGCCCGATGGTTGACTTTACCGTGAGCGCTCACTGGATCGAGATCGGCACCCCCGAGGCGGGCATTCCGCAGCTCAGGATCGCCTTCCCCACGAAGATCGCCGAGCCCAGGGCAACCTACGAGGTCGCGTTCGGTAGCATCGAGCGGCCAGTAAACGGGCAGGAAGTTCCCGCGCTGAAGTGGGCCGACCTCTCCGGCAAGGCCATCGGCGGCAAGGGCTCGTGCGGTATCACCATGATCAACGCCGACAAGTATGGCCACAATGCGGAGGACAACACCCTTCGCCTGACGCTGCTTCGATCGTCCTTCGACCCCGATCCGCTCCCTGAGATGGGCGATCACGTCATCCGGCTGGCGATCATCCCGCATGACGGCATGGTTTCGCCGTCGGTGGCGGCGAGGCAGGGCGCGGCATTCAACCTGCCGATGAACGTTGCGAGCACCGACATCCATGAGGGGAGTCTGCCGCCGAGCAAGTCGTTCGTCGAGGTACTCACGCCGAACGTGATGCTCGCCGCCGTCAAGAAGGCCGAGGATTTCCCGACAGATCGGGATGCTCGCTCCGGCGGCACGGACGCGTTGATCGTCCGGGTCTATGAGCTTGAGGGCAAGGATACCGAGGCGAAGATTCGGATCACGGACCTCGTCAAGCCCGGCAGCCCTGCCAAGGAAGTTGACCTCATCGAGCAGCCGCTCGCAAAGTCCTCCGCCAAAATGACCGGCGATGTGCTCTCGGTTAAGGTGACGGCGTATGGGATAGCGTCGGTGATGGTAGGATAAACACCCATATATGTATGTTGGAACAGGGGTTAAAACCCCTGCCCCATTGACCATTAACCATGGACCATTTGCCATTCTGCCGGCTAGGCCGCGACTCGGATTCGCCCTGCCTCGGAGGTCGGTTCGGGGATAGGAAGGCCTTCTTCCTTCAGCCCTTCAATATGGAAGGTCAGGGCGTCCCGGAAGTTACGCTCGGCTTCTTCCTTGGTCTTGCCTGTCGCCATGCACCCAGGGACGTCCGGCGAATACGCCGCCCAGTTGTTCTCCGTATGCTCGTAGATGACAGTGTATTCTTTCATGGCTATCTCCACTGCGCTTGCTTGTAGATATGTTCAGCGTTCCTGGCGGCACATCTTCCGAAGGGTGGCCATGAATAGTAACCACCCCTGGTTTTGTCTTGTGCTTGTACTGCCGGTGATCTCCTCGCGTGCGAGCGCGATACCAGCCATCTTGCTCAAGCAGCTTCACCAAGTCACGCACTTTCATGTGTGACTACATCTTACCCCTGTTTTCGCTTCTGGTCAAGCTTCAGCGGATACCGGCTGATGAACGCAGACAAACCATACAAACGGTAAGGGCAAACGAAATCCCGATTCTTCGGGACGCCGTTCGCCCTCATCAACCATTGATCATTGACCGTTGACCATGTGCAGCGACTCAGCACCTGCGCCGGATGATCCCCGCCAGCCCCAGGAGTCCGGCGCCTAGCGCCAGAAGAGACGACGGCTCGGGGACGGGGTTGAGCATGAATGCTCGCGTCTGACCGTCGTAGAACCCCGTGCCAGCGATCTGACCCAGATTGTTGATCGCTTGAGCGGAGGTCAGGGCCCATCCTGCGCCGGATTCATCAAGCAGATCATTGAGGTCCGACATCTGCCCGTCTCCATCCCACAGGAGAGCTCGGAAATCAACATCCGAGAGCTTGGACCAGCCAACCACTAGGCCTGAGTCATTGATATCCGTCGCTTCGCCCCAATCACCAAATTGGCCAGCCGGGCCACCGAGATCCTCCATGCCGGCAGTCTCCGTCCATCGGAATGCATGGATTCCGCCGCCAGTCCGGAATGCGCCAGCTGAGCAGCCCGCACCATTGATGCCATAGGCTGTGCTCCCTGAAGGTCCGTACAGGGGACCCATTGGACGAATTCCAGATGTGCTGTCCCAGATGAATGCTTGGGAGGGAGCTTCCACGCCAAAGAAGCCCGCCCTGCCGACCACATGGCCGTCATCATTGATGGCAAAGGCCTCGCTGTAATCACCACCTAATGTGCCAACCTCTTGAATTCCGCCGATACCATCCCAAACCACACCTCTGATATCTCCGTCTACGGTGAGTGAGGCCCCTGCCACTTGCCCCCAGGAATTGATCGCCCATGCGCAACTGCCCGCTCCCGAGTACAGAGCATCAAGCTCTCGCGTCCCGCTCGAACTGGACCAAACGAATGCGTGGTACTGCCCGTCGTTCGGACCTGCGTGTCCGGCGGTATATGCTATGCCAACTACTTGTCCCTCGTCGTTAATCCCATAGGCTTCCCCGCCGTATCCCCCAAGGACGCCCAAATCCTGCATGCCAGTCTGCCTGTCCCATACAAACGCACGGGTCTCGCCAAGAGAGGTCATGGATCGGCCTACCACCTGGCCAGCGCTGTTTATACCGTAGGCTTGGCTTGTACCGCCGCCCAAGTCCCCAAGGTCGATGATCGCGTACATGGCCGCTCCCTGAGCCGTGCTGCCTAGGCACAGCAGTGCGAGAATTGCAGTTACCGCAGAAGCCTTGTTCATCTTTGTTCTCCTTCCCTCCCAGCCCTCTGCGGGGCTGATGTGAACAAAACGCCCGCTGGCACAGCGTGAAATCCGCCTGAGGCGGACAACTCGCGATAATGCTGCGGGCTTTCCTCAGTTGTACTCCCGGCGTTGAAAAATGTCAATAGGTAGATTTGGAGACAAGCGCCGGAATGGTAGGAAACTGGTAATAGTACCAGGGTCGGAAAGCCAAACGAGGGATTGCGGGAGGGACTGCAGAATGGTCAAATGGTCAGGAATGGTCTGATGGTGGTCTGCATTCGACCATCTGACCATAAGACCATCCCACCATCTCGGTCAAGCATCGGTAAGGAGTAGCAGTTTTGGCAATCAACAGATCAGCAATAGACAAGACCGTCGAATCAGGCATGAGGGCCTGGAAGACACCGGGGGTGGCGGTGGCGGTGGTCCTCGGGGATGAGGAGTATATCAGGGGCTATGGTGTGAAGGA
>Ga0307379_10003396_pt1 | contig 23199 bp, 17 predicted proteins | sample UN2MG_FD_202237 | JGI IMG/M metagenome (GOLD analysis project Ga0307379, IMG submission 202237) | Soil microbial communities from Risofladan, Vaasa, Finland - UN-2 | ecosystem: Environmental > Terrestrial > Soil > Coastal area > Acid sulfate soil | place: Finland: Risofladan, Vaasa | collected... | reverse complement strand
AGGCGATATTACGAGCAAAAGCCCTGGCCCAAAAACAAGGATTAGAAAAGAGAACGGCATTTTTGGTTTGCTCGGCTGAAAATCTACCTTTCAGATCAGGCCTATTTGATTATATTTCCGCCATCTCCTTACTAGAGCATTTAGAAAACGATGAGCGGGTCATAAAAGGCGTATCGAAAGTCGTTAAAAAGAAAGGCCATTTTTATATCTGTGTTCCTAATACTTATAGAAGCATGTGGCCCTTTTTGTGGCCGATATATTTTTATTTGGATAAGAAAATTGGTCACAAGAGACATTACTCAATTGAGGGCTTGACAAAGAAGGCGAAGAAAGGCGGTTTTGAGCTAGAAAAACTGTTTTACAATGGTCATCTGACTAAATTAGTTCAACTGGTCTTAGATAAATTACGGCTTATTAGTGAAGAAAATTGGTGGTGGCTTGAAGAAAAAGATATTAGTCAGAATTCAATGGGAATTCAATTAAACGCTATTTTTAAAAGAGGCTAACATAAAAAAGAAAATTGTTCTTATCAATCCACCTTTATATTTTTCACAAGGAGCACCACATGTGCTTGATGTTTCTGTCCCTCCTTTAGGACTTTTATATTTGGCTTCATACGTCAATAAATATTCTAAAGGCTTGAAAGCAAACGTTATCGATGTTGCGGCAGAAAATCTTTCGTTGGAGCAATTAAAAATAAGGGTTGGTAGAATAGCCCCTTTTATCGTGGGTATTACGTCAATGACCCCCCAATTACAAGGCGCAGTGGAGTTGGCAAGCTTTTTGAGAAAAAACTTTGGGAAAAAATTTATGATTTTTTTAGGTGGTCCCCACATAAGCGCCGACCTGGATTTTATCAACCGTTTTGGCGATATTTTTGATTATGCTATTACTGGTGAGGCAGAAAAGACATTCATGAAATCAGCGGAGGAATTATCTAAAGATCAAAAAATCCCCAAAATTCAAGCGGGAGAGGTGATTATGAATTTAGACATGATTCCTTTCCCAGACAAAAAATTAATCAATAGGGAAAAATATAGTCAGCACGAATCAATGATGTTTTCTCGCGGTTGCCCTTATCATTGCTACTATTGCAGTCGACCCTCTATCAGTAGAAAAGTTAGATATCGATCAGTGAAAAATTTGATTGCGGAAATCAAATCAGTTTATAAATATTGTCATGGCAGAATTGACTTTCAAGATGATACCTTTAATCTTCGTAAAGACATCGTTTTAAAATTTTGCCAAGAAGTTTTAAAACAGAAGCTGAAATTAAACTGGAGGTGCAATGCGAGGATTGATTTGGCTGATGAAGAATTGCTTCAGGCAATGGGGGGGGCGGGTTGTAGTTTAATTCATTTTGGGATAGAAACTGGGAATGAAAAGATTAGAAGAGAAGTGGTCAATAAAGGTCGTTTTACCAATAGGCATATTTATAAAATAATTGATTTATGTAAGAAGTACGGTATTAAATTTGCCGGCTATTTTATAATCGGCCACCCGGGGGAAACAAAAAAACATCTCGAGGAGACCAAAAAGATGATTTTGACTTCCGGAATAGATTTATTGGGCTTGTCGATTCCTACCCCATTTCCCGGCTCCAAGCTTTATGAGATTGCCAAACAGCAGGGGATTATAAGTGAGGAGATAATCGACAGATTTGCCCGAAAGGAACTAGGTGAAGGCTATGTTGGTAACTATCCAGTCTTTGTTTCCGAGAAACTGTCTCAGGAATATGTGTTTTCTTTGATGAGGGAAATAAATCGCAAATTTTATATTAATTTCCGGACATTTTGGCGACGTTTTAGAGAAGATATTGTTTCTGTTTCCAGGTTGAGGCAAGACTTTTTGGATTTAATCTCTCTGATATTAAGAGGGATTTCATTACGAAAACCTTATACAAAGAAAAGTCAAATATGAAAATTGTTTTTGTAGCCATGGCTACCGAAAATATTGCGATAGAGTTTTTATCTAGTTTTTTAAAGAAAAAAGGCCATCAGGTAGAACTTGTTTTTGACCCAAGAGTTTTTGCTACAGAAGCTTTTAACTTTAAAATACTCGCCCGTGCTTTTGATACTTCCAGGGAGATAGTCCAGCAAATAAACGAAAAAGAGCCGGACTTAATAGGCTTTTCAGTTTTCACTTTTAATTATCAGCGTTCTTTGAAATTAGCGGAAGCGATTAAGACTTCAGGCCAGAAGGCGCCAATTGTTTTTGGCGGTATTCATTCCACCTCTGTTCCCGAATTGGTTATCAAGCAAAAGGGAGTAGATATGGTCTGCGTTGGAGAGGGAGAATATGCCTTAGATGAGCTTTTAAAGAGCATAAAAAAAGGAGAGAAAAAGTATAACATAAAAAATATTTGGTTTAAGAAAGGCAAAAGGGTCATAAAAAACCCTTGTCGCAAGTTGATTGAGAACTTAGACAACTTGCCTTTTCCTGACAAGGATATGTTTTACAATGTCTACCCTGGATTTATAAAGGATGATTATTATGCTCTTTCTAGTCGCGGCTGTCCTTTTGCTTGCACTTATTGTTCAAATAATGTTTTGCACAAAGTTTACCAAGGTTTAGGTAAGCCAGTGCGAAGAAGAAGCCCTAAAAATATGGTTGATGAGCTGGTATGGGTAAAAAAGAAATTTTCTATTAAAAAAGTCACCTTTGTAGACGATGTTTTTGGACAAGATTATAAATGGTTGAAGGAATTTACAGATGACTATAAAAAGAGAGTCGGCTTGCCTTACGTAATGATTACTCACCCTATTTTTATGACAGAACCAATCGTTAAGCTTTTGGTCAATTCTGGGTGCTATTTTCTTCTTCTTGGTATTCAAAGTGCTTCTGAAAAAACCAGACGTGAGATTCTTAAGCGATTTGAAACCAACAAAGATATTATTAGGGCTTCTCGTCTTTGTCACCAATATAGGCTTAAATTTTCAGTTGATCACATCTTTAACATTCCAAAAGAAGGATTAAAAGAACAGAAACAGGCTCTGGGGTTTTACAATCAGATTAGGCCTTCAATGATTAATTCCTACTGGCTTCAGTATTTTCCTCGAACGGCAATAATTAAAACGGCGGTGGATGTTGGCATTATAAAACCAAAAATGGTTCGCCAAATAGAAGAGGGCTTGACTTCTACATCGTTGGTCATAGGCTTGGGTAGCAAAGATACTTTTTCTCCGGAAAGAATTTATGCCAATTTTCAGTTTCTCTTTATGCTTCTGCCAGTTTTACCGAAATCTTTTACTAAATGGGTGATAAAACATAAGATTTATCTGCTTCCCTTTAAACCACCCATGTTGCTTAATGTTGGCCTTAAATTTTTAATCAATCTTCTGAATAAAAGAGGAAGTATTTATTGGGGAATTATCGAAGGCACCTTTCACTTTACTAAATACAGTTTGCTGTTAAAATGGAAGTATAGAAATCATTATTTTAAAAAGGAAGATTAAGTTATGTCTGTTTCAGTAGTTATCCCTTGCTACAACGAAGAAAAGGTTATAGAAAGGGTTGTCATGGAATACTACAAAGGCGTTGTTAATAAAATTGATGGTTCGGAGATAATTGTGGTTGATGGTTGTAGTAAGGATAATACTTTCAAAATTTTGCAGAGATTAAAGAAGGAATTCCCTAAATTAAGAATATTACAACCCCTCTGCCATAGAAATCATGGAGCGGATTTAAGAATGGCTTATGAGTCAGCTAGTAAGGATTATGTTTTTCAGGTAGACGGTGACAACCAGTTTAAGGCCAAAGATTTTTGGAAGTTGTATAAACATAAAGATAGCCATGACTTTATTCTTGGATTTCGTGAGGTTAGGCATGATCCGGCTCATAGATTAATTTTGAGTAGGATCGTTCGTTATGCAAATTTCTTGCTTTTTGGGGTATGGCTTAAAGACTCTAATTGCCCCTTTCGCTTAATAAAGAGAGAAATACTTGATGGTCTTTTAAAGCTGATTCCCGAAGATGCCTTGGCTCCAAATATTATGCTTTCAGTTCTAGCCAAAAAATCTGGAATAAAAATGATCGAGGTTTCCGTTATTCATCAGCCTCGAAGAACTGGATCTGTTTCAATTGCAAACTGGAGGTTGATTAAATTTTCTTTAAAAGGCTTTAAGCAGCTCTTGAAATTAAAAGGAGTTTGTGATGGGATTTAGAAAGCTAGGCGAAAAAAAATACCCCAAAGTGACAATTATTGTTACGAATTATAACGGAAGAGATTTTTTGGATGGATGTTTTTCCTCTTTGCTGAAGCTAGATTATCCTGCCTTTACTGTGATAATGGCCGACGGTAATTCTAAAGATGATAGTGTTTCTTTTGTCTCAAAGAAATTTCCCCAGGTCAAGATTTTGAAGGATAAAGAAAATTTAGGCGTTTGTAAATCCTTTAATGATGCCCTTAAAAAAGCTAAAACCGATCTGGTAGTTAAAGTTGATAACGATATTATTGCTGACAGAAACTGGTTGCGGGAGATGGTGAAAACGATAGAATCAGATCCGCAGATAGGAGTAGTAGGTTCAAAGATATTAAATTACGACGGTAAATCTATTCAGGAATTCGGATCCAGTGTGGACAGAATGGGATACCCGATGAGCTATATAGCGTTAGAGGGTGAACCCAAAAAGCTGCCTAAATTTAGAGAGGTATTTTACGTCTCTGGATGTTCAATGCTCTTCAAGAAAAAAGTTTTTGAAGAGACAGGGATGCTTGACGAAAAATTTTATATCTATAAAGACGATCTTGATTTGTGCTGGCGCATGAAACTTTTGGGATATAAAACAGTTACCAACTTGAAGTCTGTAATTCGCCATATGTCCGGAGTCATTCATGGCGGAGTTTCTATGGGTGAAAGAGTAAAAACATATCATACGACCGCGCGGAAAAGGTATTTCGGCGAAAGGAACACTTTTAGGATGTTGCTTAAAAATTATTCTACGGCTAGTTTGTTAAAAATCCTCCCAGTTTATTTCCTCATTATTTTTGCAGAATCAGTTTTTTTTATTTTGAGGAGACAATTTAAGATACCCTTGGTTTATCTTCGGGCTTTTTGGTGGAATATGCAGAATTTGCAGGATACTCTAAGAGAACGGCGTAAAATCCAGAGGAAAAGGAAAGTTCCAGACAGGGTTATTATGAGAGAAATGGCAAAAGGTAGTTTGAGATGGAAAATGCTCAAGATTATTCGGGTACCCAAAATTGATTAGGGTGAGGATCGAATGGAAAAGGTAAGAAAGAGAGATGGCTGGCCAGTCTGCCTTGTTAACCCGCCTGTTTTGCTGGCAAAAAACCAGCCGGGGGTGGATCTTTTTCAACCCTTGGGGTTGGCTTACTTAGCGGCTGTCCTGCGCAAGAAAGGCTATCCCGTTTCAATCATCGATGCCCCGGCCGAGGGTTGGAAAAAAATTAAAAAATTTGACTCCAAAAGAAATTACAATGGCTTAAGTTTTAAACAAATTGGCCAAGAAATTGAAAAAAGAAAACCTAAAGTCGTTGGTATCACCATCACTTTTACGGTTCAAAAAGACTCGGCCTTTAGAGTCGCCTCAATTATTAAGACCATTGATAAAAAGATTATCGTCATTATTGGTGGACCTCATGTGACCGTTCGGCCTCAAGAGTGTGTTGCCAGCCCAAATATTGATTTTGCTGTCATCGGCGAAGGAGAGATTACCTTGTCTGAGCTCATTAAGAAATTGAAAAAAGGGGTTAACAAAACTGAACTTAAAAAGGTTAAAGGAATCGCTTTTAAAACTAATCGCAAGGTTTATCTTGCCCCTCCTCGGCCATTAATTAATGATTTAGACGCTTTGCCTCTTCCTGCTCGAGATTTGCTGCCCATGGAAACTTATTTTGAAGCGGCTAAATCAAAAAGGGCTAATAGAGATTTAAATAAACCTTGGGCGACGGTCATTACCAGCCGCGGTTGTCCTTTCAACTGCGTTTTCTGTTCGGTCCATCTGACTATGGGAAGAAAGTGGCGGGCCAGGTCACCAGAGAATGTGATCGAGGAATTGAAGTATTTAGTTCGAGAATACGGAATTAAGCAAATTGATCTTGAGGATGATAATATCAGTTGCAGTAAAAAAAGGTTGGAGAGGATTTGTGATTTAATCATTGCCAATGATTTGAAATTTGAATGGTATACGCCCAATGGAATCAGGGCCGATACTCTGGATGAGCGGCTGCTTAGGAAAATGAAAGCGGCCGGTTGCCGGGAATTATGGTTTGCTCCAGAATCAGGCTCTCAAAGAGTAGTTGATGAGATTATCGATAAGGGTATCAATTTAAAATATGTTGAAAAGATGGTCGCTGCCTGTAAAAAGGTTGGTATCAGCAGTAATTGTTTTTTTGTCATTGGTTTTCCCGGTGAAACTAAAAAAGAGATTGAAAAAACAATCACTTTTGCCCAAAAGCTGGGAAGACTAGGGGCGGATAATTGTTTATTCTCGATTGCCACCCCCCTGTATGGCACTCGACTTTACGAGCAGGCAGTGAAAAATAATTTATTAATAGGGACTGATGATCAAGATTTAATGTATGATCGACCGGTGCTGAAAAGCTCCGAGTGGACAACCGAGGAGCTGGTGAACTTGCGGGCGCAAGCCCAGAGCGACAATCGGCGGCTTTATCTGGCGAATTCCATCAGGAAATTATTTTATTATCTGGCTCATAATCCGGCTTTAGGGATGGAACACTTGCGGAATATATCTCGAATTGGGTTGATTTTTTTAAGAAGGCGGTGGTCACAGATCAGTCAAACTTATTTTCAAGAGGGAGAATGAATAAAAAGCCCAAAAATCTAGGCTTCTATCTTGTTCGTGGTTTGGAGACTTTTGTGTCTTATTGGAGCGGCTATCGAATTACTCCCAAGCCCAGCGTTATGTATTTGGAACTGACTTATCGTTGCAACTGTCGCTGTAAATTTTGTGAAAGATGGAAGATTGATCCTAAGTTGGCCAAGAAAGAACTAACTACCAAAGAGGTTAAGAGATTATTAGTTGAGGCTCGCCAGTTAGGGGTAAAAAATGTTGGTTTTACCGGTGGCGAGCCGTTTTTGAGGGAAGATATCTTTGAGATCGGTAAGTTTGCCAAAAAAATAGGTCTTGATATTGTCGTTGCCAGCAATGGCACTTTGATCAACAAAAAAAATATCAAGGAAATTGCTGCCACCTTTGGTTCGGTTGCCATTTCCATGGATGGGATTACTCCCAAAACCCACGATTTTATTAGAGGGGTAAAAGGGGTTTATGAGGCGGCAATGAATGCTCTTGCTTTGTTTAAAGAGCATCGGGTGCCGGTCACTGTTAATATGGTAATTACCAAGAAAAACTTTATGGAGATTGATGAGTATGTCCAATTTTTTTCCCAAAAAGATATTCCTATTCAACTGACACCTGTCCAAGAATGTGAAGCGACTCATTTCAAAGTGAAAAAGGCTCTTAAACAAATTGATGCCAAGAAGTTTGGCCAGGAATGGGCGACCTTGTCAAGAAAATATCCCTTTTTGAAAAGTGGGTTTTATAGGTATGTGCCTACTTTTCTTTCCGAACCTAGAAAGCTTCTTCGTACCTATGTTTGTTTTGCCGCTGCGGTTATGTTTTTTGTTAATCCCTATGGCGAGATGTTCCCTTGCGAGTTTAATCGAGTCAAGATGGGTAATATCAAGAATGAACCACTAGCTGTCATTTGGAAAAGGGCCAAAAACTTGAGAAGAAAAATTGCTTCGCCGAAGCGATCGTGTATTTGTTGGAACCATTGCGTCGTTCCTTTATGTAATAAGCTGACTAGATTCATCGCCTTAAAGAGGGGGATTTAGCTTATGGAATCGTCGGTTCGACAAAAGAAAGAATGGGCTCTTTATGATACACCACCTAATGAAGATATTTGTTCCCTGGTGGAACTCAATAAGAAGGTTTTGGATATTGGCTGCGCCACCGGCCGGATCGCGGAGAAGTTAAAAAAAGAAAAAAACTGCTCTGTCGTCGGGATGGAGATTAATGAAGAAATGGCCAAAATTGCCAAGAAAAGGTGTGATCAAGTAGTCATGACTGATGCTGAATTGTTAAAACACCTTGACTTTCCTAAAGGCTATTTTGATATTTTGCTTTTTGCTGATGTTTTAGAGCATTGTCGTAACCCAGGTGAGATCTTGGAGAATCTCAAGAAATATCTTTCCGATCAGGGTTATATCTTAGTTTCTGTTCCCAATGTGGCTAACTGGAAAATCAGATTAAAACTTTTGTTAGGAAAATTTGATTATCGAGGCGGAACGATTCTTGATGAGGGTCATTTAAGATTTTTCACCCTAAAGTCGATTGAGGAGCTTATTGAAAAGACCGGTTTTGAGGTTCTCAAAGTGAAAACAAGGAATGTTCTTTTACAATCCCTAGGAAGATTATGGCCAGCTCTTTTTGCCTGGGGATTTGTTATTAAAGCCAGAAAAAGAAAATGAAGCCCAAAATTAGGCGAGTTTTACTCATTGATCCCAAAGGCTTTGGGGCGGGTTTAAACCTCGGTCTGGGATACCTGGCCGCGGTTTTGCTTAAAAACAACTACCAAGTGAGGGTGGTTGATTATAATAATCTCCCTGCTAGACTTAGCAAGGGAGTAAGATTTAATTTTGGTTCTTCCAAAGGTTCAGATTGGCGGAAAAAAATTGACCGAGCTTTAAAATGGCAACCCCAGGTTATTGGTATAAGTATTAATGGTTTTACTCTGGCGGAGGCGCTGGAAATAGTTGGGTATTGTAAAAACAAGGCCGATCGCCAAATCGTTTATCTTGCTGGTGGACCTCACATTAATATGTTTAAAAAAAGTTTCATGGAGAGATATGGCTATTTCTTTGATTTCGCTTTTACGGGTGAAGGTGAAGAAGCAGTGGTTGACTTTCTGGAAAACCTTGATGACCCCAAAAAAGTTAAGGGAATAATTTATTATGATTCAGACAAGAATCAGCTGATTCAGACCGAAGAAAGACCTCTAATAGCTGATTTGGACAGCCTGCCCTTTCCTAACTTCGAGGTTTTTGATACGGTCAATGCTCAAAGCGGACTGTTTAATTATCCAATGATGAGTTCTCGAGGTTGCCCTTATGGTTGTGTTTTTTGTTTTAAGATGTGGGGCAGAAGATGGCGAGCGCGTTCGCCGGAGAATGTTTTGGCCGAAGTAAAATTTGCCAAAAAGAAATACCGTCTCCAGACCTTGACCTTTTGGGACGATAATTTTACTCTTGACCTGTCTCGAGCCAAAAAAATTTGCGACCTTTTCATTTCAGAGAATTTAAACCTCAGGTATAGTCTTGCTGGATTGCGTGCCGATCGGGTTGATGAGGAGTTGATCAGGAAATTAAAAGAATCCGGCTGCACGAACATCTCGATGGGAATTGAGGATGGTGATCCGAAAACGTTTCCTTTTGTAGGCAAAGGAGAAACTTTAGAGGAGATAAAAAGAGCGGTGAAATTAATCAAGAAATATGAGATTCCTTTGATCACCTATATGGTGACCGGGTTAATAGGTCATTCTTATCGATCCTTTTTGCGCTCGCTTAGATTTATTGAAAAACTAGGTGTTACCGCTCATTGGAGTGTTGCCTTTCCTTTTCCCGGCACACCTCTTTTTGATTGGGCTCGGAAGAGCGGACGATTTCTGATGACCCTAGAAGAGGGATTTAAGCAATGCATGACCAGTAAGAATCCTCCGGTTGTTTTTGATACCCTGGAATACCCCGCAGAGAAAAGACTTAGAGCTTATTATTTGGGTAATCTGAGAAGTAGAAGCTATGACTTATTAATCGGTTCACGTCGTGGTAATTTTTTGGGACAGGTTTCCGATATCCTTGAGATTATTTGGCGGTATGATCGAAAGAAAACTTGGTGGCATTTTTCTAATTTACTCAAGCTATTTTTGAAATCAGTAGGACATTTTGGGTGTATCAAATAAGAACATCTGAGATCGTGGCATGATGAGATCATGAAAAAATTAAAAAGTTTTTTATTCAGAAATAAAGTATTGCTATTGATCCTATTGATGGGCCTAACTCCTCTGATATGGTTTAAGGATGGATTGTTAATCACGGGGGGCGATTTTCCTATTCCCCTTGACCCCATAGGGACGCTTAAAGCTTCTTTGCCTGCCTGGTTCCCTTATGTATTCTGCGGTGAGCCGAATGCTCAGCAATTCTTGATAGTTCCCTGGTTTGGATTTTGGGCCCTTTTTAAGGCCCTCGGCTTTTCCCTGCTTACTGTAAATAAGTTCTGGTTTGTTTTTGTATTTATGCTGACAGGGCTCTCGATGTATTACTTGATATCGGTGGTCTTTGAAAAGAAAAAATATCAACTTATCGCCCTTACCGCCTCTCTCTTTTATATGTTCAATGTTTATATTATGATTGTCACCCCTCTTATGGCCACCCCCGTTCTATACGCTGGATTACCATTAATCTTAGGCTTATATATAAAAGGCTTAAGGGAGGAAAAATCTTCAACCAAGTATGCAGTTTTAATTGGAATCGCATCACTATTAATAGTCTCAGCTATCAATAATCCCCCAATCTACGCTATAGGCGGGATAATGATATTTTTTTATCTGGTTTATCATTTAGCCACCGGAGGAAAAAAGGCAATCGCTCGAACTCTTGTTTTCACTTTAAAGACAGCGGCTATATATTTATTGATAAACCTCTGGTGGCTTTATCCTTACGCAAAAAATGTTTTGATGCAACAATCATCAATTAAGGAAGCCCTCCAGCCGTCTCCAGGTGGTTCTCCCCTTTATGAGACAGTCCGATTGTTTGGCTCGTGGGCTTTCCATTCCGTAAGCGGTGGTGTTGCTTATTTTCCCTACGCTCATTATTATAAAATGCCCCTTTTTATAATACTTACCTTTATTATCCCGATTTTGGTCTTCTCAGCCCTGCCCGTTTTAATCTTCAGGCACAGGAATAAGTTTATACCCTATTTCTTAATTATGGCTGCCTTTGGTATCTTTCTGGCCCATGGTATTCACCCTCCCTTTGGGTCTATTTATAATTTCCTTTTCTTCCGTGTTCCGGGGTTCTGGATTTTCCGGGAACCCTTTGCAAAATTCACTGCTATTACAGCGATCTGTTTTGCCGTCCTAATAGGTTTTTCAATTGATGGCCTCTACAGACTAATAATTTCAAGGAGCACGAAGGTAAAGCATCATCTTCTGGCGAAAGCCTTCGTTGCCTGCGCTCTCCTTATCATTCTAACTAGCGCCTGGCCAATCCTTACCGGCGATGTTATTTTCTCTGAGCGAGGGGAGATGAAATCACATCATGTCAAGATCCCCGATTACTGGTTTGAAGCAGGGAAATGGTTTAACGAGCAAAAGGGAGATTTCAGAATTCTAGTCTTGCCGTACAACCCTCCTGAATTTTATGGTGGCTGGCCCTACAAATGGGGTTATGGCTCAACCGATATCACCCCCTATTTGATTCACCAGCCACTAATAGAGGAACGCCCCGGATTAGGCGGTTATCGATTATCCGAGAGTAAAAGAGCCTTTCCACTATCACAAAAACTGATGCATTTGGTTTATAACCATTTTCACGAAGATTCAGAGCTGCTGGCAGACATTAAAACAATTCTCAGTCTGATGAATGTAAAATATATCCTCCAAAGAAATGATGTTGACTGGGAACTTATACCATTTAGTGGTCGTTCTCCTTACTCCCCAGAACACATAAAATCCATCCTTGATGCTCAGGAAGGCATCCGCCTGGAAAGGACCTTCGGTGAGCTAGATATCTATGAGATTGATGATCAGTACTTCCTTCCTCATATCTACGCTCCGGAGCGAATTACATACTTTTCGGACGACGCTGGGGATCTCGCTAATATCGCGTCCTTCAACCATCATGAGCAAGACAATTTTGCTTTCCTTGGTGTTGGGCAAAAGGAGTCTCTCATTGACAAGGCCAATAGAATTTTTATTTTTTTAGATACCGAGTCTTTATTGAAGAGCGGTGATGAAGAGAATCCCATTTTATTTGTGGTCCCAAGGGAGGGTTCACACGAAGTCTTATTCAAGCTGACTAACCAACCGGAAGAGGTTAGGGGTTTCCAATCAACTGAATTGGAGATAGATGGCAGACGGGTAAATACGGTTGATCAATGGTCAGACAGAAATGATCGGTGGTTCCTTTTTGGTGAGGCTTATTTGGCTCAAGGTAACCATGAGTTAAAGATTGACATGCCGACGGCCAGCTCGCAAACTAGCGATTTTGAGGCAAATGAATCCTGGACAGCCGGTAGTGCCGATACCACAAACTTCAAGGAAGGGGATCAGGGAAGAAGAATAACTTCCATTAATGGTCAGATGATGATTTCTGATAGAATAGACGTTAATTATGATCTGAGTGAATGCGATTATATCGATATCTGGATTTATGTGGATAATATCAAAAATTTGGAAGCTGTTCTTATGTGCTTTGGCAATGACCTTTATTATCACGACCAATATTACAAGTATTTTCAGGATTTGATGACCTCAAATGGTTGGAACCATCTTTATATACCGAAATCAGCCTTCAATCCCGGCAGCATCAGGAGTTCCTGGGATGGTATTATGTCTCTAAGAATAGGAGTTCGTTCCAAGATCAATACTGATGTCAGTTTGATTTTTGACGATTGGCGTTGTCAGTCTGGCAGGAATATCATCACTCTCCGCAGTGAGGATTATGGAAAATCTATCAAGACGCCTGATATTTCTTTTACCAAGATCAATCCGGCTAGATATCTGGTTAATGTTCAAAATGCAACGGAGCCCTTTTTCTTGGTATTTTCTGAAAGTTATCACCCACAGTGGAAAGCTTTTACAGGTGGAAAAGAGGCAAATCAACACTTTATAATTAACGGCTATGCAAATGCATGGTATATTGGCAAGGCCGGGACATATGATATTATTTTAAGCTATCAGGGCGAAAAGATATTTAGGGGTATGGCAATATTTTCCTTAACAACCCTTCTTTTATCTATCCTTTATCTTATTAAAGCAAATCCAGTAGGAGGGATCCGATGAAAAAATATCGCCAGAATCAACTTAGTCCCAAAACGCAAGAAGTTTTGAAAAGAATTGAAGAAATGTCTCGCTACCTGACCAAAGGTCACCGAGAAGTCCAACCTTCTAAACTTTGGCAGTATCTAACAAATCTAGATATCAAGGAATTAAAGCAGCATGGTTACGAAAACTTCAAAAGGACTCTAGCCCGCCACTATTCTGCCTATGTTCCGTTGTATTTAATGAACACGCAAATATTATTCTTGATTACCCACCTGAATCCAATCACCACCATAGTTGCTTTATATAAGAGCTTAACCTTGCCTACTCATGATTGTTTTAATTGGATTGATTCGGTAGGCTTCAACTTTATTACTTACCTTTTATGGTTTTATACTGAAAAAGTCGATAAGGATAAGTTGTTAGAAAATTTTGAAGAGTCTGTTCTTGGTAACCCTCCGAAAATTATCTATAAGAACAAATTAATATCTCAAGATGTTGCCAATTCCATACTGGAATTCAAATCTATATTTGACAATAATTTTGAAAAAAATGATATTAAAACTATTGCCGATCTCGGGGCCGGGTGTGGCCGTGACGCATCTGTTTTTATTAGACTATTACCTAATCTAAAGAAATATCTAATTATTGATATTTCTCCGGCTCTGGCTATCGCCGAAAGATATCTTTCGGAGCTTTTTCAGCGGGAAAAGATTTTTAAATTCAGACCCTTCAAGGATTTTTCCGAAATTAAAGAAGAATTCGAAAAATCTAAAATTCTCTTTTTCTTACCTAATCAGATAGAACTTTTACCTGACAATATTATTGATCTCTTTATTAATGTCTCATCTCTCCATGAAATGCGTTTAGAGCAAATTAAATACTATTTCAAACAAATTGAGAGATTGACAAAATTGAAAGGATATTTTTATTTCAAAGAGTTTAAGGATTCTTATATTTTCTATGAAGATGTCCATATTAGGACTGAAGACTACCCGATTAATCCCAAATGGAAATTGGTGTACCTAAGAGAATCAAAAGTGCAAACTAAATTTTTTGAAGCCTTAGTTAGGTTAAAGAAGAAATAACATGAGTATAAAGAACTTGGTTAATTTTTTCCAAAAAAAATTAACCTTATTGTTGGTATTGATAATGGGATTGGTGCCGCTTTTGTGGTTTAGAGATGGTTTACTTATTGCAGGAGGCGATTTTCCCATTCCCCTTGACCCCACGGGCAATTTTATTAAATCTTTTTTATACACTTGGTCTCCATATCTGTACGGCGGTCAGCCATCCCCCCATCTATTTGCAATTTTACCTTGGTTTGGCTTCTGGGCTTTTTTGAAAGCGACTGGTTTTTCTCTCTTAGCTATAAACAAACTCTGGTTTATTTTTATTTTCATGCTGTCTGGATTTTCAATGTATTATTTAATCACGGTTTTATTCCAAAAAAAAGCAGATTTTATTCTCCGTTTTATTGCGCCGCTGTTTTATATGTTCAATGTCTATGTGATGGTAATTAGCCCGGTGATGGCGACTCCTCTTCTGTATAGTGCTCTTCCTTTAATTTTGGGCTTTTATATCAAGGGGCTAAATGAAAAAAGGCTCTCTTTGAAGTATGCGGCCCTAGTTGCTCTTTCATCCCTTTTGGTTAGTTCAGCTATTGGCAACCCTCCCATTTATGCAATTTTAGGGATAATGGTGTTTTCTTATTTGGTTTACCATCTTATTTCTGAAGGGAGAAAAGTTTTAGTTTTCAGCCTTAATTTTACTTTAATGACCGCCCTTTTGTATTTATTGGTTAATTTGTGGTGGCTTTGTCCTTACATAAAAGATGTTTTGATGCAACAAGCATCAGTTAAGGAAGCCATTCAACCGTCTCCGGGTAGCTCTCCCCTTTATGAGACAGTCCGGTTGTTCGGCTCGTGGGCTTTCTATGCCGGAAGCGGTGGTGCCGCTTATTTTCCCTTTGCCCATCATTATAGAACTGCATTTTTTATACTCCTCACTTTTTCAATTCCATTATTGGCCTTTTTAGCCGCATTTTTCAAACGCCGCCGTAAGCAAATTATTTATTTTTTGTTTATGGCCATCTTCGGTATTTGGTTGGCGCATGGTGGAGTTCTTTACAATTTTTTCTATTCCCATATTCCTGGTTTTTGGATCTTTCGGGAGCCTTTCGCAAAGTTTACAGTCCTGACCGCTATTTCATTTGCAATTCTAATAGGATTTTCTACCTCGAATATTTATAAAATGCTTAATTCACGGCTAAAAAATAGAAATCATTTAGCGAAGTTTTATCTAATGTTTGTCGTCCTGGTTATTTTATTGACTGCTTGGCCAATATTGACAGGGGATGCTATTTTTTCTCAACGAGGATTTATGAAATCGTATCATGTAGAAATTCCAGATTATTGGTTCCAGGCAGGAGAGTGGTTTAATAATAAAAAAGGAAATTTTCGAGTCTTAGTCCTCCCAGAAAACCCAGAGAGCCACTACTGTGGTCTTTCTTATCAGTGGGGTTATGGCGCAGCGGATCTAACTCCTTATTTAATTCATCAGCCTTTGATTGAAGAGCGGGTTGGTTTAGGGACTTCTATTGGCCATAAATTATCGCAAGATCTAGCTCAGTCACTATATGACAAGATCCGTAATTTCGACGGCCGTAATCTTAATGTCGAGGCTTTAGGGCAAATGTTGAACATTAAATACATCCTCCAAAGAAATGATGTCGATTGGGAACTAATCTCGAACGAAAATTCTCTCCTCTTTTCTCCTGGTCATTTGAGGAGGGCCCTCTCTTCGGAGAAATATCTTAGTTTAGAACAATCCTTAGGCGATCTTGATTTTTATAAAATCTCTGACAAGTCCTTTCTTCCTCGTTTTTATATTCCCCAAAATATAATTTATTCAAATGGGAATGTAGAGGACTTGTCTAATATTGCCAGTTTTGGAGATTATGAGATAAGATCTGGTATCTATCTTTCAAATGTCACAGATGACACTGATAAAAAATTGATAACGCCGATAGAGGGGGCGGATGAGGTTTTTGTCAAGACTGACTTAGAGGGTAAACCTGAAATTGCTAAACTTGAGATTGGTAAATTTGAGATCGATGAAGCAATCTGTTTGAGGGGATGCACTACGGAGGGAGAGATCTTCTATCCTTACGCGAAGCACGAACCCGGCTCTTTGATGTATAAATTGGCTTTATTAAAAGAAGAACGGGAGGAACGGAAGGCGAGAGAGAATCCCGAGAAGTTGGTTGAGAGAAAATTGTTTTATGCGAGCAAAAGGGTATCCGAACTTGAAAAGTTCGGTATAGATGAGGGAAACCGGGGACTGGCAATGCGGATAATGGAACCGTACCAAGACCAGATGGAGGAGGCGATTGATTCGGCAGAAAATGTAGGGCAGATAGAGAGAATTTGGAAGCATTTAGAGGGGCATGAAGAGAAACTAGGAGATTTAAAAGTTAAGGAACTGAGGGGCTGGGAAGAATGGGAAGATTGGGAAGGCTGGGAAGATTGGAAGGAGGTTTTCGAAAAGTTGAGCAAGAAGTTAGCAGAGGTTTGTCAGAGACCAGAATTTGATTTAAGAAGTTTAGAGTATCGTTTGGAGATTCCAAAGGAAGAGGCTTATGAGGTTTATATAAAGAGAGCAGGAATTGAGAAATTGAGGAACTGGGGAGTTGAGATTGATGGGGAAAAAATGATGGCAAAAGAAATAAGGCTAAGGGGGGATGGGTGGATAAATTTAGGCAGAAGAGATCTTAAAGAGGGGGAACATAAACTAATTTTACGTCTTCCCGAGATTGACAACTTAATAACAAAGAACTGGCAACAGCCCAGTGATTTTTGGCTTGAAGATGAGATGCTTTCTTTTTCGCTCCAACCGACTTTCCCTGAGGACACCCTGGCTGTTTTTCAAGAAATAAGAAACTACACCGCCAACGCAATTTTTAAATTAAGCTTTGATTATAGAGTTCGGAATGGAAAAGCCGGTTTTTCTATTATTCAAGATAACAGTACAGATGAAGAAACAGAAGAAACAGAAGAAGCTGGTTCGTTGCTCACAAAAGTTTTACGTAGGACCGATGATGGAGAATTTAAGTGGGCCGAAGTTCTTGTCAAATCAGGCCCACAGGCTTCTTTGACAAGAATTTATCTTTTTGCCGAGCCGGAGGAGGGTAAAGTTGTTGATGTTGCCTTTAAAAATGTAAAAATGGAGAGAGTTTTGGAGACGACAGTTGTTCTTCGGACCCAGACTGATAGTTTTAAACAGAAGCAGGTAACGCCAAGAGTGACGTTTCTAAGGGTAAATCCGACTAAGTATAGAGTAAAGATAGAAGGGGCAAAAGAGCCTTATGCTTTGGTTTTTAGCGAGAGCTTTCATAAAGGCTGGAAAGCGTACATTGATAAAAGTCAAAACTTGTATGAGGAAGTGGTCACGAGTTACTTCAATGAAGAAATAAGGGAAGGAGAGCATAGGGATATCTTTCTAGATAGAGATACTTTTGAAACCTGGGGTAAAAAGCCGATCCCCGAGGAGAGACACCATTTAGTTAATGGCTACGCCAATTCTTGGTATATTATACCTCAGGATTCGGGTGGAGTAGAGGATTATGAGCTTATCATCGAGTTTCAACCACAGAACTTGTTTTATTTAGGGATAGGAATATCACTGATTACAACTTTGGGTTGCCTTGGGTATTTGATCTATGAATTTGTTGGAAGAAGAACAAAAAGATGAGAAATAAAGTTAAAATGTCCTTGACTCATCATAAACATTTCCTTTTGGGAACTTGTGCCCTGGGAATTTTTATTGATATTTTTTTATTTGGCTTTAAGGCCGATTTAGTAGTTCTATTCTTAACTGTTCTTTGGATTTTGTCAGTTTATCTTTATGAGTTTGAAGGAAGAGTTTCGCTGATTGGGGGGCTGGCGTTCTTGACAATCTGCCCGTTTTTGTTAATTTTTAACAAAAAACTAGTTGCCGAAAAAGTAGTCCTTTGGGCCTATATATTTTTAGCAGTGGGAATAGTTCGACTTTTTGTTGAGTATAAAAAGCGTGGAGAAAAAGGATGAAAAAAGTATTGATAATGCTGATGTTAATTGGCTTTTTTTATCGAGTCTATGGGTTGACTGATAATCATTCTTTTTGGACTGATGAAAATCATGTGGCGATTTTTGCTCGAGCGATTTTGGAAAGAGGAAAACCGGTTTTAGCCAATGACTATTCAACTGGTGTTTATCAGTGGCTTCAATACTGGTTAAGCGCCATTTCAGCTAAGGTTTTTGGACTAAATGAGTTTGGCATCCGCTTTCCCTCGATTATTTTTGGGGTTTTAACTATTTGGGCGGTTTATTTATTGGGGAAAGAGCTTTTTAGTGAGAATGTTGGTTTAGTTGCCGCCCTCTTTACTGTCTTTTTAAAAATCGAAATTCTCTGGTCCCACCAGGCTCGTCCTTATCAGGCCCTGCAGTTTTTTTATCTTCTAAGCGTCTATTTTGTTTATAAATTAGCAAAAGAAGAAAAATTTAATTGGCACTATTTTATAAGTTTTTTGGCAATTGGGATTTTGGCATCGTTGATGCATGGGTTGGGATTGGTAATCTTTTTTGTTGGTTTTTTATATCTTTTATTGCTTCGTTTTTTTTGGTTCAAAAAATGGGCAGGAATGGGGATTTTGATTACCCTGCCTTTTGGTTATTACTTTTGGCCGCAGATTTTGGCAGTAGCTTCAGGATTTGCTCAAGCCAACAATCTGTTTTATTATCGAGTTTTTCTCTGGCACAATTATTCTTTGTTAGTTTTCTTAGGTTTAGTTGGATTTTTATCTTGTATTTTTAAGAAAAGGAGTAGTTGGCAGATATTAGTTTTATTTCTGGCCATTCAGGGAATGATTGCCTCTTTCTTTTTAACTCAACCTTTTGTTCGTTATTTCTATATTGTTTTTCCATTCCTAGTTTTACTTTCAGCTGTTGGACTAGTTGAGATTGCAAAGATTATTTTCAAAAAACACCAATTGCTGCCTTTAACGGTTTTAGCCCTTGTTATTATTGCTATGGGACATAAATTTACCCTTAAACCAAGGCGAGTTTATTCTCTCAATGAAGATATGCAGGAAGTTCCCGAGGTTGATTGGAAGAAGGTTTACAATTTTGTTGGCGAGAAATTGAACCAGGATGAAGATATAATTTTGGTTACCAATTGGAGTGATTTGCCGGTTTGGTATTTGGGAGAAGAAGAGCTTGATTACTTAATAAGAAAATCGGGAAAGGTAGAAGTAAAAAAAGATCCGGTTTCTTCAGCAACTTTAATTTATTCTTTAGGAGAGTTTAGAGATATTATTAAAACAAAGAAAAAAGGAATTTTGGTTATTGATAGTTGGGATGATAGAGTTCCCGAAGGAATAAGAGAGTATTGCCGAGATGATTTAAATAAAGAACTTGAAATTGACCGGCTTTATCCAATTCAGCCTCGCTATTGGCCGGTTGAGGTTTATTCCTGGGGATTGGATTGAGATTCTAGGGAAGAAGCGGTAAAATTCAGAGGATGATACGGAGGATTGCCAAAAATACTCTTTTCCTTTCCATTTCTCAAATAATTGCTCGGGCGATTGGATTTTTTTATTTTATCTTTTTGGGGCGGGTTTTAGGGGTGGAAACTTTTGGAGTTTATAATTTCACCTTGGCCCTTATCTATAATTTTGTTCCTGTTGCTGATTTTGGTATCGAAAGATTGGTTCTTCGAGATATTCCTAGAAAACCTCAGAAAACGTCTTCTTATTTTTCTCGGCTTTTGCCTTTGCGATTTCTTTTGACAACTACTGCTTATTTTGCCGCTCTCATTTTGGGACTGATTTTAGGGCAGCCTTTAAAACAAATTTTTTATCTGGCCGTTTTTGGCCTTTCGATAATTCCCTCTAGTCTTACTTATCTGATTACCAGTTTCCAAAACGCTCGGGAAAAAATGGAATATATGGCGATAGCCAATATCAGCACTATTAGCTTAACTGCTTTTTTGGGAGTAATTTTTGTTTTTGCCGAACTTTCTTTGATTTGGATTTTGCTGGCCTATGTTTTAGGACAATCAATTGTTGCCCTTATTTTTTTAACAAAAGTATCATCTTGGAATCTTCCTTTTGGCTGGGTGGTAGATAAAGACTTTTGGCGAAAAACCCTTGGCCAATCTTGGGTTTTTGCTGTCTTAACCATTTTGGCAGTTTTTTATCTCCGCCTTTCAATTATCTTGGTTGGGCTTTTAAAGGGAGCTTATTTTACGGGCCTATATGGGTCAGCTTTTAAATTTATTGAGGCAATGATTTTGATTCCTCAGTCGCTCGCGCTAGCACTTTTCCCACTTTCTTCAAGATTATTTGTTGATAGTAAAAAAAAACTAAAGGCGGTATATAAAAAGGGATTGGGTGTTTTATTTTTGTCCTCATTGCCATTCGTTTTGGTTTTGATGTTTGGTTCAAAATTAATTGTCAGTTTTGCCTATGGTTGGGATTACCTAGCGGCTGCTCCTGTTCTTTCTGTTTTAGGCCTGGCGCTAGTTTTATTTTTTGTTAATGTATTGCCGGGGAATATTATCCTTAATTCGTCTAGAGTAAAACGATTTTTGCCATGGGCGTTTTTGAACTTTTTGGTGGCCGTAGTTTTGGGTTTATATTTGATTCCCCGTTATTCAATTTTGGGAGCTGCCTATGCTGTTTTAGGCGCTGAAGCGGCGGGTTTTTTAATTAATAATTGGTTTGTTTGGAAGGTGCTTCGTGGTTGACTGGATTAAAAATAATAAAATTGAGTTTATTTGTCTTATATTCATCTTAGCTTTTGCCACTTTTTTCCGTTTCTTTAAAATTAATCAGACTTTTTATTTCATCGGTGATGCCGGCCGCGATGCCCAAGCCGCCTACAAAATTATTTTCGATCACAAATTCACTCTCATTGGGCCAAAAACGAGCATTGGTGGTTTTTATTTGGGGCCATTCTATTTCTATCTAATAACCATTCCCTTGATGTTCTTTAATATGAATCCTTTAGGATTGGGCTACATGGTTTCATTCATTGGCGTAATGGCTGTCTTTCTGTCATTTTTGGTGGGAAGATTGTTATTTAACAGTAAGACTGGTTTAGTTATCGCCTTTTTGTACGCCACCTCCTCAATCATAGTTTCCTATTCTCGGATGGCCTGGAATCCATCGCCGGTTCCCCTGTTTACTCTTTTGCTCATAATTTTGATCTATCTTTATCAAAAGACCAAAAGATCTTTATGTATATGGCTATTGGGCTTTATCTTTGGTTTAGGTGTTCAGCTCCATTACAACTTTATTTGCCTAATACCGTCAGTAGTGGTTTATCTTTTATTGACTAATACTAAGTTTAAAAAGACCATCAGGGATCTTATAGGAGCCGGACTTTTAATGATGGTTACCCATTTACCGTTAGTGCTTTTTGAGATTAGGCATCAGTTTATTACCAGTAAAGCTTTTTTACGGTTTCTTAAAAGCGGTGATATTGGGATGGGTTTAGGGGATATCACGAATAATTTTTTTCGCCTTATCAAGCAAACTGTCGAATTGACAATTTTTTCTCCCAGGCCGATGTCATTTATGTTTTTTATAATCTATCTTTTGGCAATGTTGACTTTGCTATTAATTGAGAAAAAAAGAAAGGAAATAGGTCTTCTCTTCACGCTATTTTTTCTTGGTGCCTTCTGTTTTTCCTTTTTTAGCGGGACCCTCCAGCTCTATTATCTTAATTTTCTCCTGCCATTTCCCATTATATTAGCCGGAGTATTTTTGGGTGCTCTTTTAAGCAAGAAGATCTTTGTTCCGCTGGTAATAATCATTTTGATGGTTTACTGGGCTAATAATTGGATAGCGAATATTAGTCCAGCCAGACCCAGGCCAAATTTAGAAGAGATAACGACTATTTCAAAATCGATTGTGGAAAGGGTTCCTTCTGGACAGGCGTTCAATATCGCTCTTTTTTCCGGAGAACTGTGGCATTCGGCAGAAGAATACCGTTATTTTACTTACTATTTTGGGGAAAGGGCTTTAGGGCCAGAGGATTATCGAAACATCCAAAAATTATTTGTTATTTCTTTTGGTCCAATGGAAAACCCCTTAAGTATAAGATCCCAAGAAACCGATGATTTTGGACCGAAAAAAATTGAGGATAATTGGGCAGTCGGATCGGCAGGGATTTTCCAGTTAAGTAGATGATTTTTCTTTGGGGCGGCGATATGTTCACTTAAAAGTGAGACAGTCCATAGTAAACTATGGACATGCGAAGGATAACCAAGATTGCCCTTGCTTGGGAACTAGTAGAACAAAAAGTTCCTAAAATTCATGTTGCTCAACAAGCAGGAGATTTAGAAACTTTTATTGATCAATATTCAGCCGCTAAAAGAGAGCTTGTACCATGAGAAGAAGATTTAATTCTCACGTTGAACTTATCCAAACTGAATGGTGGTCCGGAGTTCAAGGATGAATTCAAGCAATATGTGTTAGAATATGCCCAAAGACATAGAATTGCTAGGCCTTACAAAAAGAACGAGCAAGCCTATATTGAATCCTTTAACAGAAGCCTAAAAAAAGAGTGTTTGGGCTGGAGCAAATACAAAGTTAAAGACTTACCGTTTTTAACCAAAGAAGTGGAAGATTATTTGCAATATTATCACACCCAAAGAGCTCATTGCTCTTTAGAAATGAAAACACCGTTTGAAAAAAAAGACTGTCTCATATTTAGTGAGAATATTGCGTTTACACGCTGATGAAGCGGTTTTTGGTTATAATGTATAATGAATTTAAATGCTTTTTGTTAGTAAATTGATACCGTTATTTCTTTATCTAATCTCTGTTGGATCACTACTAATAGACTCATATGGTTCTGATACAACGACCTTAACTCATTTTTTTGTTAGCTCTCGTTCCATTACTTTAATCGTAATTACCCTTTTTGCAGTACTAAAAAAATACAAACGTTTAAACTTGCCTACAATTCTTAAAAATATTAATGGGTATTTTATTTTCCCCGTTTCAGTTATTATCAGTACAACTCTAAGCATTCTTGATTATATAACTCCTCCTAACACAATATTTGCTGCCACCCATATCCAATATACATCCCTCTTTATACTTGGTATTTTTAGCGGTATCGTAT
>Ga0307379_10003393_pt1 | contig 23204 bp, 25 predicted proteins | sample UN2MG_FD_202237 | JGI IMG/M metagenome (GOLD analysis project Ga0307379, IMG submission 202237) | Soil microbial communities from Risofladan, Vaasa, Finland - UN-2 | ecosystem: Environmental > Terrestrial > Soil > Coastal area > Acid sulfate soil | place: Finland: Risofladan, Vaasa | collected... | reverse complement strand
TGAATACTACCAATAACAGGCCGATGAACACGTAACGAATGTACGGAGCCCGGGTCTGGAAGCTGACCGGCACTATCTTGAGAATCGCAAAGGTGCTCCAGGACCAGAGGGCCCAAACGATAAACGCTCCCAGGATCGCTCCCTTGTTGTTGCCCGTTCCGCCCACGATCAGCATCGTCCATATAATGAAAGTTCCGAACAGCGGCTCGAACACGCTTGGCTGAATAGCAGCGGAATAGTGGGCGTACAGAGCACCGCCAATGCCCATGACCATAGCGCCCAACGCCAGAGCCTGGAGTTTGAAGTGGAATACGTTCTTGCCGTCCGCCGCGGCCATGATCTCGTCCTCCCTAATGGCCCGTAAAACCCGGCCCCAGGGCGAGCGGATGCCTCGCTCCAGGGCGAAGTATATGAGCAACAGAAATATCACCACGATGAGCAGGTATATGTAGTTGTAAAACTGAGGGGCCACGATGCCGCTCAACGGCCGCTTGAGGCCGATCAACCCCTGAGCTCCATTGGCCAGCCAGCGCTCGTTGTTGAAGATGATGCGGATCGTTTCAGCGATTCCTATCGTGGAAATGGCCAGGTACCCTTCACTCAAACGAAGTGTCAGCAGTCCGACTAGAACGGCGACGATGCCGGCAAAAATGGCAGCAAACAAAACCCCGAGGAGAAAAGGCATGTTCAAACCGAAAGCCTGCTGGACGTAGGCGGCCAAGGCCCCGGTAGGCATCTTGGCTGTGAACAGGGCAGATGTGTAAGCACCGATAGCAAAGAAGCCTGCGATCCCAAAGTTCAGCAGCCCTGTGTAACCGAAGTGGACGTTCAAGCCCATGCTGAAGATGGCGTAGATCGAAGCCATAATGGCGAATGAAACCAAAAAATCGACTATACCAATCATTTCGCTTTCCCCCTTCCGAAGATCCCTTTGGGTCGGAATATCAGAACAAGAATCATGATGATGAAGGCCACTGCCGGTTTGTAGGTCGGCATCAAGAATAGCGTGGACACCTGTTGGGCAATCCCCATAACAAGGCCCCCTACGAGTGCCCCGGTGACGCTTCCCTGCCCGCCGAGGATCACCGCGGCAAACAGGGCCAGCAGGAAGATCCAACCCATTTCCGGTCTCAGTTGGGTCTCGATCCCATAGAGGATTCCGGCAAGGGCTACCAGCGCCCCTGCAATTCCCCAGGCCCACAGAAGCATGCGCTCCGTGTTGATCCCCGCGACTCGGGCGAGGTTGGGGTTGTCCGCCAGGGCTCGAAGGGCTTTGCCCGCCTTGGTTCGTCCGAGAAAGAGATACACCCCGGCCACGGAGCCCCAGGCCACAATCATGATAAAGATCTCGTCGGTGCGCAGCTTCACCCCGGCCGGCAGAAACAGCATCCCTCTCAAGCCCTCAGCGTAGAAGTGGAAATCCGCGCCCCAGATTATGTAAACCAATCCGCGCAGAGCCCAGGCCACTCCAATCGTAGCAATAAAGCCGGTCATGGGGTGTGCTCCTGCCCGTCGCAGCGGACGAAACACGAGCCTGTCCATGAGTACCGCCAGGCCAATGGAGATCACCACAGATGGGATGAAAGAAACCAATACTCCCCAGCTGAAGGAGAAGGGACCCACGCTCGCTTGAAGGGGTCCGATCTTTGAAAAGATGCCTGCAAACAGCAGGGTGACATAAGCACCAACTGTCATTTGATCGCCGTGGGCGCAGTTGAACACGTTTGTGATTCCCCAGATCAGGGTCAGACCTACGCTGCCCAGGGCGATGATGCTTCCAAGTACGATTCCGTATACGATAAGCTCGACCATGTTACCTCCCCAAGTAGTGCTTGCCTATTTCTTCGTCGTTTATCAGTTCCTGGGCCGTGCCCTCGGCCTTCTTCTCCCCGCCCTCGATGATGTAGGCCCGATCTGCGCAGCGAAGAGCTTGAGCGTTCTGCTCGACCAGGAGCACAGTCACCCCCTGCTGGTTCAAGGTCTTGATCTTCTCGAATATCTGCTCCACCAGGAAGGGCGCCAGACCGGTGGAAGGCTCATCGAGGAGGACCATCTCAGGATTCAGCATCAATGCCCGACCGATGGCCAGCATCTGCCGCATGCCGCCGCTCAAGTCACCCGCCCGGCTGCCGCGCCGGTCGGTGAGGTCGGGGAACAGCTCGAATACTTCCTCCATACGAGGCCGGATATCATCGTCCCGAATGAAGGCGCCCATTTCCAGGTTCTCCTGAACCGTCATAGAGGAAAAGATGTTCTCCTCCTGGGGAACGTAGCACATTCCCGTGTGGGCCACTCTCTCGGGCTGACGGCCGGTTATGTCTTCGCCTTTATACAAGACCTTACCCTCTTTCGGACTGAGAATCCCGAAAATCGTTCTTAGCAGTGTGGTCTTTCCGGAACCGTTGGGACCGAGGAGAGTCACAATCTTTCCCTCTTCTACTTCGAGGGAAAGCCCGTGAAGAACCGTCATACTTCCGTAGCCGGAAACAACATTCTCAACCCGTAGTATGCTCATGCGGTTGTACCTCCCAGATAAACTTCCAACACTCGTTTATCGCCTCTAACCTGCTCCGGGGTACCCTCGGTCAAGACCTTCCCCCGATCCAGGACAATAATGGGGTCGCATACATCCATAACCAGCTCCATCTCGTGACCGATCAGAAGAACCGTTACCGCCTGCTCCTTCACTAGCTGACGGATCCGATCGGCTAGGGTTTTTCGCTCGGAAGGATTCACCCCGGCGCCGGGTTCGTCAAACAGGATCATGGTTGGCGAAGCCATCATGGTCCGAGCCAGTTCGAGCAGACGCTTCTGCCCACCCGACAAGTTGCCGGCGTACTCATTTTTCAGATGCAGCAGTCCAACGGACTCAAGACTCTGGAGAGCCTTATCCCTCAGCTCCCGCTCCTGCTTTTTCACCATCTTCGGAAAAAACCAGGTACGCCAGAGCCTTTCTCCCTGCTGGCCGGACGTCACGAGCATAACGTTTTCCAGCACCGTCATCAACTTCAGCTCCCTGCTGATCTGAAAGGTCCGGCACAGACCTTTGTGAAAAGTACGATGCAAAGACAGACCGTCAATCCTCTCTTCTTGGAAGTAGATCTCCCCTACATCGGGATTGTAAAACCCGGAGATCAGATTGAAGAGGGTTGTTTTTCCCGCTCCGTTTGGTCCGATGAGACCGGTGATTCGGTTCGGTGCTACGTCGAAGCTGACACCGTCTACAGCCTTGATACCGCCGAAGTATTTCTGTACGTTTCGGAGCGACAGAATTGGGGAATCGTTATTTGATTTCAAATGTTCCTCTCCTCGTGTCGTGAATTATTGAATGACTAACAGCGAATTATAACGGTAGGGGGGATGCGGGTCAAGAAAACAACTTAATCCTGTCGACGTCGGCGGGATTTCACGAAACGCACAAAATCGTTGATGTTGCGGACAACGATGCGGTCCGGATACAGTTCGATCCGGCGCTGGTTTATGAAGTGATTGATCACCTGCCGGCACTTCTCCGGAGATATGCCGGCCCAGTGCGCCACGTCATCGACGGTGGTCTTGAACTCCATCTCCTCCACTTCGCTGGCATCTACCGGCTCGTGCTCCGAGAGCATGAGGAACACATCCGCCACTTTTGCCTCCACATCGTCCAGCGTGAGGATCTGAAATTTTCTCTTCTGATCGTGGATCCTCATGGCAAAGAGCTTGAGAAGGGTCAAAGCGACCTGTGGATTGCCCTGCATCAGGATGTCGAAGTTTTCCTGGTTGAACTCGAGGGCGGTCACCTGGTCCATGGCAATCGCCGTAGCCGATCGGGGGGCCTCCTCGAGGATGGCCATCTCCCCGAAGATCTCGCCGGGATTGAGTACGGCTATGGTTTTCTCAAGATCCCCGAAGATCTTGACGATCTGTACCCTGCCAACCTGAATCAGATAAAAATTGTCCCCCGGCTCGTACTCGCTGAAGATCATGTCCCCGGCTTGAAAGGTTTTACGAAAGCGATTAAAAGCCTCGGGTGTACCGTTCATTCCGCACTCCCACCGAGATCGCGCAGGGCTTTCTTGACTTTTCTGCTGACAGCGTCCTCATCACTGGACAACGAGAGAATCTTGCTGTAGAAGCCCCTGGCTTTCTCCGGATCACCTTTTTCCTCGTAACACTTGCCCACGTAGTATAGGGCTTCCCGAAGATCGGGATGGTTCGGATATTTCTGAATCATCGAGGTAAAGGCCTGGACCGAGGCGTCGTGCTGTTTCAAATAGTACAGAGAGCGCCCCATTTCGTATTGGCCCTTGGCCGTGTACTCCGCATCCTGGTTCTCCGCCACAATTTTCCGGAACTGCACCAGAGCCTCCTGGTATTTTTGCTGACTGAGAAGACTGACGGCATTGTAGTACTGCTTGGCCACCGCGGACATCTCCTGCGATTCGCGGCTATCGGTTGGTTTGGGGACCGCCTGGGATGCCGCCTCTTCCCCGGGAATCACGGCAGGTCCTTTGCCCTGGCCGTACTTTTGTAGATACTGCTCGGAGGTCTGGATCTTCTGAGTGACATCCGTGGCATAGCGTCCGGAGGGGTGATAGGTCAGGTAACGCTTGTATGCGTAGAGTGCCTGGGAGTAACGCTTGTTTTTCAGGTAATACTCCCCGATTCGATACAGTCCTTCCTCCGGTTTGATCTGCTCCTCCGAGAAAATGAGGTTTTGGACTTGCTTGTGAATCCGCCGTAGCATGTTCGAGTAGATCTTGAGCATCTTCAAGATGATCCGGGGATTCTGCTGGGCCAGCTGTTCGAACTCGGGAACGGTAAAGGCTATGGCAACGGAATCGGTGAGAACCTGGGCGGTCTCTTCCCGGGCGTAGCGTCCCAGGGCGGACCGGACGCCAAAAAACTCTCCCGTCTTTATCAGATCGTGGATCTCCTGACCGGTCTCGATATCCGTATAGTTGAGACTGACCTGTCCGGTTTTAAGGATGAAAATCTTGTCGCTTATATCACCTTTGAAAAAGATGATCGAGTTTGCTTTGTACTGCATTGCCTTCGGCGACACGGGATTTCACTCCTCCACTACAAGACTACCCATCCAAGGGTAAATAATCAAGAACCTTCTTAAAACCGACGGCACGGCGGACCCTCTCCAGCAATCCCGCCGGGTCCCCTTTAACGCACATCTTTCGTCCTTGTACCGTTACAGTAGTGTAGTCGCATTCCCTGCGCTGAAAGAGCTGTTCGTACTTCGCATCCCCGTAGATGGGGGTGCCTTCCTGAACCATCAGCTCGATATCTTCCATGCGTGCCGATACGAGGGCTTCATAGGGGTCACTTTCTCTCGGCCGGATGCAGAGCATGTCCGCATACTTGCCCTCTTCCAGACTTCCAATCTTGTCCTGCATCCAGAAAGCCCTGGCCGGATGTACCGTCACCATCTTGACCAAGGTTTCGGCATCCAGCTCCTCCCTATACATACGCCTATACACATAACGGGCGAAACGGATCTCTTCCAACAGGTTCACCGAACCGGTGGCGGTGGAGTCGGTTCCAATGCAGACATTGAGCCCTTCGGCGATCATCTTCCTGATCTTGCAGGTAATGTTGAACATAAATATATTCGAGGCGGGACACCAGGCAACACTGGCTCCGGCTCTCTGAACCCGTTGTATATCTTGATCGCTGAAACCAATGCAGTGAATCAGCACGTCGTGGTCATCCAGACAGTTCAGCCTCTCCAGGATGTCCACTCCGGATTGGGATTCCTCATCGAAACCTTCCTCCAGGTGGGTGATGAAAGGATATCCCCGTTCCACCGCTCTCTTATGCTCGATCTCGATTCCATCCCCCCAATTCAGATCGAAAGAAGAGCACTCATGTGCCAGGGTGTAGTTGTTTATCACCCGTATAGGCAGCAGAGGGATCAGGGGTTCGTTAAACTCGTGGGGGAAGTGGTCATTCACCGTCACCACTCCCGAGAAAAGATTCTTATAAGCCGACAGGAGGTACATCTGCTCTACAGAGATTTTCGCCCGCTCCTCCAAGACCGAAGAACTGCGCAGATCCCTCTCCCAGAACGACCAGTTCAGGTAGTAATCCCCGTTTTGAGGACCGATACGGGGGAGGTAGTCCCCCCTTAGATGATCATGAACATTGATCAAAGCCGGGTAACAAAAGGTACCGGCCTCGAGTTCCACATTGAATTTGGCGGTATCCCGCAAAGACTTGATTCGATTTTTCTCGATTTTTACTCTACCGTTGCGGATGATTTCAGCAGGGGTCACGATTGTCATGCCGCTTAAAGAGTAGGTAGGAAGCATCGATGTTCCTTTCTTCCCTTTATTATCGCCACGCAGGGGTAAACCATTCAGAAATAAATTATTGAAATAATCAGCAAAATATTAACATTTCAGCGAAACCCCTCGCTGAGTTCCGCGTACATGGTAATAGACCCGATAAAGGTCAAACCAAAAACTTAGGGAGGTCGCTCGTGAGTAGAAGAAAAGTAGTCATGGCAGTCGTAGGTGCGCTGATTTTCTGCGTCGGATTCGTATGGAGTGCCGATCAGGATCAGTCGATGGACCCAGATTTCCTGAGCATCCAGACGAAGGCGCAGGACAGGCTTCGGGATGGTTCCTGTGATGATGCAACCGCATATGAGGTTGAGACAACCGTACCGAGCCTCGATCGGCTGAAAGACGGCCCTTGCGACGGTGATCAGGACAGAGATCGGCTCAAAGACGGCCCTTGCGACGGTGAGCCGGACAGGGATAGGGACAGAGATCGGCTCAAAGACGGCTCCTGTCAAGACTGATTCGTTCCGAAAGCCAACAGGCGGCCTCCCGGGAAAAGGTCCCGGGAGGCCATAGTTTTATCCCAGTCCTACCCCTTATGCTGAACCCGCGCAGTCGGGTCGATCCACTTTTTGAAATGTTTGAGTTTATCAGCACCGGCCCGGCTTTCCATTGAAACGTGGTCCCCAAGGCGATCTCACCATCCCATCTTCGCGTTATATTGAAATCATCCGTAATATATGCTATTGCACATATTGTAGCAGCAGTCGTGTGCAATATGAGAATTTCCGGCTGCCGCCAGGAATGGGACACAACCTCCTTTAGCAATGATTGCAAAGCTGGGAAAACAATTCAGCGAGGCCTTTGGGCGCTTTCTTTACGCCACCGGTTTCCTTCTGAATGTTATCAAAGAGTCTGCTCTGTTCCTCCGACGCCGGCAGGTCGGATTCAGAGTGTTGGTGATGCAGCTGCTGTTCACAGCTGTTGAGGCGATGGGAATCGTGGCTCTGATCTCCCTCGGCCTGGGAGCGGTGATCGTGGTACAGGGTATCTCCATCCTCCCGAAGTTCGGCCAGGGGAAGCTGATCTATACAATTTTATTGATCGTCATCACCCGCGAGCTGGGACCTCTGCTCACAGCCTTCGTAATCATTGCCCGCTCAGGCACGGCTATCGCCACCGAATTGGGGAATATGGTGATCTCCCACGAAATCGAGGCCTACGTTTCCGTGGGAATCAATCCGATCTCCTACCTGGCTGTACCCCGATTCCTCGGGGTTACAATTTCAACGATCCTGCTGACGATCTATTTCAACTTCTTCGGGCTGTTCGGATCTTACGTGGTCACCCAGTTTATAAATCCCATTCAACTTCAGGATTATTTCCAAAATCTGCTCAGTGTTATGACCGTTGCAGATATCGTGTCTTCCCTGCTCAAGGCGCTGGTCTTTGGAATTCTTATCTCTTTCACAGCCATCTACCAGGGTTTCAACGTGCGGGTTTCCACAACGGAAATCCCACAGGTGGCGATCAAGGCTGTAGGACAGGGTTTTGTTCTCTGCATCCTCGCCGATGCGGTCATCACCCTGATCTACTACGTCTGAGGGTTCATGGAATCGTTGATCGAGTTACAAAAAGTCACTGTTCAGGCTCAGGAGCACATCAGTCTGGACAACGTCAGTATGGTCATTCCCGGCAACCGAAGTACGGCGATCATGGGTCCTTCGGGCAGCGGAAAGAGCATGCTGTTGAAAGTGGCGGCGGCGATCATTCCTCCGGACAGCGGCAGAGTCCTTCTGCACGGGAAGAACCTGCAACGCCTGTCTCAAAAGGAGCTGCTCCAGTTTCGGCGCACCAGTGGTTTTATGTTTCAGGATGCAGCACTTTGGGCCAACAAAACGATTTTTGAAAACCTGGCGCTGCCGATCCAATTCCATTTCCCGAATCGCAGTCAAGAAGATATAGAGAGGCGAATCCGCAAGCTCCTGCAGCCCATGAATCTCCTGGATTCCCTAGACCTGAGACCGGCCGCTCTTTCCGAGGGTGAGCAGAAAATCGTTTCCTTCCTGCGGGCGATCGTACTGGACCCGGCGGTTCTGTTTCTCGACGAGCCCACCCCTTCGATCGACCACCAGCTCCTCGAGAAAATGCTGGGGATGATCCGAGGGTTGAAGGACAGAGGCTGCACGATCATCGCCGTCACCCACGATGCGCACCTAACCTCCATGATCGCCAACCACCTGGTGATTCTGAAAGGTGGCCGCATTCTCGAAGCCGCCGACATCTCGGAAGTACGCAGAAGCGCGAACCGTGAAGTGATAGGAATCCTCACTCAGGTCTTGAGCGAAGCGGCCACCTATGATACGGATATACTCGATCTTCTACAGGAATAGGCGATGTATTGGGAAAAAGAAATTGAAACCATGGGCCGTTCGGACCTGGCCGGGCTGCAGCTGGATCGTTTGAACCACAGTTTGGAGCAAGCCCGGCGATCTCCATTCTACGGGAAGCGTTTCGCCGACAGGGCGCCGAACAACCTGTCCGGCCTCGGCGATCTGACCACCCTACCCTTCACCACTAAGGATGATCTTCGAAACGCCTTTCCCTACGGTTTCCTCACCGTCGATCTCAAGGAGGTGATCCGCCTGCACTCCTCTTCCGGTACGACGGGCAGTCCAACGGTGGTCTTCCATACCGCCGGAGACATCGACCAATGGGGAAATCTGATTGCCCGCTGTATGTATACCACGGGAGTACGGAAGCACGACGTGTTCCAGAACATGATGGGTTACGGTCTGTTCACAGGTGGTCTGGGGTTCCACTATGGGGCGGAAAAACTCGGGGTTATGACCATCCCGATAGGTCCCGGGAACAGCAAGCGACAGATTTGGTTTCTCAAGAATCTCAAGTCTACTGTCGTACACATATTGCCCAGCTACGCCCTGCACTTGTACAGCTTCTTTGAGGAGCTCGCCGTAGATCCGAAGAAAGACCTGGCCTTGCGCATCGCCTTTATCGGCGCCGAGCCCCACAGCGAAGAGATCCGCAAGAAAATCGAAGACCTCTACAATATCAAAGTCTACAACTCCTATGGGCTGTCGGAGGTGTGCGGCCCCGGGGTGGCTTTCGAATGCGAATGTCAGGAGGGTCTGCATATCTGGGAGGATCACTTCTATCCGGAAATCATCGATCCGGATAGCGGAGAGGTGCTGCCGGAGGGTGAACGGGGCGAGCTGGTGTTGACCACCCTCACCAGGAAAGCGATGCCCCTGGTCCGCTACCGGACCCGTGATCTGACCCGTTTCTTGCCCGGAAACTGCCCCTGCGGACGAACCCATCGCCGGATCGACCGCATCACCGGAAGAAGCGACGACATGCTGATCATCAACGGGGTCAATATTTTCCCGATCCAGATCGAAAAAACCCTGATGACAATCCCTGAGATCGGGCACAACTATCTCATCGAGATCCGTAAAGAGAACTTCATGGACAGGCTTCAGGTGCATGTGGAGATCAATGAAGAAGTGTTTCACGGTACCCTGGCAGAACTGGAAAAACTTCAGGGAAACGCAGTTGCGGCGTTGCGAGCCGAATTGGGCGTGACACCCAGCGTGAAACTGGTAGAGCCATCAAGCCTGCCCGTTTCCGAGGGTAAAGCACAGCGGGTCTACGACTACAGAAAAGAAGCCGAAGCGGAGGGGTGATATGGGAGTACAGTTGGCGGTATTTCTTGAAAACAAGCCGGGGAAATTGGAGGCCATCACCAAGATCCTGGCCGAGGCGGGCATCAACATTCGGGGTATCTCGATGGCCAGTGAGGGGGAGTTCGGCGTGCTCAAGATGCTGGTGAGCGACCCCGGAAAAGCTCATCAAGTATTGAAGGCCCACCACTTCACCGTCTCCGAGAGAAACGTGGTGGTGGCGATTATCGCAGATCGCCCAGGAGCCCTGCACAACCTGCTGCTCACCCTCTCCGCCCAAAAGATCAACATCGAGGACTGCTACGGGATCGTTCTCGAGGAGGGTGGACAGGCTGCGATTGTTCTCGATACGGAGCAGTTTCCCGAAGCGGCAAAGGTATTACAGGATAATCAGATCTGGCTTCTATCTGATGGCGAGCTCTATTCTCTTTAATAGGACGGGACACTACCTTTTTCGTTTGGTCCACCAGATCTCCATGGCCAGCGGGGACATCTCCTTGATCGCAGACATGGCCATCTCCTGGACGCGCCGGGAGATCTTCTCCGAGGCAAAGGTCTTAGCAACTTTTTCAAACACAGAATCTTTTGCCGGCATCGGCAGGCCTCCCGTTTATGCGCCTAAAGCGTACGATTATCCACAACCCGCCGAATCTTGGCGCCGCTGTCCCGAAGCAGTGAGCGGGGTTCGACCAGGGTAACCTTGGCTTCCACCCCGAGTGCCACCTCGATCTTTCTGGTGATCGTGTCCCGGAGCCGCTCGAGGTTCTTCAGCTCATCAAAAGCGGGAAAACTCTCCAAGATCTCTACCTGCACCTCCATCGTGTCGTTACCGTCCTGTCTGTCGAGAATGATCCGATAATGGGGAGCGGTCCCTTCAGCCTCGAGCAGGATCTCCTCGATCTGGGAGGGAAAGACCTTCTGCCCTTTAATGAAGATCAGGTCGTCGGTCCGGCCCGTGACCCGATGCATCCTGCGTAAGGTCCGCCCGCAGGAGCAGGGCCCTTCGATCAGAGAACTGATGTCTCCGGTCCGGTAGCGAATCAGGGGGAAACCCTCCTTGGTGATGGTTGTGAACACCAGTTCCCCCTCCTGACCGAGAGGCAGGGGATCCAGGGTCTTCGGATCGATCACCTCCACGATGAAGTGGTCTTCGTTGATATGCATACCGTGTTTGTGCTCGCACTCCCCGGCCACGCCGGGACCGATCACTTCGGTCAGCCCGTAGTTGTCAAGGGCATCAATGTGCAGTCCCGCCTCCAACTGGGCACGGAGATTCTCGCTCCACGGCTCGGCACCGAATAGCCCGACCCTCAAGTTCAGGCTCTCCGCATGAATCTGCAGCTCCTCCAGGGCCGAGGCGATGTTCACGGCATAACTGGGAGCGCAGATCAGGACCGTGGTTTTAAAATCTTTCATGATCATGATCTGTTTCTCCGCGGTGGCGGTCGACGAGGGGATCACCGAAGCTCCGATCTGTTCCGCCCCCTGATGGAATCCGAATCCTCCCGTGAACAGATTGAAGGGAAAGGCGATTTGCACCACATCGTGATCGCTAACTTGAGCAGCGGCGAGCAAACGGGCGGTACAGTTCGTCCAGTGGCGCAGATCGTTTTTCGTATACCCGACAATGATGGGTTTTCCTGTGGTCCCCGAGGTGGAGTGAATACGGAGGATATCCCGTAGGGGTACGGCGAACATGTCGTAGGGATAGCTCTTTCGCAGGTCTTCCTTAGTGGTAAAGGGAAGCTGAGCCAGATCCTGGATGCTCTTGATTTTTTCGATATTGACTGCGTTGGAATCAAAGCTCTGCTTGTAGAACGATACGTAGCGGTAAACCCGGTACAGGGTGGACTGCAGACGTTCCACCTGAAGCTGTTCCAGCTCTTCCCGCGGTAGGGTTTCGTAGTCCTGATCCAGTATCATATTCAGTTTATCTCCTCGATCCTCTTGTAGTCCTTTCCCAGGTAGGCTCTCTGCACGTCATGGTTATCCAGGAGCTCCTGAGAAGTTCCGGAAAGTACGATCTGCCCGGTTTCCAGCACATAGCCCCGGTCGGCAATGTCGAGGGAGGCTCGGGCATTCTGTTCCACCAGAAGAACGGTCTTGCCGAGCTCGGGAAGCTTGGCGATGGTGGTGAATATCTTTTCCACGATCAGAGGAGCCAATCCCATCGAGGGTTCATCCATCATGATCAGATTCGGGCCCGCCATGAGGGCCCTGCCGATCGCCACCATCTGCTGTTCCCCGCCGGAGAGCGTCCCGGCCAACTGATCCTGCCGTTCGTGCAGAACGGGGAACATCTCATAGATTTCCTCGAGTCGCTCCTTCACTTCGCGGTGTTTTCCCCTTCGAGCGAGCAGATATGCTCCAAGGGTAAGATTGTCCTTGATTGACAAGGTATTGAACAGCTGCCGTCCCTCCGGAACGAGCACACAGCCCCGGTTGACAATTACCTCCATAGCGACGGTGCTGATACTTTGATCTTCGAAATGAATCGAGCCGGCCCGCGCCTTGAGTATCCCGGAAATCGTCTTCAGCAGAGTTGTTTTTCCGGCGCCGTTTGCTCCGATCATGATTACGATCTCCCCCGGAGATACGTGCAGAGATATCCCTTTCAGCACCCGCAGCTTTCCGTAGCCAGCTTCGAGGTTTCGTATCTTAAGCATGGCCCCCACCCAGGTAGATCCGAATCACTTCGGGATCCCGCTGAATCTCTTCGGGCCTACCCTCGGCGACCTTGCTTCCGTAATTGAGAACCACGATCTCATCGGAGATGTCCATGACCAGGGACATATCATGTTCGACGAGTAGAACCGTGATCCCCCACTTGCGGATCTTCAAAACAAGATCGGCCATCTCCCTCGTCTCGTAGATATTGAGACCCGCCGCCGGTTCATCTAAAAGCAGGAGCGAAGGTTCGGTGGCCAGCGCCCTGGCGATCTCCAGCCTGCGCTGTTTACCGAATGGTAGGTTCGAGGCCAGATCCTCCGCGGTGTCCGTCAACCCTAGAGAATCTAGAAGCTCGAAGGAGCGTTCCCGGATTTCCCTCTCCTCTTTCCAGGTCCAGGGCAGGTTCAAGACTCCGGACAGAAATCCGGCTTTGGTACGGGGATGGCGACCCACCATCACATTCTCCAAAACCGTCATGCGGGAAAAGAGTTTTGTGGTTTGAAAGGTCCGACAGATACCCAGCGCCGTGATCCTGTGGGGTTGCAGCCTGGTGATCTCTTTCCCGTTCTTGCGCACAGCGCCCGAGTCGGAGGGCAGCATGCCGGAGATCAGATTGAACAGTGTGGTCTTCCCCGCTCCGTTCGGTCCGATCACGGACTTTATCGATCCCGCCTGAACAGTGAAGGAAACATCGTTCACCGCTTTCAATCCGCCAAAGGAACGGCTCAAGCTTCTGATCTCCAACAGCCTATCAGCCATCCCCAGACTCCCGCGATTTTGATGGACGGACCAAAGCTGACAATTTCTGCCGGAGGAGCTGCAGATTTCTGAAGCCCGGCGCTCGCAAGAGACCATCAGGAAAGAACAGCATGATCACCAGCAGGATCGCGGCAAACACCGCATCGTCGTAGGTGCCGAAGTAGCCCCTGAGGGAGAGAAAGTTCAACAGCATGCTCATGAGCAAGGCCCCCCAGAGATTATCCATACCGCCCACGGCGACCACGGCGACATAGCGGATCGATTTCATGCTTGTGACCTCGGAGGGACCGATGCCGCCATTGTAGTGGGTAAGAAAGATGCCGCCGACAGCGGCAAACAGGGCACTCAATACGAAGGTAGCGAGTTTATAGCGTGCGGTGTCGATCCCCATAGCACCGGCTGCCTCTTCGCTTCCGTGGATCGACCGCAAAGCTCTGCCGACCCTGGATTGAATCAAGTTCAAAGCCAGGAGCATTCCAAGCAGTACGAGAACCCAGGCGATGTAGTAGTTGGGGATGCGCGTCGACAGGGATCCGCTGACCTCCAAGCCGAAAAGAGGAAACGGAGGCACTCCCGTGATTCCATCCGCCTCCCCCAGGAATCCCGTGCCCAACACGATTCTATAGATGATCAAACCAAATCCAAGGGTCGCCATGGCCAGGTAGTGTCCCCGCAGCCTGATCACCGGAATGCCTATGATCAGGGCGATCACCACGGTCATGATCAGGGCGGCGATCAACGCCAGCCAGGGAGAAAACGACAGCAGGGTGTTCCCGTACAGATCCTGTCGCTCAAATACCATACCTAACCGCGCCAGTGTTTGCATCGATGGGAGATCCGCATAGGGCATGAGATTCGTCGTTGTCAGCACAGCCGAGGTATAGCCGCCGATGGCGAAAAACCCCGCCTGTCCGAGGGAGATCTGACCGGCATACCCCATCAGCAGGCATAAGCCGAGCACCACGAGGGAGTAGTATGCGGACATGGTCAGCTGGGTGAGGTAGTAGTTGGCGCCGCTGCCTGAGATTACGAGTTGGACCACCACGACGACGGCCAACACAGCGAGAATGGGGAGGTACTTTCGCAGCCGCGGGTGCATCAGAACTCCTTGAGGGTGCTGGCCTCCCGGTTTCCGAACAGACCGCTCGGACGGAAAAAGAGGATCACGAGCAGCACGGCGATCGAAACCGCGTCGATGTAGGCCAGGGGAAGTATGGAAATACTGAAAGCCTCGAGCAGGCCGAGAATAAGGCCGGCGACTACGGCGGCGGTGCTGTTGCCCAGCCCGCCGAGAATGGCCACGGTGAATCCCTTGATGGCCAGAGGCGCCCCCATATCGTATTGGGTCTGGGTCAACGGGGAGATGACACACCCGGCCAGGGCGCCTATCGCGGCGCTGAGCATGAAGGAAAATGTCACCATCTGACTGGCCCGGATCCCGCACAAGCGGGCGGCTGTCCGGTTATCCGAACAGGCCCGCATGGCCCGACCGACCAGGGTGAGCCGGAAAAATAGATTGAGCACCACGACGATCACGGCGCTGATTCCCAGAATCCAGAGGACCTGGGGTGAGATGTAGGCCCCGAGAATCTTCACCGAGGAAATTTCGGTTCCCGTGAAGTGCCGAAGGGTGCGCACCTTTTCATCCCAGATGTGGAGCATGGTCTCGCGAATCAGAATCGACAAACCGATAGTGATGATGACCAGGCGGAGTACCGAAGGACCCTTTAGCCACTTGATGAAGAGAAAATCAATCAGTGCGCCCACGCCCATGGTCACCACAACGGCGGCGGCGATCGCCAGGGGTAGAGGAAGGAAGGATGAGAGGCTGACGCCGATCATCCCTCCCAAAATTAAGAACTCCCCTTGGGCAAAATTGATGATGCCCGTGGTGTTGTAGATGATGTTAAAGCCGATCGCAATGATCGCATATATGCTCCCCGAGGTTACCCCGGAGAGAAAGTATTGAAAAAACTGCTCAAAACTCAAGGGTCGCTAGATTAAAAACGAACCGCTTACTGTTCCAACACTACGAACTTGCCGTCCTTTACCGTAAGCATCTCGAAGGAGTCCAAGCCCAACCCGTTGTGATCGCTCGGGGACATGTTGAACACCCCGGCCGTACCTACCACTCCTTGCAGGCTTTCGATGGCGTCCCGAACCGAAGACATTTCCACACCGCCCGCCTTTTCGATCGCTGCTTTGAGAATGATTAAAGCATCGTAGGCGTGTCCACCGAAGGTACTGACGTCCTCGTTGTACCGCGACTCGTAGTCGCTCCTGTACTTCACCAGGAGATCCTTCTGAGGATGACCCGCAGCAAGGACATCCGCTACCAGCAGACGCCCGCAGGGAAAGATAATCCCCTCGGCAGCCGCCCCGGCTGCCTCCACGTACTTGATGTTGCCGAAGCCGTGGCTCTGGAACAGGGGAACGTCCATTCCCAGCTGCCTCATGTTCTTGGCAACGATGGACTGAGCGGGGACGATCGACCAGTTCACTACGGCCTCGACACCACGGGCTTTGAGCTTGGTCAACACCCCTGTTAGATCCGTAGCCGCCCCGTCGTACACTTCTGCGATGGCGATGTCGATGCCGTACTCCGGAGCGTACTTCTCCAGCTGAGCTTTACCACCGTTTCCGAAACCGGTATTGCCCACGACCACACCGATCTTGGATATTCCCATCTTCTGCATTGTCTGAAAGATCCAGATCGCCGCATAACTGTCCTTCTGGGGTGTCTTGAACACGTAAGACGCCACCGGATTCACGATGGTCTCCGCCGCTGCGCAGGACAGAAGGATGGTCTGTGCCTCCTGGCAGATATCCTTGATAGCCATCGACTCGCCGCTGGTAGAGGGACCGATAATCGCCAAAACCTGCTCTTCCTCGATGAGCTGCCTGGCAAAGGAGATCGCCTTCTCCGCACTGGCCTGGGAATCCTTGATGATCAGCTCCACCGGATGTCCAGCGATTCCCCCCGCTGCGTTGGTCTCTTCGACGAGCATCTCCAGAGTCTTGGACTCCGGTCCACCGAGAAATGACGCGCCGCCGGTCACCGCCAGGATGGCCCCGACCTTGATCGGTTCCTTTGCCGCTGCCTCTTCCTGCCCCGCGCCTGCAAACAGGGGCGAGACGGTCAACCCGATCAGAAGGCAAATAATGGTTGCAACTCGTAGATTTCGGTTCATTGCTTCTCTCCTTTTATAAAATTGATTTGTCTGTATTAATATACTGACTGTATTTTGTCAATAAAGGAATGTAAATTTATACACCCCACCGTGAGTACGATCCCGGGCACATCCAAGGAATGTCCGGCGAACTTACAGCTTGCTGATGATTTCCGATGATAGAACGGTAATCTTGTTCTTCTCTAAAACCTTGATCGCCCGATCGGGCTGATCGATCCGGAAGATGACGATTGCGTTGTCAGACTTCTTCTCGACAAAGGCGTACATGTACTCGATATTCACATCGGTGTCATCGAATGCGTCGAGAATTTTTTGCAACCCGCCGGGCTTATCCAAAACCTCCACGGCGATGACATCGGTTTGCTGGGCAACAAAGTTGTTCTTTTTCAAGACATCGAAGCACTTATCGGGATCGTTCACAATCAGTCGCAGGACCCCGAAATCCGTCGTATCGGCTAGAGAAAGGGCGCGTATATTTATCTTTTCCGCCGCGATCAGGCTGGTCACCTCGGCGAGTCGTCCCTTCTTGTTCTCCAGAAAAACAGAGATTTGTTTGAGCTTCATTGCACTCCTCCTTACCTGATAACCTTTTTTCAAGCTACAGCTGTCGCTTGTCTACAACCCGCTTGGCCTTCCCTTCGCTTCTCGGAATACTCTTGGGCTCGACGAGCTTTACCCGTGTGTGAATACCAAGGGCAGAATAAAGACCTTCACTGATTTCCTGCTCAAAGCGCTCAAGGTTCTTGATCTCGTCGGAAAACAGTTTTTCGTTCATTTCTACCAATACCTCTAGGTTGTCCAGCTGTTCGCGCCGGTCGATCACCAGCTGGTAATGCGGCTCTATCCCCTCGATACGCAGCAGCACTTCCTCGATTTGAGACGGGAAAACGTTCACGCCGCGGATGATGAGCATATCGTCTGTTCGGCCGAGCAGGCGGTGCATCCGTACAGCCGTTCTGCCGCAGCGACAGGGTTCGTGGTTCAAGTAGGTGATATCCCGCGTGCGGTAGCGCAGAACCGGGGTACCCTGTTTGGTTAGAGTCGTGATGACCAGCTCGCCCTTCTCTCCGTCGGACAGGACCTCCCCTGTCTTCGGATTGATGATCTCCGGGTAGAAAAGATCCTCGCAGATATGCAGTCCGTCCTGATATTCGCACTCCGAAGAAACCCCGGGGCCGATGATTTCCGTCAGCCCATAGATATCCAGTGCTTTGAGATGGAGCTTGGATTCGATCTCTCTTCGCATTCCTTCGCTCCAGGGCTCGGCTCCGAACAACCCCACCCGGACGGACATCTTTTTAAAATCCAACCCCTGCTCCTTGGCCGCCTCTGCAAGGTAGAGGGAGTAGGAGGGCGTGCAGGTCAATACGGTTGATTTGAAGTCCTGCATGATCGCAAGCTGTCGGGCTGTGTTCCCCCCTGAAATGGGGATGACGTTTGCCCCGATCAGCCGAGCTCCGTAATGCACCCCCAAACCACCTGTGAACAGACCGTACCCGTAGGCATTGTGCACGCTGTCCGTGCGGGAGGTGTCCCCCATAGCCAAGGTGCGTGCCATGGCTTCGGACCAGAGGGAGATATCCTGACGGGTATAGGCATCGACGACAGGTTTTCCAGTCGTACCTGAGGAGGTGTGGACTTCGACGATGTCGATCGGATCTACCGCCAACAGTTTGAAGGGATATACATCCCGCATGTCGTCTTTGGTCAGGAAGGGCAGCTTGGTAATGTCGGAGATATGATCGATATCCCGAGGTTTCACCCCTTTCTCGTCCAGCCGTTTGCGGTAAAACGGCACCTTTCGATATACCCGGTCCACCATCTCGCAGAGCCTTTCGCTCTGGATCTTGATCAGCTTCTCTCGCTCCATCGACTCATAGTGGGAATTCCAAATCATGCACTCCTCCCGGTAGGCGATATCCTTCGCTTCGGCACTGATTGTATGGTATGGTAAAGAAAAATAGAAGAATGTCAATTGCATCAGGCAAGAGCGTGATCTGAGGCAAATAACTTGACACTGCCGCACGGGCTCCGCTAGACTAAAAAGTCATGAAGTTCCGGATCCGGTTTGCTCATCAAATCGTAGGAATATTCGTCCTCTTAGCGATTTTGGGAATCGCCGCCATTCTGATTTTACTCGGCATCAACCAGCGTTGGTTCGCCAAAGACTACTACTACTGGAGCACCTTTAACTCCGCGGGAGGCTTGAGCGTGGGTATGCCGATCAGGCTCAAGGGCTTTGGAATCGGCAAACTCAGCGGTATTTCCCTGACCAATGACAACATGGTGGAGATCGAATTCTTCATCATGGACACCTACTACGACAAGGTGCTGCCAAACTCCGTCTTGGAGCTGTCTTCCAATCCGCTGGGTCTGGGGGGTGGGATGTTCTTTCATCCCGGAAAAGGCCCGGCGGAACCCTTGCCTGAGTTTTCCTACATTCCTTCCATGGATCTCGACGTGGGGAAGCAGCTCGTGGAGAAGGGGCTGGTTGATCGTCCCACAGGGGAAGATCCAATCGGAGCCGTTATTGCCAGTATTGGACCGATCCTCGTCCAGGTGGATACTACACTGCTTTCGATCGAAGAGATGGTGAGCTCCCTGAACAGTTCTCTAAAAGGAGAGGGTCCGGGACCGCTGTCGGCGGTACTCAACAATCTGGAAACCACTACCGGTCAGATCAACAGTGTGCTCGAGGATCTGGACAGGGTCGTAGCCAACGTCGAAGAGCTGACCGGGGGAATGACCGATCCTACCGGATTGGTGAAAAAGTTGCTCGATCCGAAAGGAACGGTCGCAACAATCCTGGATGATGACAATCAGCTCTACGACGAGATCGTTCAGTCCGTAGAAGATCTGAACAGGATTATCGCTGAATTGGGGGAGTTCGCCGCCTTCATGAACACGACCCAACCTCAGATATCCGGAGTGCTCGAGAAGGGAAGAGATACGTTGGATCAGGGCAAAGATGTTCTGGAGGCAGTGAAGAACAATCCACTGCTGCGCGGGGGAATCCCTGAAAGGCTGGAGCAGCCGACAACCTTTCAGGGTTTCCGGGACGAGGACTTCTAGATGCGGAACATCATCCTGGTCCTTCTGGCCTTCACCTTGATAGTGTCCTGTTCCTCCGCGCCTAAACAGACGGAGGAGATCACCGACAAAAAGCACCGTGCCGCGGAATACACGAAATTCGGCAATTCCTACTACAACGAGGGCCGGTACAACCAAGCTCTGCAATTCTTTACATTGGCTCTGAATGACAATATCTCCGTAGATAACGAAGAGGGGATCGTCCGGTCCTACAACTCTATCGGTAAGGTCTACATAGCGGTGGGATACGATGATCAGGCGGCGGAAAACTTCAGCAGGGCGGTGGCCTTGGCGGAGAAACTCGAAAATCCTGTACTCATCGCCCAGAGCAGGACCGGTCTGGCCGAGGTGTATCTGGAGAGGGGAGACCTCGAAGAAGCCGAGTTTCTGCTTGAAGAGGCGATGCTCGGAATCGAAGAAGGGGATCCGGGACGAGACCTGGCGATCATCTACCACAACATCGGCTCTGTGTACAAAAAACGGGGGATGCTGGAGGAAGCCTACGACTACTTTCAAAGGGCCCTTGAAATCAACCTGGACTTGAGGCAGTACAAGGAAATCGCCAGCAACTACTATATGATCGCCTCGATTCGTTCCAAACGTGGAGACTACGCAGCGGCACGGGAGACGATCGACCTGGCCCTGAGTTACGACAAACGGGTTGAAAACTCCCTGGGGATCGGGAAAGACCTTTTCGCAAAAGGGATGATCGAAGAAAAAGCCGGCAATGATCGGCAGGCCTACGAGAGTTTTGAAAAATCCTTTCAAGTATACCGGGCCATGCATCTCTACAGGGATGCTGCGGGCGTGCTTCCATACCTGATATCCTTGGCCGAGCGCCTTGGCAAAGACGAAGAGGCGCTCGAATACCGGCAGCTGCAAGAACAGCTACAGGATCGATAGCCTTGTCATTGCTGATGCGCACGGGGACACGGGTTATCAAGGGTCTGGGAAGGTCTTTCCAGAAAGTTGGCATCTTTCTGGGTCTGGTCGCAAGTATCGCGTTGATCGGTCTGATCTTAGCTGTTCCTCTCTGGTATTTTTCCAGCAAATTTGCCGCCGGATACACGGTTTTCGTCCTTTCACTGGTCGCGGTTGGGCTGCTTGCTCTGTTGATTTCCAGGATCGTGGGCTTGAGCAAGAATCCCGGAGCCCTAAGGTTATACGCAAATAAAACAATGCTGCCGATACTCAAAAAAGCAGCCGTGGTTGTTGCCTCCCTTGGCGTGATCTACGGGATCGTTTTTCTTATCAGCCGGGGGCTGGCGGTGCCGGCGATTCTGGCGGCGGTTGTTTGGCTGCTGCTTTTGGGATTCCTTAAATATGGAAAGCGAGGCAAAACATAAACTCCCCCTCCTGCGTATACCGCGCTTTCACGGTCTTTTTTCGGTTTTCCTGCTCATCGCTTCGGCGGCCCTCTGCGACTATCCACGGATAGAACAGCTCAACTCACGGGATGTCCTGTTCAAGCAGCTCCAAAGCGACCTCCAGGCATACTTCCAGGCGGAAAGCCGCCCGCTTCCGGACGCGGCGGACGCGGACGAATTCCCCCGCCTAAGACTGTTTTCCTATCGACTCCAGGACACGATGGATCTTTTCTCCCTCTCGGCCCGCCTCAACTTACCCTACGATTGTATTGCCACGCTGAACGGCCTGGATAATCCGGCGGCGATCCAATCGGTGGAAGTGGTGCTGATCCCCAACCAACCCGGGATCTTCGTCTGGGAGGTACCGGCCAGCAGCTTTCAGGAAATCGTAGCTTCGGTAAGTAACAACACCAGGGAGGATTTTCAACCGGTTCAAATCGACAGGGGCGGCCGGTTGCTCTCCCTGCGATTTTTCCGCGGCCAGAACTTCACGACAATCGAGAGGGCGTACTTTCTCAACATTCTTTTCCGCTTCCCCCTGCCCTTCGGCAGACTCACCTCAGGATATGGAGCCAGGGACAATCCTTTCACCGGGGACTCGGAGTTTCACCACGGTATAGATCTGGCAGCTCCTAGGGGCACAGAAGTGTACGCCGCCCGCGACGGCAGCGTCGGCACTATCGGCTATGACCCTGTGTTGGGGAAAATGGTCATTCTCAATCACGAAGCGGGATATCAAACCATATACGGTCATCTTGAAGAAATCTCAGTCCGGTTGAACGAGGAAGTGCGATCCGGTATGATCATTGGCGCGGTGGGAACGACTGGGTACTCAACAGGTCCGCACCTTCACTTCGAGATACGCAGAAGTGGGGCCACTCGGGATCCAACTTCACTTCTGCCTATGCCAAAGGAAAAAAATTGATGGGAAGGAACAAGGCGCTATTCACGTGCACCATCCTTGCTCTGTTGCTCTCGCCGGTGCTTTGGGGCGAGCAAATTCGCGGCCTGGTTGTTCAGGAGGTGTGTGTGCCCAGTGATGCCGCTTTCGAACGAACCGTGGAGATATCCCTGGAGGAAGCCGCCGTCCTATCCCTGGAAGAGGAAACCCCGTTTCTCGAGGGCATTCGAGTCGAGCTTCACCTTTCAAATGAACTGAAAAAGTACTTCGACAGCTACGCACTGGCGATATACAAAAACCTCTCGCCCCGACCTCGAACGGCGGTGCGCTTCTACTCCGGCGAGCGGGCTTTTTTTCAATATCTGCCCTATTTGAACAGGATCTACATCCTAATTCCTCTTGAAAAACTGCGGACCGAAGAACCTTTACCCGTAGCCACCTATCGTCTCGAGAATCCTGTCAGGCGTAGTGACTTTCCACTGCTCATTACCATGGTCCCCCTTGCCAAAGGAATTCCTACGGCTATCGCGGACAAGAAATTTTATTTTTCCATTAAACCGTTGCTGGCCAAAAAGGGATTCGTAACCCTGGTACTCCACTTCCCTCCAGGCCTGGAAGGTGAAGAGGTAGACCTGCTCGTGGATGATGAGAAGATCGCCTTCCCCGTGCAACGGCAGGAACTATCCTCGGGAATCCATCAGCTCCAGGTTGTCTCCTCCTCCTTCAAAGAGGTTCACACGAGTTTCGCCGTAGAATCGGGAAAAACGACAGTAGTGGATCTCTACCTCGAAGAAACGATCAGCCAACTGACGATAGAGGCGCCGCTGGGTGCCGAACTGTATCTGGATGGAGAAAAGTTATCCGATCCCTTTCCCATCGCAATCAGCGAGGGAACCCACCTGGTAAGGGCAAAAATCGCCGATCACAGCGTCAGCAAGAAATTTAGTGTTCAAAAGGGAAAACACTACCATCTTTCAATAATTTTTGATATAATTATAAATGAGGATTAATTTTCTTTTACCGTACGTCGATAATATTTGTGTCGGTACCTAATGTAGTTCCCCTCCCAGTTTACTATGTTACAACGCCGACACATTAACGAAGGCCGGCTCTTCGGAGCCGGTCTTTTTTTGTCGAGTATGCCCAACAGACCCGGACGTGCGGATTTCCCGCACCGCAGGGGAAATGGTGGCACGTGTATGTTTGAATACTAACCACGCACAGCTCGGTACCTTCTCATAGGCTCG